>RCND010002304.1_pt1 | contig 10615 bp, 11 predicted proteins | sample 2041351 | NCBI WGS metagenome assembly RCND01 (sample SAMN09708230, study PRJNA481090) | Marine sediment metagenome, whole genome shotgun sequencing project. | biome: marine sediment; feature: ocean; material: sediment; isolation source: Sewage treatment plant 12B marine sediment (STP12B) ...
ATCCCGCGCGGTTCGCCAAAATAGATGCCGGACGTAAGTTCGCGGACGATCATGATATCCAGTCCGGCGACGACGTGTTTTTTCAGCGATGAGAAATCAGCCAATGCGTCAAAGCATTGAGCCGGGCGCAGGTTCGAAAACAGGTCCATTTCCTTGCGCAGTCGCAGCAACCCGCGTTCGGGTTTGACCGAAAAATCAAGGTCATCATATTTGGGCCCACCCACGGCACCCAAGAGAACCGCATCCACTTCCTGCGCTTTTGCCATGGTATCGTCGTGGAGCGGAGTGCCGTGTTTGTCATAGGCTGCGCCGCCGACCAAATCCTCGCTGACGTCAAATGCCAGCCCGCGCTTGTCACCATACCAATCGATGATGCGTTTCACTTGACCCATGACTTCGGGGCCGATGCCGTCACCGGCGAGGATGAGAAGGGAAGGGTTAGTCATCAAGGGCATCCTTTTTGAGCGTTTTCGATGGCCTATCCCTGTCGGGCGGAAGGGTCAAGAATTGTGGTCAAAAAGAACAGCACTGATGCCATTTGCCAGCGCTATGGGACTGCCAAGTCAGCTGTGACTGCAGATCATCTGCCAGCCCGCCCCAAGAGCTTGGCGAATGTGTGGGACACGGAATGAAGCGTCACGAACCAGACCGGCGTTGTGTCAATAGCCGGATCAATTCGTTCGGCTTGCCGGAATTGATCAGTGGGACGCGGACCGCGAGTGCAACCACAAGAGCGCCGGGTCGCTATTGCAGCTCAAGGTCGATCCAGACAAGACGATGCCGACTGGCTGTCTGGGCGTCTTTGGCGGCTAGGTCTTCACCTGCAGGCCAATGCACTCCTGCGGCTGCAACCTTCCAATCGCTCGAGGGGAGAACATAGTCGACACGCAGGTTGCCGGGTACAGGATCGCTCCAATCCACCGTATCGAGCATGGGGTTACCTTTTTGACTGGCGTTCGCAGCATCGCGCCCGCCTGTCCCTTTGGGCGCTGGATCTTGCAATCGCGGGTCAGACAGCAAGGCTCGGATGGCGTCGTGCCGACCGTCGCTGTCGGCAGGATCCAGATTGGCATCTCCGAGCAGGACAAAACGCGCACTGGGCGCGGGCCCAAATGCGCCGTCCAGGTAATGTTGCCAAAACACGATCTCATCGTGGTTGCGGCGCCCGTTCCTGTCTTCGGGACCGTCAAAGACCGGCGGTGTCGCATGAAAGGTCATGATCGACACGACCGTGCCGTTTGGAAGGGCGATTGGAACCACCCAGTGGCCCGAAGTCGATAAGCGCTGGAGATTCTGCACTTCGGCACTCGGGAAGGGTTTACCATCAACCTGCGGCAAAAGTGCGCCGGGAAGATCACGCCATAATAGGGTCGAAAAATCCTGAACCTCTTCCACCAGAACCGGATATTTTGACAAGATGGCCATGCCGCCAGCACCGGTGAACTCTCCATACCCTTGCGCGTCATCAAAGCCACCAAGCCGTCCGTCCCCGTCCATATCAAGACCAGTGCGGATGCCCCGATTGGGCAAGAGTGAAAAGCGGTAGGGATAAGACTGACCGGCCTGCGCCACAAAATCTGCAAATGCGTCGAGCCCCAAGCCGGTCAAGTCATAGTCGATGCCTTGCAGCGCGATGATATCAGGGGCAATCTCGACGATGACACGGGCAGCTGCGGTAATCTGGCTTTCTTCACCGCGCAATACGTCCCGAAGGAACAAACCGGGCCCGTCGCGTCCTAGCTCTGTATTAAAAGTGGCGACGCGCAGATTATCAGGAAGAGCTTCGTTCGGTGCAATAAGCAGCGTCGCTGCACCAAAGATCAGGCTGGCTGCATGCCTTCTGCATCTGCTGCATAGGCGCGACGTCGTTTTTCTTCGATCATCTCTGCGACCCGGCCCATTGCGATGCCGCGCATGATCATACTTGCAGGAAGAAATGCCCATGCGGCCATTGTCCAGATCAAAGTTTGAGGATTCGCTAACGAGATTGGATCAATCAGGTCAGATGCGGCCTTGACCACAGCAGGAATGATAAAGGGCAGCAAAAAGCCAAGTGCAATGTTAACCCGGCTGTCACGCTTTAACCGATATAGAACATCTCCACCTGCAGTCGGGTCAAACAAAGGCAGGTTGATCCAGACATTGAACGCCCCATTTCGTGCGGGCCAACCCAGGATACGGACAAGGATAAGGAACAGTGTCATTGCTACGAGTGAAATCAAGTAAGACAGCCCCGCCGCGGTACGAACCGAAGCGATCATCCACTGCGGTGCATCATCGGGAAGCATCAAAACAACCAGACGCACCGGTGAATATGGAAAATCAATTGCGTTCCCCAAGATCGTGCCAATCGATGTCAGCGCATTGGTCAACAGTGTTGGTTCGATCTTACCCTTGCTGATCAGGGTCAGGCAAAGGATGGTCACAAACAGCGCCCCAAATCTCAGACGATTGAAGGGTGGCGCTTCGCGGAATTCTACAATGCTGGGAAAGCTGGAGTTATACTCAACAAACGTCAGGCCTGCGGCAAGGATGGCGAACAGAGCAACAATTTGGGTTGAATCATCCACAACATTTGGCATCAGCAGCGCCGGCGTTGCAATAAGCAACGCGATCAATACCGAGCGCAATATCGCGCCTGCCAACCGAGCAATCACAGTTTTATCCCCTCAAATTGGGCCAAAGCAACACCGTTCTGCACCAATGTCCCATTTGGATCGCGTAGACTTCGACGATATTCGATAACTTTAGCCAATTTTTACCCCGCTTTCATCACAGTCCTCAAGCCATGGTTAAAATGACGCTACGTTTGCGGCGAATTGAGGGTAGAACTGGTGCGTCTTTGCATCGTTTCTGGTGCAACAATAAGGCACGGTACTAGATGTAGTGGTTATTAAGTTTCGGAACGCACCCATTGTTTTGGTTAACGCATAAGTAGTTTAGAGAATCAACGATTAATCGCTAAGGTTGCGACCGCAGATTCTGTTTGTCCTGAGCGATCTCTCGCGATCCTCGTCTCACGTCTAGATCTTGAACCTTCAGACCCAGGGCCGCTCGGTCTTGGCGAGGTTTTCGAAGGTGTCGATCGCAGCTATCTTTTCCATCGTCAGCCCAATGTCGTCGAGGCCTTCAATCATGCAGTGCTTTTTGAACGCATCGACTTCAAAATGAAAAACCTCACCGTCGGAGGAGGTTACTGTCTGCGCCTCGAGATCAATGTTCAGTCTGGCATTGGCGCCCTTCTCGGCGTCTTTCATCAGCACATCAACCTGCTCTACTGGAAGGGCAATCGGCAAGATTCCGTTCTTGAAGCAGTTGTTATAGAAGATGTCAGCGAAGCTAGGGGCAATTACACAGCGTATCCCAAAGTCCTTAATCGCCCATGGCGCGTGCTCGCGCGAAGAGCCACAACCGAAGTTGTCCCCAGCCACTAAAATTTCAGCATTGCGATAGGCGGGCCGGTTCAGCACGAAGGTAGGAATTTCGCCGCGATTATCGTCATAGCGCATTTCGTCAAACAAATTGACGCCAAGCCCGGATCGCTTAATCGTTTTCAGGAACTGCTTGGGAATGATCATATCGGTGTCGATGTTGATCAGTGGAAGCGGGGCGGCGATGCCGCTCAGTTTGTCGAAACTATCCATTTTTGTCTCCTGTCAGAATTATGTCTAACTTTGGGCCTTGGCGCTCATACCGGTATACAACCGCATAGAAGGGTGTCTCAGTATGACTGTTTGGCCTTGTGAACGTTGTGGTGTCACCAGAGCCCGCGTAAGGCGAAACTTCTGGAAACACAGTTGAACTTGGAGGCAACAGAGCATTGCGGCGGTGCGCCTTTGTGTTGCCATCCACAATTTTTACAAAACGTCCCGAACGTCAGTAAGTTTTCCGGTAATCGCCGCAGCAGCTGCCATCGCAGGTGACATCAGGTGGGTGCGCCCACCGCGCCCCTGGCGGCCTTCGAAGTTGCGGTTTGACGTCGCGGCACAGCGTTCGCCGGGCGAAAGCTGATCGGGATTCATCGCGAGACACATGGAACACCCTGCAAGGCGCCACTCAAATCCGGCGTCGATGAAGACTTGTGCCAGACCCTCTTCCTCGGCCTGCGCGCGTACAAGGCCAGAGCCCGGCACCACCATCGCGCGGATTCCGTCTTTCTTCTTTTTGCCCCTGAGGATATCGGCTGCAGCGCGCAAATCCTCGATCCGGCCATTGGTGCAAGAGCCAATGAACACTGTGTCAATGTCCACGTCCTGCAGCCGCGTTCCCGGTGTCAGGCCCATATAGTCCAGCGAGCGTTGTGCCGCATCGACTTTGCCGCCGGTGAAATCGGATGCCGCTGGAATGGTTGCCGTAATCGGCAGCACATCTTCGGGTGATGTACCCCAAGTCACAACGGGGGCAATGTCTTCGCCTTTGAGGGTTACAACCTTGTCCCAAATGGCGTCGTCATCGCTATAGAGCGTTTTCCACCAGGCCAATGCGGCCTCCCATTGTGCACCTTTGGGCGCATGTGGGCGGCCCATGCAATATTCAAACGTCTTTTCATCCGGTGCGATCAGGCCGGCGCGGGCGCCGCCTTCGATGGCCATGTTGCAGACTGTCATCCGGCCTTCCATGCTGAGATCACGGATCGCTTCGCCGCAATATTCGATGACATAGCCAGTCCCGCCAGCGGTGCCGGTTTTACCGATCACGCTGAGTGTGATGTCTTTTGCCGTCACGCCGGGGCGCAGTTTTCCAGTGATCTCGACTTTCATGTTTTTGCCTTTGCGCTGAATCAGCGTCTGAGTGGCGAGAACATGTTCAACTTCTGACGTGCCGATGCCGTGCGCCAATGCCCCAAATGCGCCGTGTGTGGCGGTATGGCTATCGCCGCAGACCACGGTCATTCCCGGCAAGGTCCACCCCTGCTCGGGGCCGACAATATGTACGATGCCCTGACGGACATCGGATACCGGATAGTAGTGAATGCCGAATTCTTTGGCGTTGGTATCCAGTGCCTCGACCTGAATCCGGCTTTCTTCGTTCATGCCGCCTTTTGCGCGATCCAGTGTCGTTGGCACGTTATGGTCAGGCACAGCGATGGTTTTGTCAGGCGCGCGCACGGTGCGGCCGGTCATGCGCAACCCTTCAAAGGCCTGCGGGCTGGTCACTTCGTGAACCAGATGCCGGTCAATATAGAGCAGGCAGGTGCCATCTTCGGCCTCGTGGGCAAGATGAGCATTCCAGATTTTATCATAAATCGTTTTGGGGGACATGTGGTCCACTCCCGTATTAGACTGCGTGAGGGTGTTTCAAAAGACGTAAAAGGTCAGGTCCGCGCCAATACCGCCCGCGTCGCTCCGAAAAAGCGTTCGCGCAGTCGGGCGCGGTCGTCCAGATCAAACACCATTGTCATGAGGGTCAGATACAGATGCTGAGTCATTCTATCAAGGGCGTGCCTGCCTTGTTTTCTGGCAATCGGGAGCTAGGTGCGTGTGCCTAACGCTTATCGGGCCAACAACATGTTCAAAATTTTCCAACTGGGCCTGATCGCTCTGCTTGTCGGGCTGACTGTTGCAGCGCATGCACAGACGGGTTCGAGTAGAGAAACCGGGGCGGGGGTGATTACCCGGATTCTATCGTTCTTGGGGGATTCACCGTAGGCACAATCGTGTCAGATTGAACCAAACAGGTTGATTGCACCCGTTTGGCCGTGCCAATTTGGCAAAAAGGCCTATGTATGAACCCCGAAGAGCAGCCAAGTACTCCCATAATCGATTTGATTACGAACCTTGGCCAGACGCTAGCGCCGCTCTGGACGCAGGCGTTGGCTTTTCTGCAAAGCCTGGTCCTGCCCGGCTGGCGCCAATATCAGATTTTGATCCTTGTCGGAATATTCTTGGCGGCTTTTGCCCTGCGATTTGCGACGGGCCCAGCGCTTGAGAATTGGGCGCGTACGCGCGTGGTGTGGCCGAAATGGCGATTGCGTATACTTGTACAGGTTCGCCGCCGTCTAACCCTGATATATTTTGCGCTAGGGCTTTGGGCCGTCTACGGGGTGATGCAGGAGGTCACCTGGCCCTCGCGCAGCTATATCATCGGGCTTGTGTCCACAGTGGTCACGGTTTGGTTGATAATCGGCTTTGCCTCCCCGCTGGTTCACAACCGTTTGCTGCGCCGGGTGGTCAGTTGGAGCCTCTGGATCTACGCGACGCTTTACTATTTGACAGTGGTCGACGAAGTATCAGTGTTTCTTGATAGTATTGCGCTCGGAATCGGTGACATCCGCATTTCGGCTCTCTTGATCATGCGTGCGGCGGTTGTAATTGCACTGCTGTCCACGATCGCACGCCTGACATCGCTGGGCGTTGCACGCGCGATTCGTCGCAATGAAGACATCTCTCCTTCGATGCAGGTATTGGCGATCAAAGGCCTGCAGGTGATCGTTTATGGTGTCGCCTTCTTTATTGCCGTCGATGCAACCGGCATCGATCTTACTGGGCTTGCGGTTCTTTCCGGGGCGATTGGTGTCGGCATCGGATTCGGTTTGCAAAAGGTGGTGTCGAACCTTGTGTCCGGGGTGATCATTCTGCTGGATAAGTCCATCAAGCCTGGTGATGTGATTTCGCTTGGGGAAACCTTTGGCTGGATCAATTCGTTGGGAGCCCGCTATGTATCAGTGCTAACCCGGGACGGAAAAGAATACCTGATCCCGAATGAAGATCTGATCACAGGTCAGGTGGTCAACTGGTCCCATTCCAACGAATTTGTGCGATTGGATATCTTTTTTGGCACGTCTTATGGCTGTGACCCACATCTGGTGCGTCAAATTGCGATCAAGGCATCACTCGGCGTCGACCGGGTCCTGTCTCAACCCAAAACACCAGTGTGTCATATCGTCGGGTTTGGCGACAGCAGCGTGGATTTCATTCTGCGGTTCTGGATCAGTGATCCCACCGGCGGTCTGACCAATATTCGCGGAAATGTGTATCTGGCCCTGTGGGATGCTTTTAGAGAGAATAACATCTCAATACCGTTTCCACAGCGCGAAGTTCGGATGTTGGGTAGCGATCAACCTGACATTCCGGCGGAATAGGCTTGTCATGGAAGAGTAGCACCCTAAGTGGGAGTGCTTGTGAAGCGAGCGGCATAATCAATGACAGAATGCGATATCGTCTTAATTCTGGGCAGCGGTCCAAACGCAGTTCAGATGAAAAACTGGGCGCGAGGCCAATTTGACTCGGTTGTGGCCATTAACAACGCATGGCAGGTGCGCCCCGATTGGGATTATCTGATCCACCCCGAAGATTTCGACCCGGATCGTATGCCACCCGATATCGCGCCCGAACAACAGGTCGTCACCGCGCAGGACTACGTGCCAGCGCAGAATGTCTACGGTGGTTTCGTTTATGCTGGTGGCACGATGGCCTTTACCGCCGCTTACTGGGCGCTCCATGCGCTGCAGCCCAAGGTCATGGCATTTCTGGGCTGTGATATGGTCTACCCAGCCAAGGGGCCGACACATTTTTACGGGACAGGCGAGGCTGATCCGCTGCGCAAAGATGTAACCCTGCAGGATCTAACCGCCAAATCAGCACGTCTTGCGCTGTTTGCTGCGCGCGAGGGCTGTCATTGCATCAATCTATCGGGGAACGAATCTCGGCTGATCTTTCCGCGCGCGGCACCGGGCGAACTGGCCGATCTGGGCAAAAAGCCGGTTAGTCTCGACCTCGCCGCGATCAATCATGCCGAAGCGCGTGAGGCGGAATTGGCCTATTCTGTGCCGTCCGGTCGATATTGGGAAGTGCAAAGCGCGTTTGATGCCACCGCACTATCTGGGCTGGACAGGCTGTGGCTAAGGGCGTATCGCGCCGCTTGAGATCCCAAATGAATGCAAATTTGCCACGTATGTTATGTTCAAGTTAGCCATAAATCACAGTGCTTCATTGAATTGTCACGTTTGGCTTGTTAGCTTGGTGGTATCCCCAGCGTCGGGGGTCCGGCGGCGCCTTTTAAGGAGGACAATGTCCTGTCAATCCACGCAGACGCGGTATTTGCCGCTGATAACAGGGCGCCTTTGATGGCAGCCCAACCCCAGCCAAGCAGCGAAAAGCTGTTGGCCCGCATCCTGACATTGCTTGAAGACGACAAGGCCGAAGATGTCGTGCAGATTGATTTGCGCGGCAGGACGGCCATTGGCGACTACATGGTGATCTGTTCAGGCCGTTCGACCCGCCAGGTGTCATCCATAGCAGAAAAACTTGCCGACAGCCTCAAGCTAGAATTTGGCCGGCTCAGCAAGCTCGAAGGCAAGGATACCGGCGATTGGGTATTGATCGACACAGGTGACGTTATTGTTCATGTGTTTCGACCTGAAGTGCGGGAATTCTATCAGCTTGAGAAGATGTGGATGCCAACCAGCGCTGTTGCGTCCACGAATTAAGCCGATCTGATGAGGGTGCATATCTGCGCAGTCGGACGGCTGCGTGAAGGCGCTGAACGTATGCTGATTGACGACTACCTAAAGCGATTTGACCGTACCGGTCGCGCTTTGGGCCTTGGGCCTTCCAGTCTAATTGAAGTTGAAGACCGCAAAAGAGGCGGTATGTCAGCCGAAGCGACGCTGCTGCGCCGCACGGTCCCGACCGGTGCCTTGCTGTGTGTGCTTGACGAGCGTGGCAAACAAATGTCCTCGCCCGATTTTGCGGCTCAAATGGGCAAGTGGCGCGATGCAGGTCGTGGTGATCTGGCATTTGTGATCGGCGGCGCTGATGGAATCGACCCTGATTTGCGACAAGACGCAGATTTCAGCCTGTCCTTTGGCGCGATGGTCTGGCCGCATATGTTGGTCCGGGTGATGCTTGCCGAACAGATATATCGCGCCGCAACCATACTGGCGGGTGGTCCGTATCACCGCCACTAGGGTTTAGGGCAGGTTCACCGTCTTTGTCGCGTTATGCCAGCCATCCACCAGACACCGGGACTGAATTTTCACCTGTTTCGTCCCCGGCGGCAGTAAAACGCCAGACAACGACCGGGTAAACGGTTGCTCATCGGTATGCGGATGATGCAACACCCGCGTCCCCAGTTCTTTCTCATCCATAGTAAGTACGCGCCAGCCATCAGCATAGTGATCCCAGCCGGTATCCGGGTGCGAGAGAGTGACGTCAAAACGCCAGGTGCCGCCCGATTCGGTGGCATTTACCGTTTCGATGACTGACGGATTGGCCCAAACGGGAGTGCCGAAAGCAAGTATTGTACAGAGCAACAGAAATTTCATGGGCTAGCTTTAGCAGGTTCTGCTTACAGATACACTCACGACTGCGTGGGGGCGGGGTTGCTTAGCAAAATGCTGCGCGATCGCGACGCGAACTCGCGCCGTCCAAGGACCAGAACTGTCATCAGTGTCGCCAAAACAAGCGGCACTGCGCCCAACAACCAAGCGGCACTGGCCAGGCCAAAATAAATCGACCGCAGACCGCGATTAAAGCCGCGCGCTGCTGCGACGCCAATCTCGCCAGCTTGGGCTGCTCGTGAGTAGACATCTGGATGGTTCTGGTCATTGGGAACTGCGGCCAGCAGGACTGAACAATAGCCGAAAAGCCGGTGCGCCCAGACAAACTTCAGGAAGGCGTTTGTTACAAAAAGAAGCATAACCAACAGCTTAAGTTCCCAGACAATGATAGGATTGGTTTCAAGGGTGAGGTCATTGGCAACGCCCGCAAGTTGATCGGCACTTCCGATCAGCGCCAGTCCTCCGCCGATTGCGATCATGCACGTGGAGGCAAAAAAAGCGGTCCCCTGCCGCAGGCTGCTGACAATCTGAGCGTCAAATATGCGTGGCTCACGGGTCACCATTTGCACCATCCATTCACGCCGGAAACCGGCCATCAGGCTGGACATTGATGGATGTTTGCGCGGAGAGTGCTCAATCGCCCAGCCAATAACGATCCACAACCCGACAAGCAGGCAAACAGCAGCCACATCAAATGTTGAAAATAAGGTAAGTCGATCAGTCCAATTCATCTGCCGGACCATAGTTCGCTCCGATAAAACTTGCCAGATGTTGAAATTGGTTATATTTTATTACCAAAGAGGGGAAGTACATGGAAATGCCGACACCAAACCCTGCCATTCTGGCGCGCAAATCCGGCTTGGTGGCGCGCCTGCAACAGGTGTTGCCGATGGATGCGATCATCCATGATCCAGCAGAGACGCGTGTTTATGAGTGCGATGCACTGACTGCCTATAAGTGCCCGCCGCTGTTGGCAGTGTTACCCAGAAGCACAAATGAAGTGTCAGCAGTTCTGCGGATTTGCCATCAGGAAGGTGTGCCGGTTGTGCCACGCGGTGCTGGCACATCGCTTGCCGGTGGCGCGTTGCCCACGGCTGACTGTGTGATTCTCGGCGTGGCCCGGATGAATGATGTGATCGAAACGGATTACGCCAATCGCATCATCCGCGTGCAAACCGGGCGCACAAATCTAAGTGTGACCGGCGCGGTTGAAGAGAACGGATTTTTCTATGCACCGGACCCGTCAAGTCAGTTGGCCTGTGCCATTGCGGGTAATATCGCGATGAACAGTGGCGGTGCGCATTGTTTGAAATACGGCGTGACCACCAACAATCT
>RCND010002305.1_pt1 | contig 10614 bp, 11 predicted proteins | sample 2041351 | NCBI WGS metagenome assembly RCND01 (sample SAMN09708230, study PRJNA481090) | Marine sediment metagenome, whole genome shotgun sequencing project. | biome: marine sediment; feature: ocean; material: sediment; isolation source: Sewage treatment plant 12B marine sediment (STP12B) ...
CGAAAATAAAATCACGGCCTGCGTTCCGGTCCTTGTTGGCCGATCAAGTGCCGGGTTTCACGCCACCGAAGCATTATAATAATCTGGATTTCTGATCCTGCGATTTGTGGGGCTGGATTTGAGTTTTGAGGCAAAATAGAGAATGGACCTAAAGGCGCGCGTGGTCGCTCAGGCACTGGCGGAGGGATTTGTGGCGTGCCGTGTTTGCAGGCCAGATGCGGTGCCTGAAGTGCCTGTGCGGCTTGGCGCGTTCTTGGATGCTGGATATCACGGTCAGATGGGTTGGATGGAGGAGCGCGTGCACTGGCGCGGTGATCCGTCCGTTTTGTGGCCCGAGGCCCGCTCTGTGATCATGCTGGCGGAGAGTTACGCGCCAGAGCATGATCCGCTGGCTATTTTAGAGCGACCGGATTTGGGTGCGGTGTCGGTCTACGCCCAAGGGCGCGATTACCATGATGTTGTGAAGAAGCGGCTCAAGCGGTTGGCGCGATGGCTGATCGAGCAGGAGCCGTGTCAGGTGAAGGTATTTGTGGACACCGCACCCGTGCCGGAAAAGGCGCTGGCGCAAGCGGCGGGTCTGGGGTGGCAAGGTAAACACACCAATATTGTGAGTCGTGATTGGGGGAATTGGGCCTTTTTAGGGTCTGTTTTTACGACCTTGGAATTGGAGCCGGATACGGCTGAGGTGGACCGTTGCGGGAGTTGCACGGCTTGTCAGGATATCTGTCCTACGGATGCTTTTCCGGCGCCTTACAAATTGGACGCGCGGCGGTGTATTTCGTATCTGACGATTGAGCATAAGGGACCTGTGGCGGAAGAACTGCGCGAGCGGTTGGGGAACCGGATCTACGGCTGTGACGATTGTCTGGCCGTGTGTCCGTGGAACAAATTTGCCGTCGCGGCGAGTGATATGCGCTATCACGGGAGTGCGGGCGGGACATTGGCGGAATTGGTCCAGCTGGATGATGCGGCGTTTCGGTTACGGTTTTCAGGGTCGCCTGTGAAGCGGATCGGGCGGGACCGGTTTGTGCGCAACGTGCTATATGCGATTGGGAATTCTGGCGATGCTTCCCTACGGATGGAAGCCCAAGGGTTGTGCGATGATCCTGATGTGGCGGTGGCGGATGCTGCGCGCTGGGCGGTGGCGCGTTTAAGCGATCTGTGACGCTATTGGGGCTGGCACTCCGCCGCCTCTGGGATAGACATTTCTGAACAGTTTTGAGGAGAGGCCGATGGCATTGCTTTTGGGCGTGGATACGGGCGGGACCTATACGGACGCGGTTCTTATTCGTGATGAGAAAGAAGTCGTTGCGAGTGCCAAGGCGCTGACCACGCGGCACGATCTGGCCATTGGTGTGGGCGGTGCGGTCTCTGCGGTGCTGGAGCAGTCAGGCGTTGCCGCAGGTGATATCGCGCTGGCATCTTTGTCGACGACATTGGCTACGAATGCCTTGGTCGAGGGGCAGGGCGGGCGCGTGGCGCTGGTCTATATTGGGTTCAAGGAGCGCGATCTAGAGACGCACGGATTGTTGGAAGCGTTAAAGGGCGATCCACATGTTGTTCTGGCGGGAGGGCATAACCATGCCGGCGGTGAGGCGGTGGCGTTTGATGAGGATGGATTGCGCGCATTCTTGGCGGACCACGGCGCGGGTGTTGGTGGGTTTGCCGTTGCCTCGCAATTTGCCACGCGAAACCCTGCGCATGAGCTGCGGGCGATGGAGATTGTGGCGGAGATGACAGGGCGGCCTGTATCCGCCTCGCACCAGTTATCGGCGAAGCTGAACGGGCCGAAGCGGGCGATGACGGCAGTGCTGAATGCACGGCTCATCGGGATGATTGACCGTTTGATAGGGCGGGCGGAAGATATTCTGCAGGATTTGGGTGTTGTGGCGCCGCTTATGGTGGTGCGGGGGGATGGGGCGCTCATCTCGAGCGCGCAGGCGCGTGAGCGACCGATTGAGACGATCTTGAGTGGGCCTGCGGCGTCTATTGTTGGAGCGCGGTGGATGACGGGAGCGGACCACGCGCTGGTGTCTGATATTGGCGGGACGACGACGGATGTGGCGCTGCTCAAGGATGGGCGCCCCGCGATTGATCCTGCGGGTGCGCAGGTTGGGCCATACCGCACGATGGTCGAGGCGGTTGCGATGCGCACGACCGGCCTTGGTGGCGATAGCGAGGTGCATTTTGTGACCGAAGGGTTGGTCGGGGGGGTGACCCTTGGGCCGCGGCGGTTGTTGCCGATATCGTTGATTGCGTTGGACGCGCCGAAGATGGTGCATGACGCGTTGGATTCGCAGCTTCGTTCGACATTGCCGGGTGAGCATGATGGGCGGTTTGTGCGGGCCGTTGCCGGGCAAACTATGGAGGGCCTTGGGTCGCGTGAGCTGGCGTTGTTGGAGCGGATCGGGGACGGGGTGCATCCGTTGGGAGATGTGCTGCGCAGCCGGATCGAGACAGGCGCGCTCAAGCGGTTGATGGAGCGCGGGCTGGTGCAGATTGCGGGGGTAACGTCATCGGATGCGAGCCATGTTTTGGGGCTGGCGGATGCGTGGGATGCAGAGGCGGCGGGCAAGGCGCTGGCGTTGTTCGGGCGGCGGCGTACGGGATCAGGTGACAGGCTGGCGGCAGAACCAGAGGTGATGGCGCGCATGATTGTGAAGCGATTGGAGCATCAGACAGCATTAGCCTTGTTAGAGACTGCATTCGCCGAAGAAGAAACGGGATTTGGTGTGGAGCCGAGTGTGTTGGCGCGGCATGTGTTGATGCAGCGTGGGCTAGGTGGGCATGACGGTCTGGTGCGGTTGGAGACGGGGCTGGCAGTTCCGGTAATCGGGTTGGGAGCGTCGGCGTCGACGTATTATCCGGCGGTTGGCGCGCGGTTGGGATGTGAGATGATTCTGCCGGAGCATGCGGCTGTGGCGAATGCGATTGGCGCGGTGGTGGGCCGTGTAACCATGCGGGAGGCAGGAACGGTGACCTCACCGAGCGAGGGGAGATACCGCGTGCATCTGACTGCTGGGCCAGAGGATTTTGGCGATGCGGATACGGCGCTGGCGCGGTTGGAAGATGTGCTGCGCGGGGCGGCTTTGTCGGCGGCGGAGGCTGCCGGGGCTGGGGATATTACAGTGAGCGTGGCGCGGGATGTGCGGACCGCAGGCGTCGAGGGGCGCGAGGTGTTCGTGGAAGCGGAGGTGACTGTTGAAGCTTCAGGGCGGCCACGGGTTGCTGTATGAGTTGGAAGTTGTGAAAGGCAGCTATGCGGACTTTGTTGCCATCCGCACTCAGTTCGCGAATGGTCGCTAACGATTTTACGAATTGGGAAGGCGATAGACATCGCGAGTTATATCATCGGGGAAAGTTTCGCGTTCAATCTTTTGACCACCCAAAGATAACACAAGGGATTTTGCAGCCGTATTCTCATCCTTCATGTGCGTTTGGACAAGGCACCAATTCAGTTTCTCATACCCATAGCAAATTGCAGCTACCGATGCTTCTTTCGCAAATCCTTGTCTGCGCCAAGATTGGCCTATCCACCAAGTCAATTCAGGACGTGGCCAACCTGTTGGCCACGCAAAACCAACACTACCGATAACCTTGCCGTGATCTTTATGCACAATAGTCCATTGGCCATATCCACGTAAGTGCCAGTGACCGCTGTCTCTCGCAAGCCTGTCCCACGCTGCCGACGCATTGATCGGACCGCCATAAAAATGCGATGCGTTCCCATCCCCATAGAACTCCGCGTAAGCTTCAAAATCGCTTTCACTGGGTGCGCGGAGTAGAAGGCGTTGGGTCTGGAGTTGAGGTATTTGTTTCATATTGTTTTTATTGATGTAAAGCAGCCTTTGGTGTCAAGTGCAGCATCATGCACATTGGGCTCTAAACCGTCACTCGCAAAAAACGCGGCAGCGCTAACCGCCTATGACGGGTAGCCAAATTTCTTACTCCGCTGCGGCGCGTTTGGGTAGGACCCAACCCTGACGCGGGAAGTGGCAGGTATAGCCGTTCGGGATGCGTTGGATGTAGTCTTGGTGCTCAGGCTCGGCTTCCCAGAAGTCGGAGACGTGCTCGATTTCGGTGACAACTTTTCCGGGCCAGATGCCAGATGCTTCGATGTCGGCGATGGTGTCGAGGGCGACATCTTTTTGATCTTCGTTCTCGAAGTAAATCGCGGAGCGGTAGCTCATACCCATGTCGTTGCCTTGGCGGTTCGCTGTCGTCGGGTCGTGAATTTGGAAGAACAACTCCAGCAACTCGCGGTAGCTGAGGATACTTGGGTCGAAGATGACTTCGATGGCTTCGGCGTGGGTGCCGTGGTTGCGGTAGGTGGCATTGGGAACGTCACCGCCGGAGTAGCCTACGCGGGTGGATACAACGCCTTTTCGTTGGCGTATGAGGTCCTGCATGCCCCAGAAACATCCGCCTGCGAGTACTGATTTTTGATTGCTCATGCTACGTCCTCCACTTGGTTGGTGTATTTGCCGTATCCCTCACCCTCCATATCGTCGCGGTGGATAAACCGGAGCGATGCGGAGTTGATGCAATAGCGCATGCCGCCGCGGTCTGGTGGGCCATCGGGAAAGATGTGGCCGAGGTGGCTGTCGCCGTTTGCGCTGCGCACTTCGGTTCGGACCATGCCGAGGGTACGGTCCTCGATCTCGACCACGTTCTCGATTGCCTTGGTAAAGCTGGGCCAGCCGCATCCGCTCTCGTATTTATCGGAGGATGCGAACAATGGCTCGCCTGAGACGATATCGACGTAAATGCCCGGCTCTTTGTTATAAAGCAGTTTGCCCGTGCCGGGACGCTCGGTCCCGCTTTCTTGGGTGACATAGAGTTCTTCTGGCGACAGAGTCGCGAGGACATCGGGGTTTTTGGTGTACTCTGGCATGGGTCTCTCCTTGCGCTGTTGTTGCCCTATTAGATGGGGCTTTTGCGCAGAAATCAAAGGGGGGTGTGTCTGTTAGGCAGAATTGTTTGTGAACTTATTGGTGCTGTGGGGCGTATGATAGGGTGGAGGGCCAGATATGCGGCTAATTATTGGACTAGTTGTATCGCTTTGGGCGGGTGTTGCTTTTGCAGCGCCGCGTGATGCTGTGTTTCCGTCGATCGATGGGGGTAACATTGCGCTCAGCGATTTTGCGGGGCAGCCCGTGTTGGTAGTGAACACTGCCTCGCAATGTGCTTTTACGCGGCAATATGCGGGGCTTCAGACGTTGCATGATCGATACAGTGCGCGGGGGTTGGTTGTGCTGGCTGTTCCGTCCGATGACTTTAACCAAGAGTTGGGAAGTGCGGCGGAAGTGAAGGAGTTTTGCGAGATTAACTTTAGCCTCTCACTGCCGATGACTGATGTGATGCACGTGCGCGGACGCAAGGCGCATCCATTTTATAAGGCGGTGAAGGCGGAAACAGGGTTTGTCCCGCGCTGGAATTTCAACAAGGTTTTGATCGGAGCGGACGGTGCTGTGGTTGCGACTTGGGGATCATCGACGCGGCCTGACGGGGTGGCTATCCTAGGCGAGATTGAGAAAATCCTGAAATAGAGTAGCATGGCCCTTCATAGGAGGACGCAGCCGTGCCTGATAAGCTAGACTTGGACCGCGCTTATGCGTTGGAGACACCTGACGACAGCCGCGCGCTCTATGCGGATTGGGCGAAGACCTATGACAGTGATTTTGCCGAGAGTATGGATTACCGCCTGCCGCAGATTGTAGCGGAGATATTGGCGGAGTTCAGCCCGCAGGGGCCTGTTTTGGACGTGGGCGCGGGTACGGGACTGGTGGGACAGTATCTTTCGCGCGGGAGCAGCACTGAAATTCATGCGCTTGATATATCACCACAAATGTTGGCAGTTGCGATGGGTAAAGGTGTGTATGCCCGTTCGATTGAGGCGGATTTGACCCAAGAGCTTGCGCTGCCTGAGGGGATGTATGGAGCGGTTGTAAGCTCTGGCACGTTCACCCACGGCCATGTAGGAGCGGATGCGATTGACAAGTTGTTGGGCGTGGCCAAGGCAGGCGCGCGATTTGTGCTGGCTGTGAATGCCGAGCATTTCGAGGCGCGGGGATTTGCGGCGAAATTTGTCGAGCTAAAGCCTGGAATCGAATGTTTTGAGCTGCGTGAGGTGGCGATCTACGGAGATGGCGCGGATGCGGCGCATGTGAATGATACGGCGCAGATTGCTGTTTTTCGCAAGCTGTAGAGTATGGGCGTGGCGGTTCTATGCGGCTCGCTGACGTGAAATTTGCACGGCTAGGATGCTTGCAGCGATAATCGATACGCCCAAGATATCGCGGGGCCCGAGTTCTTCGCCGAGGAGCAGTGCGGCAATCACTACGCCAAAGAATGGGTTGAGGAAGTGGAAAGTGGCCGCGCGCGTGGCACCGATGCGGCCGACCAGCATGAACCAAACCCATGTCGCCGTAAGGCCGGGGACAAGGCACGTGTAGATAAAGGCAATGGCGAGGGGCCAGCTCAGCGTGACCTGGGGTGTTTCAAAGAGCAAAGTAGCGATGGTGAGTGCAACGCAGCCCACGAGCATTTGCAGGCCGACGACCATCAGCAGGTTGCCGCCAGCGGAAGCACCGCGCACGGTAAGTGTGGCGATGGTGAGGGCGAGCACGCCGATAAAACAGATTGCTACACCAACAAGGTCGAGATCATCCGTCAGCCGTGCGCCCATGATCAACGCCACACCTGCCAGCCCTGCAATGAGGCCGATGATGCCGAGAGGGCTAAGCTTGTCCCCCATGAAGGCCCATGCGGCGAGTGCCACCATCAGGGGCATGGTGGAGGCGATAATGGCCGCCAGAGATGCCTCGATCGTTTGCATGGCGACGAAAAACAGGCCGAGGTAGACGGCGTTTTGGAGGATGCCAAAGGCAATGGTGGCGCGCCATTGCGGCTTGGTCAGATGCCAGCTTTGTCCCAATGCGCGGGCGATGGCGATCCCGATGATACCGGACAAGAGATAGCGGAGCGAGAGCGCAAAGAGCGGTGTCGCATCCGCAACGATGATCCGCGCAGAGGTGAAGGCCGACGACCACATGAGCGCAAATGCGAGGCCCAGTCCGATTGCGCGCATGTCCATGTGGTGCTGTCCTTTGTGTGCGCGATCAGTAATGGGGCGGTACGTGGGGAAGAGCAAGCGGGAGGGTTAGGACGAAAGCCCTCTAGGCGAAATTTTCTGTCAATATTCTCAAACAGTCAAAGCTACTCTTCTGATTGAAAGCGCTCGGCCCAATCAGCATTGATAGCGTCTGCCAACTTAGCTATTGGCGGCGTCATCTCATCCTTTGGGTCGCATTCCAAACCAAGCGCACCAAGAATACGAACAAGGGTTGCGTACGGCGCTGCGGATAGTTCCTTGTATGTTACGCGCAGGGGTTCGATTTTTTCTGTCGTAAACCACTCATTCCACTCAGTTTCCATTTGCTCCAACAGCGCAAGTTGCGTAGCGATAGCCGCCGCATCGTAGACGGGCTCTTTTGGTTCAGAAAGGCGCTCCAATTCGGTTCCATCTGGTGCCATATGCCAAAGCCCTGACTGCTTTGCCTTAACGTAAGAAATAGCCTGATCTAGCTTGTTTTCACGTGAAAGATGGACAAAAAGCGTGCTGCCGAAAGCAGCATTCATGCGCGATTTATCATCTGGAATAGACGGATACAAAACGCCCAATTGCGCGATGAAGAAGTCGAAGCTGTGGCGCTGCAATCGCAGACCAAAGATGTTGCTCTCACCTTTTCCACGTTCGAATGCCGCGTTGAAAACTGCACTCAGTGCATCTTGCCTTTCGCTGAATTGGGCGTTTTGGAGATCATAGTAACTTAACCATTTCTCAAGGGAGGGCGCGTGAAAATGTGACTCGGGGAAGCCAGCGTTGCCTGACTCGCGTAAGAGCCGACACAACAAGGTGCTGCCGCTGCGAGGGCTGGTGCAAATCACATACGAACGAAACGGTTCCATAGATACCTCTTACACGAAGCGACAGGCGATCTCTATGGGCTCCAAGCGGACCGTGGGTGTCTAGGAAAACATGAATAAATCTGAACGAGTGATTGTACTGTAGTGGTGGCTGCAGGGCTGCCAACGAAAAAGGGCCGCCCGTTTGGACGACCCTCTTTAACCAGTCAGCGCGAGGCTGGACTTAGCCGTTCACGCTGTCTTTTAGCGCTTTGGCGATTGTCATTTTGACAACCTTGTCGGCGTCTTTCTTGAACTGTTCGCCGGTCGCAGGGTTGCGGACCATACGCTCGGGGCGCTCACGGCAGTAGATTTTGCCAACGCCGGGAAGGGTCACAGCACCGCCGCCGGACACTTCTTTTGTGATCAAATTACAAACCGCGTCGAGCGCTGCGCCTGCTGCTTTTTTGTCGGTTCCCATTTCATCGGCCAATGCGGCGACGAGTTGAGTTTTTGTCATTGGTTTCGTGGTCATTTTATATCTCCTCGACTGCCCGAAATTTGGGCCTCATCCGCAGAATGTAGCGGAAGGTGATGAGCAAACACAACGCAGAGTAATGATATTTACTAAGAAAACTTGGGTTTTTTTTCATATTTTAGGCTTGAAGCCGCTCAGAGGAAGGCCGTTTCGTCAAATGAGCGTAATTTTCGACTGTGAATCCGCTCCAGCGGCATACCGCGGAGTTGCTCCATTGCGCGGATTCCGATCATCAAATGGCGAGATACTTGGGTTTTGTAGAAGTCGGACGCCATGCCGGGGAGCTTGAGTTCGCCGTGCAATGGCTTGTCAGAGACACACAAAAGGGTGCCGTAGGGAACGCGGAAGCGGTAGCCATTGGCGGCAATTGTGGCGCTCTCCATATCAAGTGCGATGGCGCGGGATTGGCTGAGGCGTTGCACAGGGCCGGATTGGTCGCGTAGCTCCCAGTTGCGGTTGTCGATGGTGGCGACAGTTCCGGTGCGCATGATGCGTTTAAGCTCGTAGCCTTCAAGCTGGGTGACTTGGGCTACGGCGTTCTCCAACGCGATCTGGATTTCGGCCAGCGCAGGGATCGGGATCCAGACGGGGAGGTCATCATCCAATACGTGATCTTCGCGCAAATAGGCGTGGGCGAGAACAAAGTCGCCCAAGGCTTGCGTATTACGCAGACCAGCGCAGTGGCCCACCATGAGCCACGCATGCGGACGCAGCACAGCGATGTGGTCTGTGGCAGTTTTGGCGTTGCTCGGCCCCACGCCGATATTGACCAGTGTAATGCCGCCGCCGTCTTCTCGTTTTAAATGGTAGGTCGGCATTTGCGGTAGCTTGAGCGGTGTTTCAAGTGGGCCATCAGGATCTGTGATCTCTTGGTTTCCGGTCGAGACGAAGGAGGTGTAGCCGCTGTTCGGGTCGCGCAGCATCTGGCGGGCGTAATCCTCGAACTCGGTCACGTAGAATTGGTAGTTGGTGAAGAGCACGTGACACTGGAAATGATCGGGATCAGTGGCGGTGTAATGGGCAAGCCGGGCGAGGGAGTAGTCCACTCGCTGGGCCGTGAACGGGGCAAGCGGGCCAACACCGTCAGGGGCCACATAGGTGCCGTTGACGATATCATCATTTGTGGTGCTGAGGTCGGGGACATCGAATACATCACGCAGGGTAAAATCAGCAGCGCCATCTTGAGGGACGGTCATGCCTGTCTCGGGCGTCATGGCAAAATGCACGGGGATGGGCGTGTTTGAGGGGCCGATATAGACAGGTTGTTCGTGGTTTTTGATTAACAGCCCGATTTGTTGGATCAGGTAGTGACGGAAGAGATCGGGTCGCGTGACCGTGGTGGCGTAAGTGCCGGGGCCGGAAACATGGCCAAAGCTGAGGCGGGTATCGACCTGCGCGTAGGACGAGGTGGTAAAGCGGACCTCGGGATAGAAGGCGCGGATGCGTGGGCCTGTTGGTTTCTCCGCCATGGCGTTGGTAAATTCCGTGCGCAAAAACGCGACTGACTGCTCATAGAGCAGCGTCAGTTGGTCCACGGCGGCGGTGGCATCCGTGAAGGCTTCGGATTGCGGCGCATCTGGCGCGCGGAATTGGTGCTGCTTCATGCTACTTTTCGTCCTTGGATTGGAACAGGGTTCCTATTTTCTGCATAACCGTATCGGAAGTGTCGTCGTCCTTGAGGTCGAGGCTTTCAACCCTGCGCAGGAGTTCCTGCTCATAGGCAAGGTCGGCCTCGGACGGGGCGGGCGTTGAGGTCGCGATCCAGCGTGCAAATGCATCTGTCGTATCGGGGTCGTCATAGGCGGGAAAGTTGATGATCCCTATGTCGTGCCCCGTGGCGGGCAAGTCGAGGGCAAAACGTTCTTTAAGGAACCCTTGGAGCGCTGTTGGCAGGATGGGGGTATCGTCGGGATGAAAGTCGGAGAGCTGCTCGACACCGTGATAATCGAGGTAGGCTTGGATCGGGGTCACGGTTGTCTGCTGTAAAAAACCCGGCTCTGGGTAGCCCATTGCGAGGAACTGTAGCAGGACCAGCGGATCATCGGTGATGATGCCGAGGTTGTCGTGGCCGATGTGGACGAATTGCTGATTGTCGTCATCATCGCGCCATATCGCCACGCGTCCACCGTCGCCAGAGGTTTCGCCAAACTCGAATATGCGGTTGTCGA
>RCND010002306.1_pt1 | contig 10613 bp, 6 predicted proteins | sample 2041351 | NCBI WGS metagenome assembly RCND01 (sample SAMN09708230, study PRJNA481090) | Marine sediment metagenome, whole genome shotgun sequencing project. | biome: marine sediment; feature: ocean; material: sediment; isolation source: Sewage treatment plant 12B marine sediment (STP12B) ...
CTGAACGTGGTTTGCGTCAATATCTGCCCCGCGCTATCCGTGATGGCGCCAGTCCCCATGAAATTCTGGACGCCATCCTGATGGCATTCCCGACACTGGGTCTTGCCAAGATTATCTGGGCTATCGACATACTGCTGGATATGGACATCCCCGAGTTCCGTGTCGAATCTCTGGATGCCGAACCCGGTTGGCATGACCTGATTTCCTGGGATGAGGTAACCGACGGTGATATCACATATGTCGATGACTGTGATGGCAGAAATATCTTCATCTACCGCTCAGGCGAAACCTGCAATGTCTATGACAGTCGCTGCCCTCACCAGGTGACAGATATTCCGCATCTGGCACTGGAAGGCAAGCGACTGACCTGCCCGAAACACAAGTGGGCATTTGATGTTGAGACTGGCGAATGTGTGGCCAAAGGCACACGCCCGCTGAGGCAGTTTGACAGCAGAATCAAAGCAGGTCGTCTGGAAGCAATCTGGTGACCGTGTGTAACTAGTTTGTCTACCAAAAAACTAGCACGACATTTGCTTTTCAGCCTTTTGGTACGCACCGTTTAGGGAGTTTTCTTCTGGGCCGCATGGGGGTGTACTACAGCAGCTTGTAATTAGACGCGCGGCGCTTTTTGCAGGTTCGAAGTAACGTAGGGTGCGTAATTCATTACGCACGGGATCGGAGCCTGTCATGCTGGCAGTCAATAACAACCGGGATGATGTGTCGTGGGTAACGAGTTACCCACCCTACGTGAATTGGCAGCACGGCGCTTTTTGGTGGTTCGAAGTGCAGTAGTGAGACGCAAAGCTGGGGCGGGTATCTCCTCCTGGGACCGTTATGTTCAGGATGAACGGTACTTCGCGATTGAGCACATGGACAAGGTGACAAGGTGAGGCCGGGCAACGGTCGAGAGGGCAGCCTGGGCTGTGTGCGACGCGAAGTGCCTCGGGGACCACATATGTGTCTGGCGTGTCCCGGAAGGAATAACCCACCCCAGCGCCACTTTCGGTTCAAGTGGCATTTGTAGCGGGCAAGGCTCCCGTTACGGGTTAGTAGCCTCCACATCGTGATGTGAACTACCCGGCAATTTGCTTTTTATCTTCTTCTTGATACCACCGAAGAACGCGTCAATATCCAGCCCGATACCATAAAGCGATGGCACCATCAGAAGAGTGACAAAGAACGCAAAGAACACACCAAATGCCAATGACACGACGATGGGTATCAGGAATGCCGCCTGCATGGAGCGCTCAAACATCATTGGGCTCAGACCAACAATGGTCGTTACCGAAGTCAGCAGGATAGGTCTGAATCGAACCACACCCGCTTCGATGATGGCTTCTCTTGCGGATAAACCCTTGTCCCTGAGACGGTTGCAATAATCCATCAGCACCAGGTTGTCATTCACCACCACACCAGCGGCTGCCGCGATACCAAAGTAACTGAAAATCGCCATGGTCAGACCCATGACCGTATGACCAAATATGGCCCCGACAAATGCGTACGGCATTGCAATCAAAATCAGTATCGGTTGCCAGTAACTTCTGAAAGCGATGGCCAGCAAGGTATACATGGCGAAAAATGCCATCACGTACAGCCCCATGACTTCATTGATAAATCGTTGCTCACCTTCAGCCTGTCCAACGGCGCCACGACTGATACCGGGGTAACGTTCTTCCCATTCGGGGAAGAAATTTTCATTCAGGTCTTTCATGATGTCGTCACGTACCGATTCTTTCAGGTCGGCACTGATCCGCGCAGCGCGGTTACCATTCCAGCGCTGGATACGACTAATGCCCGGAGCGTATTCGAGGTCAGCGACGGCGAGCAGTGGTAATTCACGTCCATCATTGGTGCGTACGCGAAAGTTCTTCAGGCTTTCGATGTTTTGCCTGGATTCCAACGGATAACGGACTTTTACACGTACATCCTGGCCGTTGCGTGCCAGACGTTGAACCTCTTCACCAAAATAAGCCTGGCGCACCTGTCGGTTGACATCAGCCAGGGTCAGGCCAAGTTTGGCCGTTCCCGGTTTCATGGTCAGGCGGATTTCTTCTGAAGCACCCTCGAGATTGTTGCGAACGTCATAAATGGTTGCGTAAGTCCGTAATTGGGTTTCAACGTCCGCTGTGGCTGCACGTAAGACATCCAGGTCCGGGTGCCGGATGGATAATTCGAAATCAGGGTCGTTTTGATTTTGTGTGTACTGAACCGATACTTCGCGCGCATCGGGTACATCGCCCATCAGTTCACGTAACCTGATCGAGGCCTCCTTGGCGGTCATATCGCGCACTTCCGGTGGTGCGAGTTTTACAATGGCCAACACGCTGTCGCGACGTGAGCGTGTGTACCAGTTTTCGATCAGGACGCCCTGGCCATCGGTGCGCTGGTTAACCTCTTCAACCAACTCCAGCTCCGCCGCTTGAAGCTGGGCAAGGATCTCAAGGGCACGACTGTAAGGTGCGCCTTCCGGCATAACGACGTTAACAATGATTTGATCGGATTCGATATCCGGCATGAAGGCTTTTTTGACCCAACCGGTACCAAAGAGACCAAAACCGATGACAAGAATGCCAATAAAAATACTGGTCGTCAGATAACGGCGGTCCAACGCCCAGGTTGCGATTCCGCGATAGTGATTTTCCGAGAAATTCAGGATGCTATCTGCAATCCGTTTTTGAAACTTGCCAAATCCCTTGAGGTTCTGACGTGGTTTCATGCTTGAAAGATGTGATGGCAGGATCAACAGGGATTCAACCAGTGAAAAGCCCAGGGCAAGGATGACGACCCATGTGATGTGCCGTGTGAATTCGGATGTGCCGCCGCTGACAAACAGCCAGGGAAGAAAAGCCAATATCGTGGTGATCACACCAAAGACGACCGGTTTTGCGACCAGTTGGGCACCGGCAATGGAAGCATTGACACCACCGCCTATGCGGTTGGCCTCGGAGTGTATGCCTTCACCCACCACGATGGCATCATCAACAACGATACCCAGCACCAGCAAAAATGCGAAGGTGGAGAGCATATTCAATGAAATACCGATCGGCCCCAGCAGAACGAATGCGCCGGCATAGGCTGTTGCAATACCTACTGCTACCCAGAATGCCACTATGGGACGCAAGGTCAGCACCAGTACGATCATAACCAATACCAGACCCATTGCGGCGGAACTGCCGATGGTAGCCATCCGGCTCTTGAAATCGACCGCGTTATCGGTCCACAGTGTCAGTGAAGCACCTTTTGGTAATGAATCCCTTCTTTTCTCAATCCATTCATTAACCGACTCAGAGGCGGTAACAATATCCATAACCTCGGTGGACATGACCTGGATGAGTACAGCAGGTTCACCATTGAGGGTTGCCAGGATGGGGTTGTCTTCAAAACCATCCAGTACGGTGGCCACATCGGCGACGCGGATAACACCCCCGTCCGAGGTTTCACGAATGATAATGTCGCCGAATTCCGTTTCGGTGTTTGCCTGGCTGCGAACCTTCAACTGGTAAGTTCCCACTTCAGTACGTACCTGGCCGGCAGATTGGTTAATAGAGGTGTTTCGTATTGCGTTGGCGACTTCCGTGAAGCTCAAGTTATACCGTCTCAATGCTTCTTCGCTGACCTCGATCGAGACTTCTTCCTGACGTGTTCCAAATAGCTGAACAACGGTAACCGCTTTTAATTGTGCGACTTCACGCCGTAGGGTTTCAGCCAGGCGTTTGAGTTCACGCTCATCGAGGTCGCCATGCACGGCCACCCGCATAAACTCGTTGCGGTTTATAAATTGCTGAACCTGTGGCGGCTCAATATCACGTGGGAATGAAGAAATCGAATCGACGCGTATTTTCACGTCGTTCATGAACTGGGTAAAATCTACCTGCTGTTCGGCGAGAATAACAACCCTACCATAACCTTCCGCTGAAGTAGACCGTACCCATTCAATTGAATCGAGATCCTGCACGGATTCTTCGATTCGGGCAACGATTTGCTCCTCGACTTCCTGGGGTGCAGCACCCGGCCAGGAAACTCCAATCTCTAGGCCGGGGAAACGGACTTGTGGGTCCATTTCACGTTCCATTTGGGAAAAACCGATGGTGCCGGCAACAAAAATACCGATCATAACCAGATTTGCGGCTACAGAATTACGTGCCCACCAGGCAATCAAACCATTCATACCCTACTCCCTCTTAGGATTTATTTAGCTTTGCTGCTCACGGGTGATGGCGCGGACTTCCATACCATCAACAGCTGCCGGGATGGTGGATGTCACGACTTTGTCGCCGATCTCAACACCAGCGGTGACCAACACGGTGTCCTTGGAAGTGGAAAGCACTTCGACAGTGCGGATTTCCAACCGGTTTTCATCAGTGATGACATATACCTTGTTGGCATTACGCAATGCCAGGCGCGGAAGCACCAATGCGGACTGGCTGTTAACACCTTCGATATCTGCGTTGACAAACATGCCAACTGCCATGGGTGCACCATCGTCTGAACCCAGACCGTAGGGGTCTTGAACTTCGGCTATGGCGTATATGAGACGGGTTTGCCGGTCAACTGAAGCGTGGGTACGAACAATACGTCCAGTCCAGAAGTGTTCACGGTTACCAACGTGAGCGCTAAATTGCACCACTGGTGCATTGAATGCATCGGCCATGAATCCCATCGGCAGGTTCAACTCTTCCAATTGTGCATCGGTGAGTGGCAGGCGAATTTCAACCGTATCGGTGGAGAAGACACGACCGAGGCTGGTGCCAGCAGTTACGTACTGTCCAATACCAACGTTCTTTTTGAGCACATGGCCGAGGAAAGGCACATTAATCTCGGTACGAGCCACATTCAGATGGGCTTCTTTCAAATCGGCTTCAGCAGCCAGTAGCAGGGCTTCTGCTTCCAGCACTTGTGGCTTGTTCAGTGCGTATGCGCTTGGCTCACCTTCGTTGCGTTTATCAAGCCAGTGCTCTTTTTTGATTTTTGCATTGGCGAGTTCACGCTGAATAGCGACCTGGGCGCCTGCCACGCGTGCCTCGGCACGGATGACAGCAAGTTTGTAATTGGTGTCATCGATTTTGATCAGGGTTTCACCCGGATCAAACTCAGCACCTTCCGCAAAAGACTCGGAAATACCCACAATCCGACCGGATACTTGTGGTATCAGGTCAATTTCCGTCTTGGGGTTAACTTCACCCTGGGTCTGAACCGAAATGGTGACCATGTCCGACTTAACCTCATCCACATATAGTGAAATCAGCCGTTGTGATTCTTCCTTCTTTTCCGGTGCGGGTTTTGCGGCACTCAAGGCCGACACCACGCCAATACTCACGACAAGTACCAGAACCGGTGCAATAATCTTCAGCAACTTTTTCACGTTAAATCCTCTCTAAATGTGTTTCTTTAGTGACAACATTCACTTTTTCTATTACCCACACAAAAATGGGCGGATGCTTTTTTAAATGGCAAACTTGCCTTTAAAACACCAGCCCTTTGTAGCAATACCTATTTGTTTAGACGATCTTCACTAGTTATTGGTTACATTTTAATTTTCTGCCCTTGCTGAACGACCAATTCCTCAACGACAGACATATGAGAACACAGACAGTTTTCAATTACATGGGCCAAAAGTAAGTAGGCCAAAAGGCAGTGTTTGGTAGCGCTGGAGTCAAACTCCGGGACAAAAAAAAGGGGCCTGAACGGCCCCTTAATATTGAGGAGAGAAATCAGAAGCGGTAACCGATATTCACAGAATAAACCCAGGGGTCAATATTCACTTTGCCGAGGCTGTTCCCGTCAAGTTTCGCATTGGTTTCAATAGCCCAGAAGGAATAAATAATATGCAACAATTGACCTGTGTCAATTAATAATGAAAATCGTTCACAAAAACTGACTCAAATGGCAGTGAATCGGGCCCAAGAAGGTCGTCTGCAAGATAACCAGTCGGGGTCGTTTGCAATACAATGGCAGTTCGCACGGTCACCAGTGCTCCGAATCCGCAATTATCACGTTGACGGAACACTAGTGGCCTGACCAATCAAGGAGCGTAACAATGAAAAGTATAAGCAGTGGATTGACGGCCGTCATGTTGATGGTGTTTTCGGTGACAGTCATGGCCGCAAACACCCGCGAGGACATACATGACAGTGCCGACCAGGTGCAGCCACTTCTGGCTGGAATGAAGGCGCCGGATTTCATGGTCAGGGATGTCAGGAACCAGACTTTCCAATACCAATCAGATGCGCAGACCAAACCCATCGTACTGACGTTTTTCCGTGGTGGCTGGTGTCCTTACTGCAATCTGCATTTGTCTGAAATGCGTTTGGCAGAAGAGCAGCTCAAAGAAATGGGTTTTGATATCTGGTTCATCAGCATCGACAAACCAGAACTGTTGTTTGAAAGTCTGGATGATCCCGGTAGTACTTACACGATTTACTCGGATTCCTCACTGGATGCGACGCGGGCTTTTGGCTTGGCTTTCCAGGTCGACGATGAGTTGAACGAGCGCTACCTGGGTTACGGTATAGACCTGGAAAGGGCATCGGGTGAGAATCACCACGTTTTGCCGGCACCCGCGACCTATATCATCGGTGCTGATGGAATCATCAATTTTGCGTATATCAACCCGGATTACAAGGTGCGTTTGCACCCGGATGTATTGCTGGCCGCTGCAAAGGCCTACAACCAGGACGCAGATAAACGCCTGGCGCAAAAACGTAAACAGGCAATGAAAAAATGATCATTGACACAGGGTGTGACAGGCATGCCTGACACGCTCCTGACAGCCGCTTCCGGATTTTCACAACAAAATCGGGATTGGAAGCTTATTGCTTCCGAATCATTTCGTAAGCTTGATGACCTGCTTGATTACTGTGAAATTGACCATTCATATGCAGAAATCAAAAGTAGTGGTCAATTTGCAGTAAGGGTAACAAGATATTTTGCCTCGTTGATAGAAAAGGGTAACCCGTTTGATCCCTTACTTTTGCAGGTGTTACCGGTTGCAGATGAGCTCCGGATAACCGATGGATACAGCAAGGACGCCGTTGACGATCAGTTGTTTATGCCCGTACCGGGTTTAATCCATAAATATCATGGTCGGGTATTACTGGCTTTGACCGGTGCCTGTGCCATCCATTGCCGGTATTGTTTTCGGCGTCACTTTCCCTATGGTGAGGCCAGTGCAGATTACAAGTTGAACACACAGGTGATGGACTATCTGTCCCGAAACACGGAGATCAGGGAAGTGATCCTTTCCGGTGGAGATCCGCTGATGCTCAGTGACAGGAAACTGGCACAGTTGATCAGCAATTTGAACCAAATCCCGCATATCCGTCTGTTACGTATCCACAGTCGTTTGTTATCGGTGTTGCCGGAGAGGGTCAGTGATACATTGCTTGAGGTATTGCGGAGCTTCGATGGCCAGATCGTATTGGTTACCCACGTCAATCATCCGAATGAAATCTCAGGGCCCAACCAGGCAGCGTTTAGACTGTTAGCCCGGGAGGGTTACACACTCTTCAACCAGTCGGTTTTGCTCAACCGGGTTAACAATTGTGCGCAGACACTGGTTGATTTATCGCATAAATTATTTGAAAGCCGGATTATTCCGTACTATCTGCATCAACTGGATAAAGTGCAGGGTGCTGCACATTTTAATGTGCCGGAGGATGAGTCCCGCAGGCTTTATAGACAGTTACGAAGTTCCTTGCCCGGTTACCTTTTACCCGCACTGGTGCAAGATATTCCCGGCGAGACATCCAAGTTACCGCTTTCCTCTAATTGTTTACCGTAATTTCAAAAAAAAAAAGAACCGTAACCCCAGAACAGTGCCAACCAAAAGCACCGTCATCCCGGTGAAGGCCGGGATGACGGTGCTTTTGGGATTGCGCCAGACGAAGTTCTAAGCGACAGGTCAGTAATCTGCCGGTGGTGTCTGACGCTTTCGGGGTGGGTCATAAAACACATCTTTGACCACCCGTGCTTTGGCCAGTACCCGGCTCCATTTGAGCTCTTTCTGATAGTAAATTTCCACCAGGAATTCTTCGCCCGGCTTGCCATGCGGTGATTCCAGTGTTGCCAGGGCAATACTTGCCTTGGCCGAGGGTGACCAGGCAGCCGATGTCACCGTACCGACGAACTTCTTTTTGGTCGTAAATACGTAGGAATCATTGGCTGGTTTATTGCCGTCGATATCGAGCTTGACCATGTTGTAACGGTGCCCGGATTTCTTTTCCTCCAACAATGCCTTGCGGCCATTGAAGTTCGGTTTTTTTAAATCGACCAGCCAGCCGAGCCCAAGCTCGAATGGCGAACGCGTATGACTATGACGCACGGTAGCATTGGTATTCAGGAACTCGTGGCCAGCCTGGATATAACCGGCCTCGACACGCAGCATCGACAGGGCAACGTCACCCATCGGCTGTATGCCATGCAAAAGGCCCGCTTCAAACAGGCGATCCCAAAGTGCTTCGGCATGTTCTGGATCAATCCACAATTCATAACCCAGATCGCCGGTGAAACCGGTTCGGGAAACCATCAGTTGTGTGTCTTCGAAGGGAAAGTACCAGATATCGAAAGGTTTCATATTTTCGACATTTTCAAGACCCATTTTCTTGAGTATTGCGCAAGACGTCGGGCCCTGCACTGCAAGTGCCGCTACATCATGGGTTTCCTCTTTTACCGAGACATCAAAGCCGACCGTGTTACACAGCAGCCAGTCCAGGTGGCGTTCCTGTGAGCACAGACGATATTCGTTGTCATGCAAATGAAATATGGTGCCGTCGTCTATGACCCGGCCATCGTCAGCACACCAAACCGAATATCCAACACGGCCCGGTTTGATTTTGCTGACATCGCGTGTGACCAGGCGGTTCAGGAAGGGCAGGGCATCCTGCCCGCTGATGCGATATTTGGTCATGGGGGTTAGATCGAATACTGCACAGGCATTTCTGCAGGCAAAATATTCCATGGAAGAATCGGTGTAAGCATGGGGTGACAGGTAGTCTGCCCAGCGTCCCCATTCTTTCAAATGATTCAACGGTTCCAGGCGCGAATGGAACGGACTTTGAAAAACCTTGGTTTTATAGTGAGCCTTGGTGGAATAGTCAATAGGTCCGATTTTATCTTTTGTGTTGATCTGGCTCATGAGTGTTCGCCCTCAATGTCTTTAGTATCCAACACGGCTTTGGCAGCATTACGACCGGCACTGCCCATTACACCGCCACCGGGGTGGCTGCCTGCGCCGCACAGATAGAGTCCGTTAACCGGACTGGCGTACTGCGCAGCATGTGGCACAGGTCGCAACATCAGGAATTGGTCTATGGTCAGTTCACCATGGTGCCAGTGACCGCCGCTGATACGGAAATCGCGTTCGATATCCTTGGGGGTTAGTAGCTCCTGATGAATTATCTGATCCCGAAGTCCTGGTGCATATTTCGCAAGCGTATCAATTACCAGGGCTGTAAACGGGGTTTTCCCTTGCTCCCAGCCTTCTTTCAATTGATAAGGAGCGTATTGCACTATCGCTGAGAGCACGTGTTTACCCTCAGGTGCGAGGCTGTCATCCTGAATGCTGGGGATAGTGATTTCCGCCACCGGTTCGACCGAGAACTCGCCATATTTTGCATGGTTGAAAGCACGGTCTACATATTCCATGTCGGGTGCAATCAGTAATCTGTCAGCGAGACGGTTTTGCTCAAGCCCGCTGAAATCCGGCAAACCGTCGAGCGCCAGGTGTAGCTTGGCTGTATTACCCCGCATACGGATATTCTCAATCCTGCGCACAAAACCGGCTTCCAGGTTGCGGGCACCCAGTAAACCAAGGAAAGTTGTTTTCGGGTCTGCGCTGGAAATCACGGTGCTGGCGGCTATTATCTCGCCGTCTTGCAGTTCCACGCCGCAAACGTGATCACCTTCCATCAGGATGCGGGAAACCACGGCAGATGTCCTTATGGTAGCGCTCTGAGCAGTTGCGGCCCTGGCCAATGCGTTACTAACCGTACCCATGCCGCCTTTGGGTATGGCCATGCCTTGCAGACCGCTGAGACGGTGTAATGCACAAAAAACGCTGTTATTGGAACGAGGCCCGAGATGGGTACCAAGTATGCCATCCATACTCAGGGCGCCTTTCAGTAAGGGATGCTCGAAGTTTTCCTGCAAAACATCATAAATATTGATGCCCGCGACACGCAGAAACTCACGCATGTCATCCCGACCCAGCCATCGAACGTCCAGGGCTGTTTTTGCCAGGCTCATCCAGTCGCTGCGATTTTTAGTCCCTACCCTGGGGGGGATGCGATTATTCAGACGATTGATAATGCCGGCGAAACGTTTCATGAAACGCCGGTATTCCTTCATTGACGCCTGGTCTTTGCTGCTGATATTCGCCCCTTGCAGGGAATCGTCTGCAATCACCAGGTGGTTGCCATCATCACTCAGGGCTGTAGTCTTCATGTCCTGTTGTGAAAAAGACAGGCCCATCGAATCGAGAGAAAGTTCCTTGCGAACATTCCTGTCGAGCATATAGAGCAGGTGCGCGCCTGCAGAGACCTTGAATCCAGGCGCGAACTCACGTGTAACAGCGGCGCCACCAGGCTGTTCAGCCGCTTCCAGTATGGTCAACTTTC
>RCND010006482.1_pt1 | contig 10598 bp, 15 predicted proteins | sample 2041351 | NCBI WGS metagenome assembly RCND01 (sample SAMN09708230, study PRJNA481090) | Marine sediment metagenome, whole genome shotgun sequencing project. | biome: marine sediment; feature: ocean; material: sediment; isolation source: Sewage treatment plant 12B marine sediment (STP12B) ...
TCAAGCCTGATCGCTCTGACAATGCCATTGGACTTGATTGGGTATTCTACGTTGCAGCTTCCGCATTGCGGCCATTCATCCACCGCGCAGCATTATTTTAGCTGAATCGTCGGTCATCGGACTGCACCGCCGCTCACACGCCGTCCCAACGTCTTAACATCCAGTAGGCGCGAGTTCACAAACTGAGCTTCCTGATCGAACGGCTGGCGTTCTACTTGGGAAATGCCGGTTAAAGATGCGTTGATTTGAAATTTCCCCGTCAATTATGCTCAGTCATAATCTGTGATTTGGCCTCAACCATCAGGTTAGCCATCTTGGCGCGGATTGTGGCTTCATCTGCCTTGTTGCCCAAGTCACCGGATACTTTACGATAAACAGCCTCGTGTCCTGCTTCTTCGAAATAGGATTTGACTACTTTTTGCGCGTAAACGGCGGAGTCATCTCCAGATCTGCCCAGCAGCTCAGCGGCCCAGAGGCCCAGCAATTTGTTGCGCCTTGCATCAGCTTTGAACTGCATCTCCGCATCGTGCGCAAACTTGTTTTCATAGGCATTCTCACGATCGTTGAAGGTCGCCATTTAGTGTCTCCTTAGATTGATGGTTCTTTGTTGAAAATCAGATGTAGCCACTTCTGTTGCCTCCTTGCGTGTCTAAAAAACAAACGCGCTGGCACCGGGTTTCATCCCGAGAAATCGGACAGAAAGGACGGATGGGAAATATATTTGGTACGCAGGGATGAAAGTGGTGACACGCGCGTTTTTATATGGGTTCACTAGGAAAATGCGATAGCCGTGCGGAAAGAACTTGAACGAAGTTACAGATCATCACTGCCTCGAGACGCTGTGTTGTAAAATTCTAATTTCCAGACAATTTCGGACGAAAAGTCGGTCATGCTTACAGTTTTCCGTCCGGTCGCGGGATGGAATGGCTACCCCGCGCGTTATTGGACCAACTGCGGATAATGGTGCCACACGACTTCAACTGGCGACAGGGCGAATGTCCACACCAGTCAGGCCGCCCAAATTAAAGGAGAATACCCGTGCGCCAAGACACCAACTTCGAGATCGAAGCTCCGACAGACCACACTAACCACCCCCAGAAAGATACCCCACAAGAGTCTGGGTTTACCCTTAGCCGTTACCGGGTTAGCAACTTTCGCTCGGTCTCTGATTCTGGCTGGTTGTCTGTGGACAGTGTGACCGCCCTGATCGGCGTGAACGAATCCGGGAAGACCAATCTTATGTTGCCGCTGTGGAAGCTAAACCCCGCCGGCGGCGGTGCAATACAGCCGACCTCGGACTATCCCAAGTCGCTGTTTGCCACGATCCGCAATGCGCCGGACCAATTCCAGTTTATTACCGCCGAGTTCGAGACTGGCAGCGAAGCCGCGGCCTTGGCCGACTTGGCGGGCATTCCCCCCGTCAGGGCTCGGCGAATCAGCGTCGCGCGGTTGTATGATGGCAGCTATCGTGTTGGGTTTCCCGATCACCAGAGGGCCACAGGCGGCTGCATCCTGCGCGCGCTTGCGGCATTGCGGACTGCGCAAGACGATCTCGCCGCCCACCCGAAAGAGGAGAACGCCGCCGCTGACGCCCGCGCAACGCTCGGCAAGCTGATGGGCAATTTTGACGGACTGCATGATGTCACGGGTAACGATCTACGGCTCGCCCGCAATGCCGTTGCTGCCCTGATCCCAGAGGAACCGCCAGCGGTCAGCCATGTGGTCGCCATATTGCGAGGGTTGCACATTGTTCTGGATAAAGCCGTGGTAGAATTGTATACGGCCGACCCGGCCAGCCGTGACGATGTGCGCGCTGCCGTGATCGCGCGGCTACCGCGGTTCGTCTACTACTCGAACTACGGCAATCTCGACAGCGAGATCTACCTTCCCCATGTTGTCGAAAACATGAACCGATGTGATCTGGGTGCGAAGGAAGGCGCCAAAGCCCGAACATTGCGGGTTCTGTTCGATTTCGTGGGAGTGCAGGCGCAGGAAATTCTCGAACTCGGTCGCGATTTCCGCGATCTGCGCGATGAGGCCGATACGCGGATGATCGAAGAACAGGGCCGGACCGGGCTCATGCGCTTTATCTGGGCCCGCGCGCGCGGGCACGAAGACACGCCCGACCCCGCGATGCTAGCTCGGATGGTCGAGGCTAAACGCACCCGGTCGATCTTGTTGCAATCTGCAGGAACCAAGCTCACCGGTCGGTTTGCCGAATGGTGGAAACAAGGCGATTATCAATTTCGGTTTGAGGCGGACGGCAACCATTTCCGCATCTGGGTCGCCGATGCCCGCCGCCCGCAAGAAGTCGAACTTGAACACCGTTCAACTGGGTTGCAGTGGTTCTTGAGCTTTTTCTTGGTTTTCCTGCACGAGGCAAAGGGCGAGCATGACAACTGCGTGCTATTGCTGGATGAGCCCGGCCATTCGCTGCATCCGCTAGCCCAGCGTGACCTTTCGGCATTCTTCGAGGGGCTGTCCGAAAGCAATCAAATCATCTATGCCACCCATTCGCCATTTCTTGTGGATGCAGACAGGCTTGCGCGGGCGCGCAAAGTTTTCGTAGATCGTGACGGCTCGACCCGCGTTAGCGGCGACCTGCTAGATGCCGAAGGTAACGATACGAAAAGAGGTGCCGGCTTCGCCGTACGCGCCGCACTAAATCTGGCGGTTGCCGAGGCTAGTCTGGGCGGTGCAAAGCCTGTGCTGGTGCCGGGCCGGGTCGAGCAGATCTACCTATCAGTGATCCGCACTTTGTGCATCGCATCGGGCCGGTTTCAACCGCGCCGCGACATGATTTTTGCCCCGGCGTGCGACGCCCAAGTATTGAAAATGATGGCAAGGCTTCTCAGCGATGCCGATGCTTGTCCGCCTCGCCTGATGATCGACGACGCCCTTCCAACTCAGGCTCTGGATGGGATGGGCGCAGCGGGACAGACTGCAATCCGTATCTCTGACTTCGGTGGTCTTACTGGAGCGACGATCGAGGATCTGATGCCGCCTGAGGACATGGCCGCGATGATGGATCGGGTGGAACGTCGTCCCGAAGGATTGTTTGCCAACTGTAATGTTGCCGGGCTACCGTTTCAAGGACAGGTTTTAAGCTGGGCAAAGTCGCAGGATATCGTTCTGATTTCCGACTGGCGTGTGCAACTGGCCGAGCGGATGCGTAAGTGGCTTCTTGACCAAGATGACCCCCGGGTCTCCGAGGAAATCCTAGCCCGTTGGCTTGCGCTTATGCAGACTCTGGACGCGGAGGGGAGCAACCTTTGCAGCAGGTAATGGAACAGTTCACAGATAGTATCCGGGAGTTCTATAGCGATCCTCTCGACCCCCTTGCAAAGCAGTTCATGTTCCGACGTCCTCCGACCGTCGGGGAGCTGGGGCGTCCCCCGCAGGTGCTTTTGCTCGGCAATCACTCGTCGGGCAAGTCCACCTTCGTGAATCACTTGCTTGGTGTCGAGGTGCAGAAGACTGGCGTGGCGCCAACCGACGACAACTTCACGATCATCACGCATGGCCCTCACGAAACCGATCGCGACGGCCCCTCGGTCGTCAGCAATCCAGACCTGCCTTACGAGGGCTTGCGACACTTCGGCGACCAGCTCGTCTCTCATATCCGCCTGAAGTTGCAACCGGCCGAGCTGCTTCGCAACGTGACACTAATCGACAGCCCCGGGATGATCGACGAGGCAAAGAAAGAGAACGGCCGGGGCTTCGACTTTCCCGGAGTCGTCCGCTGGTTCGCCGAGCGTGCAGATCTGGTGATTGTCTTCTTCGATCCGGACAAGCCGGGCACGACCGGCGAGACACTGCAGGTGTTCAAGGAGTCGCTCAACGGGATCGACCACAAGCTGCTGATCGTCCTGAACAAAATGGATCAGTGCCAAAACCTGCACGACTTCGCCCGCGCCTACGGCGCGCTGTGTTGGAACCTGGGCAAGGTCATTCCGCGCAAAGACTTGCCCATGATCTACAACACCTTTGTGCCGCTTCAGGGAAAGCCCAGATCCGAGCTGCCGATGGCAGACTTCGAAAAGGCGCGGGGCGATCTGATCGATGAGCTACGCCGCGCCCCCACGCGCCGCATGGACAATCAGATCACGCAAATGCAGGTCTTTGCCGAGCGGCTGCGCCTGCACGCCTCTGTCATCGACGAGGCCGCTAAGCGATACAGACGATCGCGGGTACGCTCGTATGCCATCCTGGTGTTTCTGTTCGCCGCCCTGGGCGGCGGCGCCTTTGTGACCGGCTTGATCGTCGCCCTTCCGGTGCTGGCCGTCCTCGCAGCCGCCGCGGTTGCGCTCCTAGAACTGGTGTCTTTGCGCCTTAAGAAGAAACGCATTATCACACAGTTCGACGAGATTTTCGAGGGACTCCACGATCGCGAATTGTTGGTGCGCGATCGGGCGGAGGATTTGCGCGCGATGTGGGAAGAGGTGCATCCGCGGGCCCGTGAGGTCGCCGAAAAGCGCGGGTTGCAGTCCTTTGCGAAAATGAGTCGGAGGGATCGCGATGTGCTCAACGAGTTGATTGAGGAGTGCATTCCGAAGTTGCGGAGCGAATTGTATGACGCGCTGCGAGTCATATCAATCGACGCCGGCCCGCCGAGCGAAGAACAGCCCGCTGTATTTGTGGCGCCGGGCGATCGACGCCCCCTCCGCTCGGGAGGACGGGGCTCGGGCTAAGCGTGTGCGCCCTGCGTAAGCACAATCCTCCGTTGGGTGGGCGTGTTGCATGGATGCCGCCGGTTCTGCTAGGATCCCCTTTCCTTGGTCGATTGGGCGCCCCTGATGCGGCATAAGCTCAACGCGTCAGTGCGCCATAAATTCGAGAAGAAGCGGTATCGGGTTACGAACTGGTCACTCTACAACGAAAGCCTGCGCCAGCGGGGCGATGTGACGGTCTGGTTGAGCCCAGAGGTTGAGACTGAATGGCGCGCGGAGCGGCGCAACACGCGGGGTGGCCAGCCAGTGTATTCTGATCTGGTGATCACGGTTTGTTTGACGCTTGGCATGGTTTACAAGCAGCCGATTCGCCAAACTGAAGGGTTTGTGCGGGGTCTTCTGTGCCTCATGGGACTGGAGCTTCTTGAGCCCGACTACTCTACCTTTCATGTCGTGGCGCATAGCTCAACTTGCTGATGAACCCTAGGGGTCATAGGGGTGGCCCAATCCACTTGGTAGTCACTTCTCGGCGATATTCATCGCCTGCCAGGCAAGGGACAGCACCGGGCTAAAGATCTTTGGCGACGGTGCGTGGCTGCAGAACAAGCATAAAACAAAGGCCAAGCGTAAGTCTTGATGCAAGCTGCACCTTGGGTTGGACCTTGTAAGCGGTGAGATCGTTTTCTGATCTGACCACAGACGACGTCGGGCACACAACTGCGTTGCCTGGCCTTCTCGACCAGATCGACGCTGATGTTGCCCAGTTTTGCCGACGGAGCCTACGATGGAGAGCCCACCAGTGACCTGCTCCTGGCGCGTTTTGGTGAAACAGCGGATATCATCATCCCTCCCCCGAAGAGCGCAGCTTCGGACCCCACCGCGCAGCATGATCCACCCCTCCAGACCAGCGCATCGCCGCGATCCGCACCGGGGATCGGATGGCTTGGCAAGAGAGCAGCGGCTACAATCAGCGCAGCCACGGAGAAACTCAAATGGGACGTTGGAAGGTGGCCATTGGCCCCAAGTTGAAAGCGCGGAGCTTTCTCAACCAGATGCCAGAAGCCAAGATTGGTGCCTCCGTTCTCAACAAAATGACCGAACTCGGACGTCCCGAGTTCGAGCCGGTCGCGTGACCAAAAGCATGGGAAAGGGCTAACTCACCTCAAGGTTCGACCCATGCGATATATGGACTTGCCGCGCAAAAGTTCCGGTCTCTCAGCTCATGTTAGGCAGCCCTTCGATCGAATGCCAAGGGGCTTTTCCCGCCAAGGGATGAATGCCGCCTGCGTGGATTGTAGAACCCATTGATGTATTGGAATATTGCTCCTTCTACTTGCCTGCGGGTTTCCCATTTCTGACGCCAGATCAGTTCGGCCTTCAGGGATTTGAAGAAGGTTTCGGCCATGGAATTGATGCTCCTATATTCGTCAAGTAGCGATTTCCATGGATTTTAGCACGCAGAGTTTGTTGTAGATTTCGCGGGCGATGTAGCGCTTCAGACATCGAATGATCTCGCTTTTGCTTTTCCCGTCTTTTGTGCGTTTCTTAACATAGGCAAGCGTTGGTTCGTGGCGCATCCTGACGATTGCGACGCGGTACAGCGCAGCATTTGCCTGCCTGTTACCGCCTCGGTTGAGTCGGAATCGGTGCGTCTTACCACTGGATGCTGGGATCGGGCAAACGCCGCAGAGTTTGGCAAATGCAGCCTCAGACCGGATGCGCGTGGGATCGTCGCCAACGAGGATTAGCATCTCTGCGACTGTCATCGTCGCAATCCCATGGGAGGCCAGCAGGTCCGGCGCACGTTTGGTAACAAGTCTCTCTAGTTCTTTGTCGTGGCCTAAAATCTCCTCATGCAAGAATAGCCAGCGCCGAGCCAAAGCGCGCATCGCTGCTTTTGCTGAAGCCAATGTGTTGTGGATTTCGCCAGGTCTGAAGGCTGCGATATGCCGGATTAAGGCGACCTTGCCTTTGATTTGATCCAACACTTCGCGCAGATCAGCTGGCGCATTTATAATCAGTGTTTTCAGGGTCACCATCGCCTGTGAACGCGATTTAACAGCTGTGTCGCGGGCGATCTTCAAATGCCTGATCATTTCTGACGACCCCGTTTGGGTTTTGGGGCGGGAAGTTGCTTGCCCTGCCAAGACCGATCGGGCTGCGCCTTCTGCATCAAGGCTGTCAGTCTTTCCGTGCGTATAGCGCAACTGGCCGTTTGGACGCGTGACCTCAACAACGTTATGTTCTTGGCTCAATAGCGAGCGTGACAACCCGGCACCATAAGACCCTGTCCCTTCAATCCCAAAAGCCTGAACACTACCGAGGCCACAAGACCAGCGTTCCAGTTCCAAATACCCCTTTGTGTTGGCTGGGATGGAAAGCGCAGCCAAGCGCGCGCCTTGCGTATCGATCGCAACAGCGACATGTGTTGCCTTATGCGTATCGATGCCGATGATAATCGGATGTTTGGTCTTCATGGTGCCCCCTTAAGTGAGAATGCCCAGGCACCGATCCGAGGGGACAGGACTGTGATGGGGCGTCCCCGTCAGGCTCCTATAAGGTCACATCTCGCCCGTTGCCGGGGCGACTTGACAGTCGACACGTCAATTCCATGACACGCAGTCAATCGTAACATGGGTCAGGCCATCAAGCCGCAATACCATACTCACAGTCATAGCAATTGCCTTTTCCGCTCATTGATACTTCGAAGCCATGCTTTGTCAGACGTTTCTGATAATCATGTGAACAGTACTGCGAGCCACGATCCGTGTGGTGGATGCAACCTTTGGGTGGTTGTCGTAAGGCCACGGCCATGTCCAACGCCCGGATGGCCAGATCTCGCTTCATACGGTTGCTGACAGCCCAGCCGATGACACGCCGGGAATACAGGTCAAGAATGACGGCCAAATACAACCAGCCCTCGCCTGTCCAGATGTAGGATATGTCTCCCGCCCATTTCTGGTTCGGGGCATCAGCAGAGAAATCCTGATCCAACAGGTTGGGGGCGATGTTAAAGGCATGATTGCTGTCGGTCGTAGCCCTGAATTTACGGGTTCTGTCAATCTTTATGTCATTGTCCCGCATCAAGCGCCCCACTCGCCGGTGGCCTATCTCCAACCCCAGTTCCTGCAATTCTTCAGTCATCCGAGGGCGACCTTAGCTTTGTAGACTGAGACGATGTTGGTCACGAATATGGGCCAAGATCACCATATAATCACGCTACCGCTGACACATTGGGCGAACCCGCCAAGTGCGAAATCCACGTGATGCAACCCGAATGGTATTGCAGAGAAATTCAACAGGCCACTCTTCTTTCCAGGCGTCAATAAAGGCGAACCTCACGGGCTTTGGCCTGCAAAGAAGATCGCCGCCCTTTTTTACACTTCCCTCTCCTCGCGCAGCAGACGGACTTCCTTGCGGAGGCGTTCATTCTCTTTCTCGACGTCCTGATGCGGGCCAGACATCAGATCATCGTGCTGATGCTTTTGAACCCACTTGTTCAATGTCGACAGCCCAACACCTAAATCAGATGAAACCTGTGGTCGTGTTAAGCCGCTGGTGGTGGCGATGGGCACTGCATCACGTCGAAACTCGTCTGTGTATCTCGTTGCCATTCCTTGTCTCCTTCATAGCAAACATTGCTCGAAAGAGACCGGAACTAAACCGCGACAAGACCAATTCGGTCGGCGGCCCATACTGCCTCAAAGAAGCGTTGAGTCCGCTGGTCTTTAATTGTAATCTGAAACATCAACCGAGCTGATACGGTTCGCGAGAAGGTATAATGCATTGACTAATAGTGAAGAGCATCGAAGGTCGATAAAAAGTGCATCGCCGAAAGTAATATTAGAAGACTGCCACGTAGCCAATTGCAGGGTCTTGCCCGGGCGTGAAAACTTGCTTGATAGGATTGCCAGTGGCGGGGTCTGCGCTGAAATTGGTGTAGATGATGGTGACTTCACCAATGAAATTATTGCGCGATGTAAGCCAAAAAAAATTCATTTAGTGGACGCCTGGTCGAGTGAGCGATACCGCGAACAGATTCATTTAGTTGAAAAGAAATTTGCCGACCAAATAGCGGGTGGTTCGGTGCAATTGCACGTAGGAAAAAGTACGGACATCATGCGTGGTTTTGCCGACCAGTATTTCGACTGGGTTTACATAGACACAGACCATACTTATCTGACGACCAGAGATGAGCTTGTTCTTTCGCGCCTGAAAACTAAACCTGGTGGACGAATTACCGGGCATGATTTTACAAGCGGGAATTCGATCAAGCCATGGCCATACGGCGTGATAGAGGCGTGCAATGAGTTTTGTGTTCTTTATGGATGGGAGTATGAATTTCTTACATTGGAATCTCACGGGCATTTCTCGTTCTGTCTTAAAGAAATTGCCTAGTTACGATGCGTATTAAGCGTGTACACTACGATATCACTGACCTCTGCAATGCCGGTTGTCCACAGTGCGCACGCACGGACACCGTTGGATGCCTGCCGAAGTCTTGGCTAAAGCAACAGGCGGTTTCGTTGGAAGATTTTCGTCGCTTCAGCCCGACGGCGCTGCTGCAAGAGATCGAATCTGCTTATTTCTGTGGCAATTTCGGTGATCCAGCCGTCGTGCCGGAGATGATCGACATCCTTGCCTATTGCTGGGAGGCGAATCCAGACCTGCGATTGCGGGTCCATAGCAATTGTTCCGTTCGCTCAGTGGGATGGTGGCGGGAGCTTGGCGCACTGGCCAAAGGCCGGAGATTTCGGCTGATCTCCGCAATCGACGGTACAAGCCACGAGACGAACCGCCGGTATCGGGTGCGGACGGATTTCGACAGGATTATGGACAATACGGCTGCTTTCATCGACGCGGGCGGGCAAGCCGAGTGGTGGATGCTAGTCTTCCGGCACAATGAACACGAGGTGGGGGTCGCGGAAGAGACAGCGAAAGCACGCGGATTCATGAATTTCCGCGCGTACCCGTCAAACCGGTTCGGAGGGCTAAAGGAGTTGACCTACAGCCACAAGGGAGAGGAGTTCACGCTCGAGCCGCCGACGGTTCGGCTTTCTCCTAAGACGCCGAGGACGAATAGCCTCGACGGTGAGAAGCCGCCAGAGACCGAAGTGGTGATCGAGTGCGAGGCGCTGCACACGTCGGAGGCTTTCATGGATTTCTACGGGTATCTTGCGCCGTGCTGTCATATCGGTCGGAGGCTCTACATGCGCGATCAGGGTGCGTTCAGGAATGGGGACGACTGGATGGACGACGTGTTCGAGACCTTCGACGCGCGGCGGTTAAATGTGGGCGCGGTTGGCTATGACGCTGCGCGCGCCGCCTACGAGGAGTTCATCGATCATCTCCGGCCATATTGGCAGCGCAAACAGCCACTGGTTTGCAGGATGGTCTGTGGCAGGAAGCGCGGAAAAGGGTAGACTGAAGAACGCGTTTGACCTCAAATTCGAGAACTCGACTTCCAGCGTCTTGGCGAACGAAGCCAAGCCCTACTCAAGCGATGGAACAGGTGGTGTCAGACCAATGCGAACCAGTCTCTGTTTGCGCCTAGATGCCAGACCCTATGCCGAACAAAGCTGACGCCACTCGGAGAGAGCAGCGCTTCGGTTGGTCTTGAAATTGGCGCGTGAAAAAAGGGGGCGCTCCAGGTTGAAATGGCTATGGACGGAGGCGTGAACGGCGACGAATTTCTGCAAACTTCCCATACTACGAAAGCCCAACATCGCCCGTTCCCGTCGCCGAAACGGTTGGTGAGAATTTTCACCGCGGTTGTTCAGCCAGCGCCCAGTTTCCTGCTTGCTCGCATTACCGATGACCTTCATCGCAGCGCCATAGGAACGCAACTTATCCGTCACCAAGACTTCTTGTCGGCCATGGCGTTTCGTTGATTTTCTGAGGAATTTCAATGCCGCTTTACGGTTACGG
>RCND010002309.1_pt1 | contig 10595 bp, 7 predicted proteins | sample 2041351 | NCBI WGS metagenome assembly RCND01 (sample SAMN09708230, study PRJNA481090) | Marine sediment metagenome, whole genome shotgun sequencing project. | biome: marine sediment; feature: ocean; material: sediment; isolation source: Sewage treatment plant 12B marine sediment (STP12B) ...
CCGCCACCGGAGCCATTTAGTTTTAGATAATATAGACTTGACACCTGACCTTCAATCCATATATCTTCCATCGATTCTGGTATCATCTTGCGAAAATTCTTCCATTGTAAATCTGAAATGGCTCTGAATAGAATGGCTGGATCTGTGGTAGCTTGTTTGAGTAAGGACTTTATGAATTTCGAATTCAATAAAAGCAGATCATTTGTAATTACATCGCTAAAGTCAGCCTCTTTCATTTTACTATTGAAGTGCTTTACAAGGGGAGCTGTTTTATATGTAATATGGCTGTCAAGCAGGAAAAATCGGTACCAGAAATCAGGTTTCATCGGATCAATGTCATTGATGAGTTCAGGCCCCATGGAAGAAAAATATACAGGCTGATTCAGGTAAGAGCTTAAAGCATCTACGCCTGAACTTTTTCCATGAAAATAAGACTCGATTGTCGCGAGGTCATCTTTTTGTTGTTGAAGTGACAGATCATTCTGTGCTTCAAAAAACTGATCGTACACCATTGCTGAAACTGCGGCGGAGCTTCCAACTCCATATCCCTCCGGAATGGAAGATTCAATATAGAAGTCTTTCTTCAGGGTTTCATTGAATAAAAACAAATTTGATCTGGCATGGAAACTGTTCTTCGGAATTGAATGCAGATGATCATAAAGTTTTCTCAAGGTAGAGACTGATTTATCTACCAACTCTGGGTCTGATGCATGGTCCTTGTGTTTTAGAGAAGCGGAAAATAGTTTCAGTGGAACAGTGAGAGCTTCCCCACCAGCTAACACTGCATATTCCCCTGCAAGCATCAACTTGGCATAATATTTCTTGTCCGTAATCAAGATTGTTTTTTTATGCGTTTAGGACCACTTCCCATCTGGTCGTGAATGACCACTCTATCCTCACAAATATTGCGAAGATCTTTCTCGATAAAAGCACGCACAGCATCAAAATCCTTGTTGCTATAAACTATATGAACATTTGCCCCGGCATCCAGGGTAAAACCAACTGCGCTGCCAGTTTCTCTTCTGAATGCCCGTATTTTGTTTATGGCAGTTAAGGTGTTTGGCTTCATCAGGATAAAACCAGGATTGCTTGTCAACATCATGGCATGCAACGACAAAGCTTCATTTTCCATGATGTCGATAAATTCCTTCCAATCACCCTTTTTGAGAGCTGGAATAAGTCTTTGAAGATTCTGCTCCGCTGATTCAAATCTTTTACTGGCGTATGGGTTCGAGTGCATTAAGGCATGACCGGTCGAACTTGAGACTTCTTTTTGCCCGGATTCGATAATTAGGATGCTATCGTGAATTATCTCAAAATCTTCATGAACATTGTCGAATGGTATGGCATATTCATCTGAGGATTCTTTCCATGCACTGGTTTCCCCCCACAATGCTATTTTTTCATAGACAGATCTGGAAGCACTTCCTGAACCAAGTCTTGCAAGGAAAGATGCCATCTTAATATCGTTATTATCAGCTTCCTTGTTGAATATTTGTTTTTCTATCTCGCATAAACCAAGCGACAAAGCACTCATTGAAGATGCGCTGGATGCAATACCTGATGAATGAGGGAATGTGTTTTCACTGGCAATGGACAAATTTGTGTGTGCCAGCCAGGGCAGGTAAGCTTGAATACTTTCCAGGTAGGTGTTCAAGCGACTGGAAAAAACTTGATTCTCTTTCCCGTCAAATTTGAAATCTAACTCAGTGCGAATCTGATTTGGGTCATAGTTGTATCCAATGCGAGTTTTGGTCAGGGATTCTTTTAAAGTCAGACTGAGAGAAGCATTGGCAGGCAATTGACCGGGATATTTACCCCAATATTTCACTATGGCAATATTTGAAGGACTTTGCCAAAGCACAGTTCCTTCCATTGAAGATGGATTTTGACGCTTGAGTTTCTCTGCACGAGATATTAGGATGTCACTAAATTTCTTCATGAGATTACGAGTTCTTTGTATCGAAAATATATGTCAATCTGTTTGCTTCTTAGGTAGTCTTCGACATATGACGCATCTCTTTCACTGGCTAACAGCGCAAAGTCACCACCCCATGCGCCCAATGATTTTGCATAGCCATCAAAATCGTTGAAAAGTCCCCCGATGGAAGGTAAAGAGATCATTTCTGATATTGCTTTCTCATGAGTGATAAGCAGGGTTCCAAACTCCTCAATTGTCTGAGATTTTAATATCTCTTCAGTAAGATTTGAGAAAAAGGAAGTGTCAATGTTATGGGCAGAGAAGTTCTTAAGAAATCTGGCAACGCTCTCCTCAGATTGTTGTTTTCTCCCCTGGTATACCAACCACAGCTTCTCAGCAAATGCAGGCTGGAAATCAATAGGATATATGCTTGGCTTGCCGTCTGTAAGTTGATATAAAATTGCTGAGTTGGCAGAAGCACAGGCAAGGTCAAAGCCTGATCCATTTGAAACCTTGAAGTAAAGCTGCATAGGGTCAATTCTTGCCCACTGAGCAAGCAGAGAAATCAGGGTTGAAGAACTGCCAAATCCAAAATCCGGATTGAATTCAAGGTCTGTTCTAATGTCCCAGATATTTAATTCAATAACAAAATCGGGATTAAGGTCTATGCAATTTTCCAGCAAGCTTATTAGTTTGAGTGCTTTTTCTTTTGAGCTAGTCTGTATGATAGTGAGATTCGAAACTTGAATGCTGGCTTCGAACCAGATTTCCCCGGCATGAAATGCCTTCCAGCCTAATACCCCTTTCTCCTTTTTCGTGGTACATATGAGCGATTGTCCCTTTTTCAAGGGTACAGCCAATGCCTTTGCTCCATGCAGAACAAGGTATTCTGATGTCAGTAGGAGTTTGCCTTTTGCATAAAATCTCTTCGACATACCTAAATATTGCTTTGTAGAAATTCTTTTACCGCTGCATGGCTTACTTCTCGTTCATTGAAAAAGTGTTTGGCTTTTTCTCTCTGAATTTCGTTAGCCCCCAATTGATGCAAGATATTGGAGAGATGCATTTTCATGTGTCCTTTTTGAATACCACCTGTAACCAGCGACCTGATAGCGCTAAAATTATTTGCCAGACCTGCTGAGGCAATAATCATCATAAGCTCCTCTGCTGAAGGATTGTCAAGGATTTTCAGTGCGGTTTTCGCCATTGGATGATTGGAGGTAAGTCCTCCGATTACACCAAGCGACATCGGAACACGAAGTGTTAATCTAAAGATGTCCTTTTCGATAGTTACTTTTGAGAGGCTGCTGTATGTTCCCTCAGAAGAGGCATATGCATGTCCGCAGGCTTCAACTGCCCTGAAGTCATTTCCAGTGGCGATAATAACTCCATCCATTCCATTAAAAATTCCCTTGTTATGTGTTACAGCACGATAAGAATCGACCAATGCAATATCCACTGCCCGGCGAAACCTTTCCGCAAATTCCTCTCCCGAATATTCTCCGCTGATTTTTTCCATGTCTTTAATGGGAACTTCAACATATGCCTCAACCAAACTGTTGGGAGTATAGTTCGATAGAATGGCCATTATTGGTTCAAAACTCTCAGCATCCAAGAGCTTAGTCACCATATCATTCCAATATCTTGACAATGCTTCAAGAACTGTATTGATGAAGTTTGCACCCATAGCATCAGCTGTGCGAAACTCCAGTTTGATTTGCCAATGGTTTGCCAGGTCTGTGGATTTATCCAGTAGTTGTAATGAATGAATCCCACCACCCCTTGTCTCCATGCTTGAAGTATACTTTTGGAGATAATTTAGAATATTCTCCTTCTTCTTCTCAAAGAGTTTGAAGATGGACTCTTTATCTCCTTTCCAGTTGAAGTATACATGTCCGACTTTAATATTATTTACCACCCTGGCGTGAAATCCTCCATGACTGGCCCAGAATTTTGCGGCATATGCAGCAGCTGCAACTATGGAGCTTTCCTCTATTGCAAAGGGGACGGAATATAATTTTCCGTTAATAAGAAAATTTGGAGCCAGTCCGAATGGAATATAGAAGTTTGAAAGTGTGTTTTCACTGAAGCCCTCATACATTGATTGCAAAGCCGTATCTGTATGCAGATGAGATGAAAGTACTGAGGCCATCTCTTCTGAAATAATTCCTTCAGTGAGCAAAAGCTTTATTTTTTCCTCCCTGCTGAGCTTAGAAAACCCTGGTATATTATTCTTTTGCTTCATCTCAATCTTTTATGGTCAGATAAGCTTCTGCCATCTCCAGTCCTTTAATTTGTCCCGCAACAAAATTATGCAGCGTTTGGTAATCTTCCATAGCGTATTTCAGGAAGCCAGACGCCATACCATACACAGCTGGCATCTTCGATTTTTTAATAAAGTAATAGCCATCCAGGAAGTTTTTTATACCTCCGGAAATGATTAATTCTTTGCAAACGGGTTCTTCATTTGTAATTATCTTGTTTACATAGTTTATCATGTTGAAGGCATTTTCTCCAACAGTGGATAAAGGTTCAAAAAGTGATGCAGAACCATTTTCGTCGCGATGTAACTCTACTTTTGCAAAGTTTGTACCTCCAAATGCTGCAAATTCTATAGCCTGGATGGGAAGTTGGAGCAGTTGTCGTAAACTTTCTGGTCCCATTCCTTGTCCTACTTCTTTAACAATGATAGGGTAAGAGAAGACCTCAGTAAATGCTTTTATAGTCTCAATTGGGGGCTTGCGTAGAAGTTCTCCTTCAGGCTGGAACCATTCCTGCAAAGGATTCACATGGATAATTAGACCATCAGCTTGAAGTTTCTCAACCAAAGCACTGGCTTTGGAAACCTTATTGGATTCGAGGAGTTCCTCAATTTGTGCAATCCCAAGGTTTGCCCACAGAGGCAGCTTATGGCCAATGATGGGTCGCATATTAAAGTCTTCAAAGTAAGTATCATCTTCAAGGATGATCCTACAAGATCCGAGTCCCATACCCATACCAAATTCATTACAGGCTTTGGCAAGATTCCTGTTTATGTTTCCTGCTTTTTTAGTACCCCCGGTCATACTACTTACCCACATAGGCACCTTAAGCTCCTTCCCCAGGAAAGAGAGTGGCTTTATCCCGTTTTCAGGGTGAGCAGAAAGCATCGGCTCATAATGAAAATGCTGATCCATATCGGCCAGACCAGTTTGAGAATTAAAAGCCAGGTCGATGTGGTCCTTTTTTCTGTTTTCGAGTGATTCCATTGCTGAGCTTATTTGATTCCAATATGGCGTGAAATAACCAGGCGAAGTATCTCAGATGTTCCTTCACCAATTTCAAGAATTTTTTGATCCCTGTAGAAGCGTTCGATTGGATTATCTTTCATAAGCCCATGAGCTCCGTGTATTTGCAATGCTTCGTTTGCTATTTCCCTGGCAATTTCGGAGGTGTATAGTTTGGCCATGGCAGCTTCTTTTGCAAATGCTTGTTTGTTATCTTTTAGCCAGCAAGCCTTGTAGAGTAGATTTCTGGCCAGTTCTAACTTCAATGCCATGTCGGCAAGCTTGAATGCATTTACCTGAAAGCTCTGAATTGCTTTCCCAAATTGAATACGTAAGCCTGAATATTCCAGGGCCATTTCATATGCACCCTGTGCTAATCCGAGCCCCATAGCTGCAATCGATAATCTTCCTCCATCGAGAGTTTCCAGCATTACCTGTGATCCCTTTCCACGTTTCCCCAGAAGATATTCCTCCGGGACTTTCACATCATTGAAAAATAACTTTCCTGTATCTACGGCGCGCCACATCATTTTCGATTTGATCTCCTCAGTTTCATATCCTTCAGAATCTCTAGGAACAAGGATAACGGAAAGCTCCTTCTTCCCATTATCATGCAGCCCTGTAACAGCTTGTACAGTTGCTCCGCCAGACATCGAAGATGCAGCGTTTGTAATAAAGATCTTGTTCCCATTAATATGCCATTCTCCATTTTTAAGAACAGCCTCTGTTTCGGTATTATTGGAATCAGACCCTGCATTTGCCTCCGTAAGACCAAATGCCCAAAGCTTCTTTCCGGCAGTCATTTGAGGGAGAAATAGTTTCTTCTGCTTCTCAGTCCCAAATTTTATAATTGGTGCCTGACCTAGTGAATTATGACTTGCAACAGTAGCTGCCTGGGAGGAATCAACCCGGGCAAGCTCTTCCACTGCAATAATGTATGATAGGGTATCCATACCCATGCCCCCATATTCCTCAGGCGTTATCATTCGTAAATATCCCTTATCGAACATTTTTCCTGTAAGCTCTTCTGAGAATTCAGATTTTTCATCCAGCTCTTGAGCCTTAGGTTTAATTTCTCGTTCAGCGAATTCCCTTACTTCCTGCCTGAAAACTTCATGTTGTTTGTTATATAGTGGGTCCATGTTTAATCTTTAAATGTGACAAGTACTTTATTTGAGGCTACCAATTCATTTATATCCACATCAATGCTTTCAATGAAAGCATCGCGTGGTGATAAAATATTATTCTCCATTTTCATAGACTCAATTATGAGTATTGAGTCGCCTTTCTTTATTGGCTTTGAGACCTCAGTATTTATTTTAACCACCTTTCCATTCAATGGTGAAAGAATATTTTTTTCATTCGATATTGAATCTTCATCTTCTGCATTTTTGATATGTCTTCTGTCCAGGATGTCAAGTCTTCTACCGATGAAGGTGTCGGAATCGATGTCTATAGAAATTTCTGATGCAGAAGTTTCTGCCCAACAATTCAGCTTTTCATTATCAAGCTTAAAGCTGAAAGCACCATCATGCTTCATCAAAAGGGCCACCTTTATCTCATCCTCTTCAATGGAAAAGAGGAATTCTGTGTTTCCCTGGTTTTCGAGGACATCTACTTTGTGAATAGTTTTACCAACTTCAATTTCGAGCAATGATCCATTTCTCCAGTGTCCTATTTCATTCCATATAGAATTAGTATTTAATTCTATGTAACTATGGTTGAGGGATATTGCAGCCATCATAGCCGCAATTGTTTTAGACTCATACACGGCAGTGCTTTCCTTTAGTGAATCAGATTGATCGATATATTTTGTATGAATATTGTTTTCCAGGAAATCTTTCGAATTCAGGATATTTATAAGAAAATTTCTATTTGTTTCGAGGCCAGTTATGTGCAGATCACTGATTGATTTGGAAAGTGACATGGCAGCTTTGTGCCTGCTTGTCTCAAAACTGATAATTTTTGCAAGTAATGGGTCGTAGAATGTAGTTTTTTCACATCCTTCATCGTATGCATAATCAATTCGATCACTTACCTTCTTAAAATTAAAAGTTCTTATTTGACCGCTTGAAGGACGGAAGTTTTCTTGCGGGTTTTCAGCATACAACCTGGCTTCAATTGAGTGTCCTAGTATTTTGATATCACTTTGCTCAATGGACAATTCTCTATTCTCTGCAATTTTAATTTGTTCCTCAATAAGGTCGATACCTGTTATCATTTCAGTTACAGGATGCTCAACCTGTATCCTGGTATTCATCTCGATAAAATAGAATTTTCCTTTCTGATCTAGCAGGAACTCAACCGTGCCTGCACTTTTATAGTCTATTTCTTTAGCCAGGTTTAAAGCACACTCAGTAATTTCTTGCCTTATATCTTTGCTGATACTTGGAGAAGGAGCTTCCTCAATAATTTTTTGATACCGTCTCTGCAGAGAGCATTCTCTATCATAAAGGTGAACGATATTTCCATGACTATCCGCCAGCAACTGTACTTCTATGTGCCGTGGGTTCTCCAGGTATTCTTCGACATATACATCGCCCGATCCGAATACGTTCTTAGATAATCTTTCAGCTTCTATCAGCGCATTTTCCAGTTCAGCAATATCCATTACAATTTGCATCCCCTTTCCTCCTCCACCTGCAGACGGTTTTACTAGGACGGGAAAATTTAATGTTGAACTTGAGACCTTGATTTCTTCTACTGTTCCCTTTACTCCGTTCAGCACAGGCACTCCGGCTTCTTTTGCAAGATCTCTTGCCATAGACTTGTTACCCATCTTAGCCATGGCTTCTGCTCCTGGTCCGATGAAGACTATATCATTCTGATCGCAAGCAATTTGAAAGTCGCTGTTTTCGGATAGAAACCCATAGCCTGGATGTATCGCATCGGCATTGCATTCTTTCGCAAGGCCTATAATTTTTACAATATTGAGGTAAGTATCTGCTAATGTGTCACCATCCAGAAGCATTGCTTCGTCTGCCATTTTTACAAATGGAAGATCTGCATCATACCTGGAATGTAAGACAACAGCCTTTTTCCCCAACACTTGAATTGTTTTAATAATTCTAAGCGCAATCTCTCCCCGGTTGGCGATCAGTATTTTATTTATTGACCTATATTCCATCTGTCCACTTAGGTTTTCTCTTTTCAAAAAATGCCTTTATTCCTTCCTGGGCTTCTGCCGAAATTCTTTTGCTTGCAAGCATCTCCACAGTCTCTTCTAAAAAGTTATTTGGATGATCACCAATGCCATCGATACGAAGCAGATCTTTAATGCTGCTTAAAGCTTCAGGACCGTTTTGTAATAGCATACTGCATAAGTCCTCGCTTTTTCTTTCTAATTCAAGCTTGTCAACCAGCCAGTGCACAAGCCCCCTCTTATATGCTTCACTCGCACTTATTGTACGAGAAGTAAGGAACCATTCACGTGCAACTGAAGTCCCTGTTTTCTGTATTACATAAGGCGCAATTGTAGCAGGTATGAGACCCAATTTTACTTCACTAAAGGCAAAACTTGATTCCGGACTGGATACAACAATATCAGCTGCGGCCAGAAGTCCGTTTGCCCCGCCAATCACTTTTCCTAATGCTACAACGATGGTAACTTTTGCAGATTCATATATATCTTTAAACAGCTGGGCCAGCTCTCCGGATTCTCCTTTCAATTCTTTCTCAGATTGATTAATTCCTTCTTTCATCCATTTCAGGTCGGCCCCGGCTGAAAAATTCTCGCCATTGGCCTTTAAAAGAATAATCCTTGTGTTGTCATTTGAGTTAAAATCAGCATAAGCGTGCAAAAGTTCCCTTATCATTTCAATATTGAATGCATTGTGCACTTCCGGTCTGTTGAGGGAGATCGTAGCAATCCCTTTTTCAGGGCCCAAAGTTTCTATGTAGGTATATTGCTTCATATTTTACATTCTGAAAACTCCGTTACGAGGCTCCTCAAATTTTTTGTTCAATGATATAGAGATTGCAAGTCCAAGTATGTTTCTTGTGTCTTCTGGAAAAATAATGCCATCATCCCACAAGCGTGAAGTGCTGAAATATGCAGAACCCTCTTTCTCATATTTTTCAAGAATTGGATCCTTAATGGCCTTTTTTTCTTCCTCGGAAATAGTTTCCCCTTTCAGCTTTAGTTGCCCTTCACGTATGGTGGTCATTACATCGGCTGCCTGTTCTCCCCCCATCACAGAAATACGCGCATTTGGCCACATGAATAGAAAGTTTGGATCATAGGCCCTACCTGACATGGCATAGTTTCCTGCACCAAAAGATCCTCCTATTATAACAGTGAAGCGAGGTACACGAGTATTTGCCACGGCGTGTACCATTTTAGCACCGTCTTTTGCAATACCAGCATGTTCATACTCCTTCCCAACCATAAATCCTGCAATGTTTTGTAGAAACACAAGAGGTATTCCCCTGTAATCGCAAAGTTGGATGAAATGCGTTCCTTTCAGTGCTGATTCTGAATAGAGGGCTCCATTATTTGCAATTATGCCTACCGGGTATCCCATGATATGTGCAAATCCTGTGACCAGTGTGGTACCGTAATCTTTTTTAAATTCTGAAAACTCACTACCATCTACTATGCGGGCAATTACCTCTCTAACATCATATGGTTCTTTCAATAATTCAGGAATGATCCCATTTAATTCGGAAATTTTATGGAACGGCTCCTTTACAGGTATTCTATCCAGTTTTTGGCGTTCGGGGGTCTCAATTGTTTCAAAGATATCCCTGCATATTTGAATAGCATCATGATCATTATCTGCCAGATGGTCTGCGACACCTGAAATTGATGTATGTACTTTTGCACCACCAAGTTCCTCAGCTGTAACGTCCTCTCCAGTTGCCGCTTTTACCAGTGGAGGGCCTCCAAGGAATATAGTCCCCTGATCCTTTACGATAATGGTTTCATCACTCATTGCAGGAACATAAGCTCCTCCAGCGGTGCACGATCCCATCACTATCGAAACTTGTGGGATGCCTGAAGCTGAGAGCCTTGCCTGATTGTAGAATATCCTGCCAAAATCTTCTTTGTCTGCGAATACTTCCGATTGCCTCGGAAGGAATACACCTCCTGAATCAACCATATAAACCAGTGGGATATTGTTTCTGAGCGCTATTTCCTGGGCACGGAGATGTTTTTTAATGGTTTCCGAAATATAAGTTCCACCTTTTACGGTAGCATCATTTGCGAGTACTACAGTCTCTTTGCCATGTATGGTGCCAATACCCGTTATAATACCGGCAGAAGGAAATTCATTGTTATGTTGGTCGTATGAAGCCAGTGTAGATAATTCCAGGAAAGGAGTGTTGGGATCCAATAAAAGATCTATCCTGTCTCGGGCAAAAAGCTTCCCCCTTTCTGCATGTTTTCTTCTGGCTTCTTCACTACC
>RCND010002310.1_pt1 | contig 10594 bp, 15 predicted proteins | sample 2041351 | NCBI WGS metagenome assembly RCND01 (sample SAMN09708230, study PRJNA481090) | Marine sediment metagenome, whole genome shotgun sequencing project. | biome: marine sediment; feature: ocean; material: sediment; isolation source: Sewage treatment plant 12B marine sediment (STP12B) ...
CCTACAAGGGTAAGGGTATCAAATATTCCGATGAGCGGATTCAGCGCAAGGCCGGTAAGACCGGCGCCGCTGCATAACGTAATAGAAATCAGGTGTAAATAATGGGTAAAATGAATCCAAGAGCGCTATCGCGCCTAAAACGTAAAAAAAGAATTCGAAAAAAAATCACCGGGACTCCCGATCGACCGAGGTTGTCTGTTTTTCGAAGTGCGAAACACATCTATGCCCAGATTGTTGATGATACGGCGGGTCAGACCATTACTGCCGCCTCCACACTGGATGCAGATATAAAATCGAATACAGAAGCCAAAGGTAAGGTTGGCACAGCGCAACTGGTTGGTAAGCTGTTAGCCGAACGTGCTCTTGAAAAAGGGGTCAAGCAGGTGGTTTTTGACCGTAACGGTTTTTTGTATCATGGACGTATTAAAGCGATATCAGACGGCGCTCGTGAAGCCGGTTTGGGATTCTAATGAAGGGAGGCAAGCCCTTGCGTAAGCATTACAAGCAAGAAGCTGATGATAATCAACTGATTGACAAGGTTGTGCATATCAATCGGGTGGCTAAGGTCGTTAAAGGTGGGCGCCGGTTTAGTTTCAGTGCAATTGTGGTCGTTGGTGACGGCGATGGCACGGTCGGTATTGGTTTGGGTAAGGCTGGTGAGGTCCCCGAAGCCATTCGCAAAGGGATGGAAAAGGCCAAAAAGAGCATGGTACGGGTGCCGTTACAGCAAGGCACTATCCCCCATACGATTATTGGAAAATTTGGTGCTGGTAGTGTTTTTCTGAAACCGGCTTCCGAAGGAACCGGACTCATTGCGGGCGGCGCGGTGCGGGCTGTTTTAGAAGCTGCGGGCGTCCAGAATATTTTGACGAAATGTATGGGTTCACACAATCCCCACAATGTGGTTAAAGCGACGATGGACGGTCTTGTGCGCCTGCAGAGCCCTGAAAAAGTTGCAGCACGGCGTGGAATTTCAGTGGGCGATTTGGCCTGATTAAAGGATGAGTACCATGCCGGAAAAAATAAAAGTGACATTGGTTAAAAGTATGATCGGAAGACCTGAAAAACACCGCCGGGTCTTAAAAGGGATGGGGTTAACAAAACGCCAGCGCACGGTCGAATTGGTAGATACTCCTGCAACACGGGGGATGATCCACAAAGTCACCCATCTGGTAAAGGTGGAGGAGTCATAATATGAAACTCAATGAATTGCGTCCAGCGGCAGGTTCTCGGCGTGCCCGAAAAAGAATTGGTCGGGGAAACGCTTCGGGTCACGGGACAACGGCCGGCCGGGGTAACAATGGACATAACTCTCGCTCCGGCGGCGGCGTACGGCCCGGTTTTGAAGGCGGCCAGATGCCCATCCATCGACGGTTACCCAAACGGGGTTTTTGCAATATTTTTAAAAAACGGATTGCCGTGGTTAATGTCGGCGATTTAGCCCGCTTTGAAAAAGATGCTGTTGTGGATGAGGCGTTACTGGTATCCACCGGGCTTGTTAAAGGCCGCCGTGACGGGATTAAGCTGTTGGGACAAGGCGATCTTGAGCATCCTGTAACGATTCGGGTGAATGCCGTTAGTGACGGGGCCCGGAAAAAAATTGAAGCCGTTGGCGGCGTGGTCGAAACGGTTTAAATAAGGTTAAGGTATTTTATGATCGGCAGTGGTTTTCAAAATCTGTTAAAAATCCCCGAACTTAAAAAACGGATATTAGTTACGTTGGGGCTCTTGGCAGTCTATCGAGTTGGCGTTGCGGTCCCGGTTCCCGGAATTGACAGCGCTGCTTTGGCGGATATGTTTGCACGAGCTCAAGGGACGATCCTGGGTGTTTTTAACATGTTTTCCGGCGGTGCTCTGGAGCGTTTATCCGTCTTTGCCTTGGGAATTATGCCCTATATTAGTGCCTCGATTATTTTACAGTTATTGACTGTGGTGGTTCCACATCTCGAGCAGCTTAAAAAAGAAGGTGAGCAAGGTCGAAAAAAAATCACCCAGTATACTCGGTACGGCACGGTGGTGCTCAGTTTGATTCAGGGCTTCGGCATTGCCGTTGGTTTGGAAAAGATGGCTGTTGTATTAGTGCCTGGCTGGTCCTTTAGGTTGATGACGGTGATCACCCTGACCGCGGGCACCGCCTTTATTATGTGGCTGGGTGAACAGATAACGGAACGAGGCATTGGCAACGGGATTTCTCTCATAATTTTTGCCGGGATTGTGGTTCGTTTACCCAGTGCAATCGCTAATACCTTTCGGTTGCTTTCAACCGGTGAAATCAACATATTTGCTGTTTTGCTACTGGTCTGTTTGATGTTAGCGGTGATCGGTTTTATCATATTTATCGAGCAGGGACAGCGTCGAATCCAAGTCCAGTACGCCAAACGAATGGTAGGACGACGGATGTATGGCGGACAAAGCACCCATTTGCCGCTAAAAATAAACACATCCGGTGTTATTCCGCCAATTTTTGCATCATCGATAATTCTTTTTCCGGCAACACTGGCCAGCTTCATTGATATACCCTGGATGCAGACCGTGGCCGATTCGTTGTCACCTGGGAACTGGACTTATGAACTGCTGTTTATCGGTTTTATTTTCTTTTTCTGCTACTTTTACACAGCGGTAACGTTTAATCCTGTGGATGTGGCCGAAAATATGAAAAAAAACGGCGGGTTTATCCCCGGAATACGGCCGGGGAAACGGACCGCTGACTACATTGACCGTGTATTGACGCGGATTACGCTGGGTGGTGCCGTTTATGTGGCGGCAGTGTGTGTGCTGCCTTCTGTTTTGATTACCCGGTTTAGTGTACCCTTTTATTTTGGCGGTACGGCCCTCTTGATTGTTGTGGGTGTTGCCATCGATACCATCGCCCAGATTGAATCACATATGCTGGCGCGCCATTATGAAGGCTTTCTCAAACAAGGCAGTGTCAAAGGACGGCGTTAACCGTTAAGTATTTAATAAGGATTGGTTACAGATGCCCAAAGAAGAAGCCATTAAAGTTGAAGGTGTAGTGCTCGAAACATTGCCCAACGCCATGTTCAAAGTAGAGCTTGAAAACAAGCATAAGGTTTTGGCTCATATTTCTGGTAAAATGCGAATGCATTTTATCAAAATATTGCCTGGGGATACAGTCACAGTGGAGTTGTCTCCCTACGATTTGACCCGGGGCCGCATTACCTATCGGGCAAAATAAATGGACAGCCGGAAGACGTCGGCAGTTCCAATAAGGAGTTTTCAATGAAAGTCAGGGCATCGGTAAAAAAAATATGTGATAAATGCAAGATCATTCGCCGTAGAGGCGTTGTTCGGGTGATTTGCGAAAATAAACGTCATAAACAACGACAAGGCTAACCGGCGTGGCCGAATCCATAAGGAGCCGGTCACAACGAATCATGAAAGTGCCGGCAATCGTAAAACAGCCAATAAAAGTGACTTTCATATAAAATAAGGGGGCGAGTTTGGCCAGAATTTCAGGGGTAGATTTACCCAGAAAAAAACGATTGGTAGTGGGTCTGACCTATATTTATGGTATCGGGCGCACCACCTCGGAAAAGATCCTGGATCAGTTGAACATGGATCATAGCCTTAGTACCGATGATTTAACGGACTCTGATATTAACAATATCCGTAAAATCATTGATGCAGACGTAAAGGTTGAAGGTGAGTTGCGTAGCGAAATATCCATGAACATTAAGCGGTTGATGGATCTGGGCTGCTACCGGGGCCTGCGGCATCGGCGGTCATTGCCGGTGCGTGGACAACGTACCAAGACCAACGCCAGAACGCGTAAAGGGCCGCGGCGTTCTGCTGTCAAAAAGAAAACCTAAGCCTCCATTATTTTAAGTTTTATTGAAAAGCGCCAGTCGTGGTTCCAAAAAAAGAGGCTGGAAATTTATCACATAAAATTATTAAACCGGTAAATTAAATTAGGAATATCCATGGCAAAGCGTGTCCATACAAAAAAGAAAGAAAAAAAGAATATCTCAACGGGTGTTGTGCATATTCAATCCACCTTTAACAATACCATCATCACCATTACCGATATGACGGGAAATACGATTTCCTGGGCGACCGCTGGTGGTCAGGGCTTTAAAGGCTCCCGTAAGAGTACGCCATTTGCAGCGCAATTGGCGGCCCAAGATGCGGCCAATAAGGCGATGGCGCATGGTATGAAAAATGTTGAGGTCTATGTGAAAGGCCCGGGTTCGGGTCGTGAATCGGCACTGCGAGCATTGCAAGCGGCTGGGTTTACCATCTTGATGATCAAAGATGTCACGCCCGTGCCCCATAATGGCTGCCGCCCACCGAAACGTAGAAGAGTATAGAAACAGGTTATCAACGGTTGCCGGAAACCTTTGGTTGGCAGCGAATAGTTTTTTGAGCGGCTTAGACGATTTAAAAGAAGTGGTTAGCCGCCAGTATAAGGAGAAATCATTTGGCACGATATACGGGCTCAGTTTGTAGGCTTTGCAGGCGTGAAAATTTAAAGCTGTTTCTCAAGGGAGACCGCTGTTATTCAGATAAATGCGCCTATGACCGGAGGGGCTATCCGCCTGGTCAGCATGGACAGCGGCGGGGACGGAAAATTTCCGATTATGGGATTCAGTTACGGGAAAAACAGAAAATTAAACGTATGTATGGCTTGGCCGAAGATCAGTTCAGGTTGTTTTTTAAACGTGCCGATCAGGAAAAAGGCGTTACCGGTACGAACCTTCTAGTCATGCTCGAGCGGCGTCTGGACAATGTGGTATACCGGTTGGGTTTTACCAACTCCCGAACCCAAGGTCGCCATTTCGTCCGCCACGGTCATTTCTTGGTGAATGGTAAAAAGGTGAATATTCCCTCTTATCAGGTGAAAGTAGGCGATATTGTAGAACCCAAGGAAAAAAGTCGTAAAGTCCAGGCGCTTAATGACGCGATGGACGCTGTTGTTCGGCGGGGCGTGCCGCAATGGTTGGAGCTGGATAAAGAAGCCTTCAAAGGGGCTGTGAAGAGTTTTCCGGCACGCGAAGATTTAACCATGCCGATGCAGGAACAGTTAATCGTCGAGCTCTATTCCAAATAACTGAATCTGACGCAAAATATAATGGGAAACCATTTCCCCTATTAGGTTCGTATGTCCAGGCCGATATGCTTTTCATAACGATCCTGCGATTGGAGATATAATATGTCATCAAACAAGCTTATGGTTATGAATTGGCAGCAGATGATCTCACCCAAAGGTGTAACGGTGGATGCCAGTACCGCAACCTACGGCAAGTTTATCTGCGAACCCCTTGAAAGAGGCTTTGGCATTACCATTGGTAACGCACTTCGCCGAGTCATTTTATCGTCGCTGTACGGTGCTGCCATTGTTTCGGTTAAATTTGATGATGTCATGCACGAGTTTTCGGCGATTAACGGCGTTTTAGAAGATGTATCCGAGTTGATACTCAATTTAAAATCCGTTCGGTTGAAGCTTGATGATACCACCCCACGGATGGTTCGTATTGAAGCCAAAGGTAAAGGGGTTGTTACTGCAAAAGACATTCAAAGCCCCGATGGCCATTGTGAGGTTTTAAATCCGGATCAGCATATTGCCACCTTGGATAAGACCGCTAACCTGAACCTTGAGATGATGGTTGCCGTTGGTAAAGGCTATTCGTTAGCGGAAAATAATAAAGATCCTGAAGCGCCTGTTGGAACGATTCCTATCGATGCGGTTTTCTCACCCATCAAACGGGTTGTCTATTCGGTGGGGCAGGCCCGTATCGGCCAGGTAACCGACTTTGACAAACTGACCCTGGAAGTGTGGACCGACGGCAGCATTACCCCAGAGAATGCCATTGCCTATGCGGCAAAGATTATTAAAGAGCAAATGTCTCTTTTTATCAATTTTGATGAAGGCGCCATCCCTGAACCGAGACAGGCAATTAAGGGTCAGGAGGAGCCGACCTTTAATGAAAATCTATATCGAACCGTCGAGGAACTTGAACTGTCTGTGCGTAGCGCAAACTGCTTAAAGAACGCCAATATCCATAAAATTTATCAACTGGTAAGTAAGTCCGATACGGAAATGCTTAAAACAAAAAATTTCGGCCGTAAATCCTTAAATGAAATCAAGGCGGTTCTCACTGAAATGGGATTGTCCTTGGGGATGCCTCTGGAAGGGTTTGTCCCACCGGAAGAAGAAGACGCCGACCAAGAGGAGTAATAAAAACCATGAGACATCGCAAACAGGGCAGGAAACTCAATCGAACCAGCAGCCATCGGGATGCCATGTTTCGGAATATGGTGACCAGTCTGTTTAAGTACGAAAAGATAACAACCACGGATGCCAAAGCCAAAGAATTGCGCGTATGGGCCGACAATATGGTGACGTTGGCCAAAAGAGGGGATTTACATGCCCGTCGCCAAGCACTGGCCGTGATCCGGGAAAAGGCGGTTGTTCACAAACTATTTGAAGAGACGGCACAGCGTTTTGCTGATGTTTCCGGCGGTTATACCCGGGTGATCAAACTGGGCTATAGGGCCGGGGATGCGGCCAGGATGTCGCTGGTTGAACTGGTTGATCCGGCTGAGAAAAATGGGCAGCCGAAAAAAGCCAAACCTGTAGTGGCTCCTGTACCAGCTAAAGATGAACCCGTGAAGGACGAAGCTGTCGAGGCTTCCGAGGTTGTTGCTGATGAGGCTCCTGTTGAGGTAGCCCTGGAAGAGGGAACCGAACCACAGGAGAGCGCTGCGGAGACAGTCGAGGCCGAAGCGGTTGAAGCTGATGTGACTCCCGAGCCTGCCGAACAGGAAGCGCAAGCGGCTCAAGATGAAGCGGACAGCGCCTTAAAGGATGGCGAGTAAGCGTTCCTATTTGACCTATTTTGAGAAGCGAAACCCTGTGACGGAGTCTGTTACAGGGTTTTTTGTTTTGATGTGAACAAAAGGGATATCTCTCAGATGATCAATGTGGTGAGAACCGGTTGTTGGCCTCCTCAAGGGCCAAAAATAGTTTTTCTGGTGAAGTGAAGAATGGTGACAGATTTAAAAAATGGTGCGACCGCCAATATTCCATTAGCCATGAGCGCCATTGTTTACGGCGGCGTGTTGGGTGTATTAAGTGCCCAACAGCAGGTGAGCTGGGCCGAGATGATGGCCATGAATCTGTTTATGTTTGCCGGGTCGGCTCAGTTTGTGGCTGTAGAGATGTGGCAAGCTCCCTTACCCGTGTGGGAAATTGTTTTGGCGGTCTTTGTGATCAATTTGCGCTACTTGCTCATTGGGGCCTCCTTACAGCCTGTTTTTCAATCGACCCGGTTGGCCGGTAAAGCGGCCATGATGCATCTGGTGGCCGATGAAAATTGGGCGGTGACGATCAGTGAACATCGGAAAAGAGGGGTGACGCCGTTTTTCCTGTTAGGCGGTGGCTTGCTTTTGCTGTGCGCCTGGAGCGTGGGCACCCTCAGTGGAAATATCATGGGTGAGTTTATCACTGACCCGGAAAAATATGCCCTGGATTTTGCTTTTGTTGCGGTTTTTGCCGCGTTGGCGCTAAGTGTATGGCGGGGTAAAATCGATATCATCCCCTGGCTGGTAGCGGTAGGTTTGGCCGTTTTCATAGAACGGCTAGTCCCTGGGAAATGGTATGTTATTGCAGGCGGTGTCGGCGGCTCGCTGACAGCCGCACTGATCAATAAAAAATAGGCTTGTTGTGGAACGAGATCTTTTCATACCCGGTAGCATCTGGACCATTTTATTGATTTCCATGGTAACCTATGGCTTTCGATTTGGCGGGCTGTTATTGGCCAATTGGTTGCCCCAAGCAGGGCCTTTTCGACGCTTTCTTGACGCCCTACCGGGAACGATCCTTTTATCGTTGGTGGTCCCTCAGGCGGTGCATGCCGGAATTCCCGGACTCATCGGATTGGGCGCATGTTTAGGTGTTTTTTTCGGTACCCGTAATTTGCTTTTTACCATGTTTGCAGGTGTTGGCGCGGTTTGGGTGGTTCGGGCTCTGGGATTGGGTTGATGAAGTCGGAAGAGGTTCTATTTAAATAATTATTGTTGCCCTCAGATGTAGTCTTTATTGGAAAACATCATACTGATTTACAGGTGCTAAACATGTTCACCCTTTCATCTACAAATAGCTATCGGGAAGTCTTGCCGGGTATCCAATTGAGAACACTTTGCCACGGTGCTAAAACGCACATGGTCCAATTTTTGCTCCAAGGCGGCTGTGACCTGCCTATGCATACCCATCCCCATGAGCAGACGGGGTATCTGGTTTCAGGGCATATGATTTTGACCATTGATGGAAAATCTTATGATGTCCATCCTGGAGACAGTTGGTGTATTCACGCCGATATCACCCATGGGGCGAAAATATTTGAAGACACTGTTGTTGTTGAGGTGTTCTCGCCGGTGCGGGAAGAATATTTAACCCTCTAATTATTTATCATATTGATTGACATCAATCGATCTGTTTAGGACTCAACATTGAAGCACAAAAGGGAATACCGGTGAAGGTGGGACACACAGTATATAATTTTTATTAAATTATTTCTATACTTTATATTCTACCTAAGTGTGTGTATGTTATTTTGACCCCACTTTTTGCAACACATTTGGATATTTTATCAAGAACAGCGCGAACAATCGCAACTAAATTTGGGCATCCCGCCCAAACAAGCTTGGGCTGATCACACTTAATGTCCGAAATGCTCACTGTCTCAACGGACTTCAATCTCTACCATACCTAACAATTAAAAGATATTGTTGGCGAATAAGTTGATCTATATAGTCCCATTATTGTTGGGTTTGCGTAAGTTCAAGAATAATGCAAGAATTGTCGATAAAAGTCCACGCTTTCCGTATCCAAACCATCACCTCGGGGGAGAAAAACTGTGACGACCTTGAACACTTTACTCGCGAAAGCCAAGACAAAGTTTAACTTGACTGAACCTGCTGATCAGGAAAGTTTGTACGCACTCACCTCGGATTTACTGGAACTGCACGACCTGACGACAGACGCATTGCGGGACGCCGCACGAAAGTTGGATGCACCACTGGAGTTTAAGCTGGCGGCCAAGTTGGTGGATTCGCGACGGTATGCATTAAGTGTGGGACGAAGAATAAACATCGGGGTTGTTTTTGCAATGTGGGGTGAACAAAATCGATTGCTTCCAAAAAATGACACCAATCCCAACGGTGAAGACTCTTTACGCACTAAGATTACGCAGATGAATTGGGTTACGGCGGACACGCCGATTGATTGGACACTTTTCGCGGTGGATGACGGCTGTTCTCATGACAGTGGTGAAATTGCCCAGGAAATAGCCAATACTCATCTACTTGGCGAAAAAGTGAAGGTGCTCTTTTTAAGCGAAGCCGTGCCTACTGACAGCGGACCATTGCGGGAGCTGAAATCCGCCAACGATTCACGAAAGGCTGGAGCCATCATTCTTGGCTGTATGCAGGCAATTTCCGACGGCAAGGATGCGGTTATTTACACGGATGCGGATAGCTCGGTGCATTTGGGGCAGATTGGACTGCTGCTAAGGCCATTTCTCGATGACAACTACCGCGTTGTTTTGGGCAATCGTAAAGATCCCGATGCCGTGCTCGTAAAGGAAGAAGGGCGCTGGGGAATTGGCATCAAGTTGCTGCGACATATGCAACGGATGGTGGGGCAAGCCATTTTCTCGCGCAATATCTTGGACACCCAGGCTGCGTTCAAGCTATATGAGCGGAATCTTTTGCAGAAAATTACTGACGACCCGACAGTGTTCGATTTTTCATTTGACACCGATTGGATGCTGGCTGCGATTAGCATGGGTGAACCTTTTGCAAAGGTACCATTTGCCTTTATCGATTCTTTTGCCGAATCGGCTTCTATTACACAAGGGCCGATGACCACCTGGGAGGTGCTGTTGATGGGGTTGGTGAAGGCTGTGCGGCGGCATGGCGTACCCCACAGCGAAGGGATGGCTCGGGTCTTGGATGAAGAAATCCAAAGTTCTGCTGATTTGGATATACTGATTCATTCTTTACCACCTGAGCTGGTGAACGCGGACGCTGGAGTGCTAGGCGATCCGGCAGTAATGTCACCGGAGGCAGTACAGGCATGGATTCAACAGCGGAAGACTGAGGCCACGGGCGAAACCAAAGTCCGATAATCAATGATTATGATCCGAATGTTGAGTATTCAACTGATGGAATTCTCAGGAATATCGTTACAATGGAAAACTTGATTTTATTGGTTGTCAGATAACGAGTTATGCAGCGATTTAAAGAGTATTTCCGACCAAGGTTTATTTGTTAATCTCATCCAACTTGTTAAAAAGCGCCTTGACGATTTCACCTGTATCCGTTCCTACAGGTTTTTGAGGTGCCGCTAAATCACGTAGGATTCCCCCTGACGCTGGTAAGAAACTTCGCCATAACTTTGAAATGTGGTCAAAACCTTTTCATGTACCAGGTTCTGGCTCCTTGCTTTAGACGCATCCGGGGTTTGGCAAACTTCCTCGCCCAACTGAACCAGGGTGTTGCGAAAGCTATGGGGGTTAAAGTAGGGTAAACCAGCATTTTCAAAAGCTTCACGAAATATTGTGCGAATAGGCCC
>RCND010002311.1_pt1 | contig 10592 bp, 5 predicted proteins | sample 2041351 | NCBI WGS metagenome assembly RCND01 (sample SAMN09708230, study PRJNA481090) | Marine sediment metagenome, whole genome shotgun sequencing project. | biome: marine sediment; feature: ocean; material: sediment; isolation source: Sewage treatment plant 12B marine sediment (STP12B) ...
CCTTTTGGTATTGATGCCTCTGGATTTACTCAAATGGTATATAGAATAAACGGATATAAATTACTTAGAAATACTGCAGAACAGGCTACACAAGGCACTGTATTAAGCTTTATAGAGGAAAGTGAAGCTGGGGATTTGGCTTTTTTTGACAATAACGAAGGAATAATTGATCACGTAGGAATCATAATGGATAACAACTACATTATTCATGTTCATGGTAAAGTAAGGATAGACCGTATTGATCATACCGGCATTTTCAATATTGATACCAAGAACTATACACACCAACTTCGTGTCATAAAACAAATCATATAAAAAAGCCCCGACGATAAGGTCAGGGCTATTTTGTTATTTGTATCGATTGATTATTCTCCTAAGATCTTTTTCAATCTCATGAAATTCTCATTGTCGCCCATGGCGCCATAGATATTCTTTAATTGTGTCAAAAGACCTTGATTATCAGGATTGATCTTTAAAGCATCCTCTAAAACCATAGCACCTTCTTTGAATAAATCATCTTTTTGTTGCTTTAATTCCTCATAACGTGCAATATCCGCTCTAGAGCTTCCTAAAGAATTCATTTCATCAATAAGTCCGTTACCTTCATTAACATAAGTGGTAGAAAGATTCAATTGTGCATTGGTATATCCGGGATTAATTTCCAAAACTTTTTCATAAGATGCTCTTGCTTCTTCAAGATTACCTTGCTCCATATTAATTACACCAATATTGTAATGCAAATCTGGATTATCAGGTGCAACAGTGGCCGCCTCTGCCATTAAAGATTTAAATTTATCCTTATCCCCTAATTTATAATGCAAATTTGCTTCATTTAAAATTAAGTTTACATCATTTGGATCATTGGCTCTAGCTGCGCTATAGGCTTCCAAGGCCTTATCATCATCTCCTAATTGGGTGTATATAAGTGCAATATTCTTAACAATTTCGGCAGATTTGGAAGGTGTTTTGTCATCAAGAGGATCTTTATAGGTTCCTGATTTCACCATTAAATCTCTTTGGACCTTATCCATAACTTCAACCTCTCCAGTTGCGACATTTGTGGCCTTATATTCCATTCCACCACCATCATAACCTACTTCCTTAAGTTCGCTATAATAGCCTAATGCCTGATCATACTCACCGCCATTAACCGCGCTACTAGCGGCATAATACAGATAAATAGTATCCTTTGGGCTAAGCTTATAACTCATATAGAGCTTTTCTCCCGCCTCTTTAAACTTCTTGTTCTTATTATCTTCTACAGCAGAATTCACCAAGTCACTAGCAATTGTTACCAATTGATCCTTGATTTCTTTGCCATACTTTGACTTACCACTAGCTACCTCGATTTCATCTGCCTTATTGAAAGAAGAAATAGCAGTGTCAAAAGCACTATTATCGCCTTTTTTGGCCAAATCGGCATATATTTTTCCACGAAGAAAATGATAATGTGCCTGAACTTTTACATCGGCTGCATCGATTACACCAGCGGCAGCTTCAAGAGAGCTTTTCGCTCCTGCAGTATCACCTCCGTTAAGGGCTTTTTCTGCTACTTTTATCTCATTTTTCTGAGCAAAGCCTATCATTGTAAAGGACATTGCTGCAAGGATTAAAAATTTAGTTTTCATTTCGATTTAATTAAAATATTAGTGTTTAATGATTATTCTTTTGTTTCGTCCGTAGTTCCATTATCAAGAGCCGTGCCATCTTCTGGATTTACCTCAATATCCAAGATGTCAACTTCTTCAACCGCATCATCATCTTTCATCACTTTGGCCACCGCCGCAATGCTATCACTACCCTTGATATTTATTAATTTAACCCCCTGTGTAGCTCTACCCATTACACGCAAGTCTTCAACGCTCATACGAATAGCTATTCCAGATTTGTTGATTATCATAAGATCATCGGAATCAGACACATTTTTGATAGCTACTAGGCCACCTGTCTTTTCTGTAATGGAAATGGTTTTAACTCCTTTACCTCCTCGATTTGTAATTCTATAGTCCTCGATGCTTGAGCGCTTACCAAATCCATTTTCAGAAACTACAAGAATTTCTTCATCAAAATCATGTACAGAAACCATTCCTATGACCTCATCATTTTCATCGGCCAATCGTATGCCACGAACCCCTGAAGCATTACGCCCCATAGGTCTCGTTTTGCCTTCTTCAAACCTAATGGCCTTTCCTGATTTTAGTCCAAGGAAAATTTGGCTTGTACCCGTGGTTAGTTTTGCCTCCAATAATTCATCATCCTCGCGAATACCAATGGCATTAATACCGTTTTGGCGAGGTCTTGAATATTGTTCTAATGAAGTTTTCTTAACTGTACCCTTTTTAGTGGCCATTATCACATAGTGATTATTGACATAGTCTTCATCCTTAAGATCCTGTGTACAGATAAATGCCTTGACCTTGTCATCTTGTTCTATGTTTATCAAATTCTGTATCGCCCTACCTTTCGATGTTCTACTACCTTCAGGTATCTCATAAACACGCATCCAGAAACACTTACCTTTTTGGGTAAAGAACAACATATATTGGTGGTTGGTTCCCACAAATAAATGCTCTAAGAAATCTTCATTCCTTGTTGATGATGCTTTCTGACCAACACCACCCCTATTTTGGGTTTTGTATTCGGTCAGAGGGGTTCTTTTAATATAACCCGCATGCGAAATCGTGATCACTACTTGTTCATCAGGAATCATATCCTCAATACTCAAATCACCTCCTGCGAAGTTTATTTCTGAACGTCTTTCATCACCGTATTTATCTTTTACTTCTAGAAGCTCATCTTTAATGATTTGCATTCTACGATCTTTTCGGTCTAAGATGTCTTTTAAATCGGCAATGGTTTTGATAACCTCTTCGTACTCAGAACGTAATTTATCTTGTTCAAGGCCGGTAAGTTGGCGAAGCCTCATTTCAACAATGGCCTTGGCTTGAATCTCTGTCAATTTAAATCGTTCCATCAAGTTCTCCCTTGCTTCATCAGCATTTGAAGATGCCCTAATGATGGCGATAACCTCATCAATATTATCTGAAGCTATAATTAAACCTTCAAGGATATGCGCCCTATCCTGTGCCTTTTTAAGGTCGAATTTGGTTCTTCTTACAACAACCTCATGTCTATGTTCCACGAAATAATGGATCATCTCTTTAACGTTCAACATTTGTGGCCTACCATTGACCAGAGCAATATTGTTAACACTAAACGATGATTGTAATGCAGTGTACTTATAAAGTGTATTAAGGACGATATTCGGAATGGCATCTCTTTTAAGAATGTATACTATACGCATACCTTTTCTATCAGATTCATCGCGAATGGAGGATATCCCTTCAATTTTCTTTTCATTGACCAAATCAGCAGTTTTCTTGATCATATCTGCTTTATTGACTTGATAAGGAATTTCGGTTACAATAATACATTCACGTCCCTGCACTTCTTCAAAAGTTGCTTTAGCACGCATTACCACTCTTCCCCTACCGGTATGAAAAGCTTCCTTAACACCATCATACCCATAAATTATGCCGCCGGTCGGGAAATCCGGAGCCTTAATATGTGTTATCAGTTCATCAATCTCAATATCATTATTATCAATATAAGCAACCGTGCCATCAACAACTTCAGATAGATTGTGTGGTGGCATATTAGTGGCCATACCAACGGCAATTCCCGAGGCACCATTTACCAATAAATTAGGAATTCTTGTTGGGAGAACCGTAGGTTCTTGTAAAGAATCATCAAAGTTCAACTGATGGTCAACCGTATCCTTATCTATATCAGCCAACATATCATCAGCTATCTTGCGCATACGTGCCTCAGTGTAACGCATCGCTGCTGGGCTATCGCCATCAATTGATCCAAAGTTACCTTGCCCGTCTACCAACATATATCTCAAACTCCATTCCTGGGCCATACGCACCATAGAATCATAAACAGAAGTATCGCCATGTGGGTGGTACTTACCTAAAACCTCACCAACAATACGTGCAGATTTTTTATGGGCACTGGTCGAACGAACACCCAATTCATGCATGCCGTATAGCACCCTTCTGTGTACTGGTTTTAGGCCATCCCTGACATCGGGCAAGGCACGTGACACAATGACCGACATTGAATAATCAATGTAGGCAGACTTCATTTCCTTATCTATGTTAATAGGAATCAATTTTTCTCCTTCTGCCATTCTATAATTTTATCTATTTAATTTGTTTAAAAAAACAAGGCAATATACGTAAATTCATAGCTTTTAAAGCACATATCGAACACTTTATAAAAGAATTTATTAACACTTTTTATAACTGTTTTAGTTGATAATTTACATGTTAATTATTTTGTAATTCGGGGCTTTTTTCGTCATTTACGACATGTTTATCGATTATAGGTATGGTATTTGATCTAGATTGGTATAGTTTTACTAATTTTATGGATGAAAGGATAATATATGGATGATAATTTTTCACCAAGGGTAAAAGATGTAATTGCTTATAGCAAAGAAGAGGCATTACGATTGGGCCATGATTTTATTGGTACTGAACATTTAATGCTAGGACTTTTGCGTGATGGAAATGGCAAGGCAATTAGCATTTTGGATGCGTTGGAGGTAGACTTGGACCACTTACGAAGAAAAGTGGAAATACTAAGCCCATCTAACCCTAACCCAAGTGGTGTTCAAAAAGATAAAAAGAACCTACATTTAACTAGGCAGGCAGAACGTGCTTTAAAAACAACTTTTTTAGAAGCAAAACTTTTTCAGAGTTCTTCAATAAACACCGCGCATTTGCTGTTGTGTATTCTTAGAAATGAAAATGACCCAACTACCAAATTACTTCACAAACTTAAAGTTGATTATGATGGGGTAAAAGAACAATTTAAATTTATGATTACTAGCGATGATGACATCGTTGATTCGCCGACTTCCGAATCTTTCCCAAGCGATTCTGATGATGCCAATGAGGGTAAGGAAAGTACTTTCGGTTCCACATCAAGTCAAAAAGGAAACAAAAAATCCAAGACTCCAGTCCTGGACAATTTTGGTAGGGATCTCACTCAAATGGCCGTAGAGAATAAATTAGACCCGGTTGTAGGTCGTGAAAAAGAAATCGAAAGAGTTTCACAAATTTTAAGTAGACGAAAAAAGAACAACCCATTATTAATAGGTGAACCTGGAGTTGGTAAGAGTGCCATTGCTGAAGGCTTGGCACTGCGTATTATAAACAAAAAAGTTTCCAGGATCCTTTATAACAAGCGCGTTGTTACATTGGATTTGGCATCACTTGTTGCCGGCACGAAGTATCGCGGACAATTCGAAGAACGCATGAAAGCGGTCATGAACGAATTAGAGAAGAATGATGAAGTTATTCTTTTTATTGATGAGATCCACACCATTGTTGGAGCTGGTGGAGCTACCGGAAGTCTGGATGCCTCAAATATGTTCAAACCTGCCTTGGCGAGAGGGGAGATTCAATGTATTGGTGCAACTACTTTAGATGAGTATAGACAGTATATAGAAAAAGATGGCGCTTTGGAGCGAAGGTTCCAAAAGGTTATTGTTGAACCGACTACCGTAGCCGAGACTATCGAAATTCTTCAAAATATAAAAGGAAAATACGAAGACCATCATAATGTTGAGTATACAGATGATGCTATTGTCGCTTGTGTAAAATTGACCAATAGGTACATGACAGACAGATTTTTACCGGACAAGGCCATTGATGCCTTGGATGAAGCTGGCTCTAGGGTTCATATTGTTAATATGGATGTGCCAAAACAGATTTTGGAGCTTGAAAAAGAACTAGAGGATGTTCGAGAGCTGAAGAACAGCGTTGTCAAAAAACAAAAGTACGAGGAGGCTGCCAAATTGCGTGATGATGAAAAAAGATTGGAGAAAGAATTAGCGGTTGCCCAAGAAAAATGGGAAGAAGACAGTAGGTTACATAAAGAGGTAGTTTCAGAGGATAATGTTGCCGATGTTGTTTCTATGATGAGCGGCATCCCGGTAAATAGGATTGCTCAAACAGAAAGTAATAAACTGGCAGAATTACCAGAACTCATTAAGGCAAACGTTATTGGGCAGGACGAAGCCGTGGCAAAAGTAGCCAAGGCGATTCAACGTAACCGTGCAGGACTTAAAGACCCGAACAAACCTATAGGTTCATTTATATTCTTAGGTCAGACAGGGGTTGGTAAAACCCAACTTGCCAAAGTTTTAGCCAAGGAATTATTCGACTCTGAAGATGCCTTAATACGTATTGACATGAGCGAATACATGGAAAAATTCGCCATATCTAGATTAGTTGGGGCACCTCCAGGATATGTAGGCTATGAAGAAGGTGGACAACTAACTGAAAAAGTGCGTCGCAAACCATATTCTGTTATACTTTTAGATGAAGTTGAAAAAGCGCATCCAGATGTATTCAATATGATGCTTCAAGTTCTTGATGATGGTTTCTTAACTGATAGTCTGGGTAGGAAAATCGATTTTAGAAATACGATTATCATAATGACCTCGAACATTGGGTCAAGACAGTTGAAGGATTTTGGTCAAGGAGTAGGCTTTGGTACCGCGGCAAAGAAATCGCAAGCGGACAGTTATCAAAAAAGTGTTATTGAAAATGCATTGAAAAAAGCCTTTGCACCAGAATTTTTGAATAGAATTGACGATGTCGTCGTCTTTAATGCATTGGAAAGAGAGGATATTCACAAGATTATAGATATTGAATTGGCCAAGCTCTATGCACGAATTAAAGATATAGGGTACAACCTAAATTTAACTGATAAAGCGAAGGACTATATTGCTGATAAAGGTTTTGATAGAAAATTTGGAGCTAGACCTTTGAAGAGAGCTATCCAAAAATATATTGAAGATGCACTTGCAGAGGAAATCGTAAACTCTAAACTTGAGGAAGGCGATAATATTTTTATGGATTTGGACGAAAAGAAAGAACTCTTGACCATAAAAATCAAAAAGGCTGAAAAGTCCCCAAAAACATAGGCATTCGTAAGAAAATTATGATGAGGGAGTCACAAAAAATGACTCCCTTTTTTTGTAGGCTATTTTGGGGAAGTAAGAAATAGAGGACATAGAATATATTGCGAACGCAGTATACACGATATTTAAGCCTTTAATCTAATTTTTTATTTATTAGCATCGCTTCACTTTACATTCGTTTTAGACACTATAATACAGATGAAATGAATGTGGGATCAACCAAGAAAACCATTATCGTAAGAGAGTATAATTTAGAGATAGGTACCGTACAAGTCTATCAGGATTACATGGTCGCAACTTTTGAAGAAGGAGCAACTTTGACCCTGGAAAGAGCTTATCAAATTATTGGAATTAGTGAAATACACTTTAGGGACAAACCCTTTGGTTATATTAGTCTTCGCAAGCATTCCTATGCTGTTGACCCTACTATTTACAGTTATCTTAGAGAGCTTGAAAATATGAAAGCCTTCGCAATAGTCTCCGTAAAGGAAATAGACATGCACAACTTTAAGATTGAGAAATTGTTCTACAAAAAACCAATGAAGTTTTTTATTGAGTTCGACAATGCCTTAACATGGGTTAAAAAAAGAGTAAAGGCAAAATAAATCGTTTTCGCGTTTTAAATTTCGAAACATTTAAGTATTCTACTCATTATTCTCTTCTGTAACTTCTTGCTCAGGAGTTTCAGGTATTTTGAATAAATCAATGAAGGCCATTCCTAACGCATCGATTAATTTTGTAGCGGTCAAAGCTTGGTAACCCAGATTTTCTATTGCAATATCACCTGCCCTTCCATGCAAATACACTCCAAAAATAGCTGCATACAACGGTTGGTACCCTTGTGCGATCAAACCAGTTATGATTCCCGTTAGAACATCTCCACTTCCTGCAGTTGCCATTCCAGGATTACCTGTTGTATTCACATAACCATGATTATTATAAATGGTAATGGTATGCGCACCTTTAATTACTAATATTATATCCTGTTTTTTTGAAAATGCCTTGGCTTTTTTCAATTTATCAAAGTCATCCTTCCATTTGCCTATCAATCGCTCAAGTTCCTTGGGGTGTGGTGTCAGCACCGTTTTTGATGGTAACTTTTTTAAGAGGTCTTTGTTTTTGGCCAGCAAATTCAATCCGTCAGCATCAATGACCAAGGGCACCTTTACAGTATCCAAAAAATTGGAAAATGTAGTTGCGGTTTCCGAATCAGCACCAAGACCAACACCGATTCCAATGACTGATGGTGTAATATCAAATTCAATACTACTTATATGATTTTCATCTCGATCCGCTATCACCATCACCTCGGGCAATGAAGTCTGAATGGGCAAGTAACCACATTTGGGCACATAAGCCGTAACTAAACCACTACCTGCATTCAAGCAAGCATTGGCTGCAAGCGAAACTGCTCCTATCTTACCATAACTCCCTCCGATTATCAAAGAATGGCCATATGTACCTTTATGGGAGAATTTCTCTCGAGGCATATACATGGGTAGCACTTCATTCTTACCAATAAGCTCAAATTCCGATTTAGCATTCATTAAAAATTCTGGATCTAAACCAATATCCAAAACCTCCCATTGATTGCTATAAACACCTGTCTCCGGTAAGAAAAATATCAGTTTTGGTGCTTGAAAGCTCAGTACGTGATTTGCGTGCACAACAGCATTTTCGTTTTCAACCGGTTTGTCCATAAAAACTCCAGAGGGCAAATCAACACTAAGAATAAAAGCTTCTGAATTATTCAAATGCTGCATTAATTTGGCAACCCATTCGTCAGGAGTTCTGTTCAGGCCAATCCCAAAAATCGCATCAACAATTATATCATCACGACCAATCTCAGAAAATTCGCAGTTCCTCTCCAGAAAGTGTGGCCAAATTTTTCGGTCTTTTAAACGGTCTAAATTGATTAAAAAATCCTTTGAACGTTTATCACTATAATTGACCACATTCACCTCAATATTATACCCATGTTCTTTTAAATGCCTTGCCAACGCCATTCCGTCCCCACCATTATTTCCTATGCCACAGAATAAGTGAATCTTGACTTGTGAGCCTTGCATTCGCAAATGCAGCCAGTTAAATATTTGTACAGCAGCACGTTCCATGAGTTCATTGCTCGAAATTTGCTGTTTTTCAATTGTGATTTTATCAGCAGCATATATCTGCTCTGCGGTAAAAAATTTCATTCAGTAAGAATTTTTGGCAAATATTGCCGATTCCGTAAAAATCAAGTGAAACGTTTGATTAGCAAGCCAAAAGTACTACTTTTGGTTCTTACAACGAAGTATGCTTTTCAACAAATCGGACATAGCAACCTTATTTTCTCCATTTACCAATGGATACAATTCTACGATTACCCGTACAACCCCATTGGGGTAAAAAACTACATATAATCCGTCCGTATTTGCGATTTTTCGCACATAATAACTCAGTCTTAGTTAATCTATTTATATAATGAAAGTTTTAAAATTCGGAGGCACCTCAGTTACCAATGCCCAAAATATAACCTTAGTAAAAGACATTGTTTCAAAAACCGAAAGCGACAAAGCTATAGTTGTTGTTTCAGCGCTAGGAGGAGTAACCGATTTATTATTGAATACGGCAAGTCTTGCTTCATTACAAGATGATACCTATAAATCATTTTTGAAGGAAATTGAGGACAGACACTTAAACACCATAAAAGAACTAATTTCAATCAATGCCCAAAGTAGGGTTCTAAGCAAGGTCAAAAGTGAACTCAATACATTGGAAACCCTTTTGGAAGGTGCTTTTTTAATAGGTGAAATAACCCCTAAACTTTCAGATAAAATAGTTAGCTACGGTGAATTGTTGTCGTCATATATCATTAGTGAATTCTTTGCTGAGGCAGGTCTTGATGTTGTTCATAAGGATAGTAGGGAAATTATTAAAACCAACAATGTAAATGGTAAAGCTGCTGTAAATTTTAAGCTGACCAACCAGTTATGTGCGGACTTTATCACAAAAACACCCCATAAAATAATTGTTCTAGCAGGTTTTATTGCATCCACAGAAAATGGGGGTTCGACTACACTAGGGCGCGGCGGTTCTGATTACACTGCGGCCATTGTGGCAGCAGCCATAAATGCCGAACTGCTTGAAATATGGACGGATGTTAGTGGTATGTATACCGCAAATCCAAGACTGGTAAAACAGGCAAAGGCGATACCACATATTTCTTATGAAGAAGCAATGGAACTTTCCCATTTCGGGGCTAAGGTGCTTTATCCGCCAACCATTCAACCGGTGCTTTCAAAAGGTATTTCAATCCAAATAAAAAATACTTTTGACCCCGATAATCCAGGAACAATCATAACCAAAAATAAAAACGAAAAAGGAAGAACAGTTCGTGGTATTACCCATGTTGGGAATATAGCCTTGTTATCCCTAGAAGGTCCAGGTATGGTAGGTATTCCAGGAATATCCAAACGTTTTTTCGAAGTGCTTTCCCAATCCAGTATTAGCGTGGTACTCATTACCCAGGCTTCTTCAGAACATTCAATCTGTGTTGGTATTTCAGCCAATGATGTTGCAGAAGCGGAACATATCGTAAATGATGCATTTG
>RCND010002312.1_pt1 | contig 10587 bp, 16 predicted proteins | sample 2041351 | NCBI WGS metagenome assembly RCND01 (sample SAMN09708230, study PRJNA481090) | Marine sediment metagenome, whole genome shotgun sequencing project. | biome: marine sediment; feature: ocean; material: sediment; isolation source: Sewage treatment plant 12B marine sediment (STP12B) ...
CGCTGCGGGCCTGCGCGAGGCATCGCCCGAGTTTGCGAGTCTTGCTCAGGAATATGTCTTCAAACCACAGTTAACATGCTTTCTGCCAGTTAAACTGGTGTCCGGCGTCGGTGGCCAATTGCTGGCAATGCCGGTACGGACGAATACGTCGGGCGATTTCGCAGCGTTAAGCGGCACCGCCGGCTATGTCGAGCTGGCGCTCGCTACAAGTACGTTCCCGGCGGGAACAGGAGTTCAACTACACCGCTGGTAGCTAAACAAGGAGGTCGGGAGCAAAGATGAATATCGAGATTTCGCCGCGTAAGGCTTTGATCGTATTGCTCTGCATAGTCGCCATTTTCTTGTTCCTGGCTATCGATGAAACCGCGGTCATTCACGAGAGGCTGGGTGATCCCATGCGAACCGTGCTTAACCCCGGCGGTTTGTTCTATTTTCTCTGGGTAATTCCCTACGGCATTGCATTGTTCATTTACGCACTGTTGAAGTATGCATGCCTTACATTTCAGAACATCAAGATCAGCGTGCAGGAGTAGACCTTGGAGTTGCTCGAGAAAAATATCGAATGCCCGTACTGCGGCGAGAATCTCGACGTGCTGATTGATCAGTCGGAAGCAGGTCAAACCTACATTGAAGATTGTCAGGTCTGTTGCCGACCAATTAACTTCAGTCTGGTCGCTGATCTCGATGGCAATATAGATATCAGTGTACGCAGCGACAACGAGTAGTCGATGTTCTTGCAGCCACAACAACCGCGCCGTAAGCTGAGTGCATCAAGACTTTAGCCTTGGACATCACTTATGCACGCCGTAATATTTGACATTGATGGAACGCTTCTTCAATCCGCTGCTGTCGACGATGCCCTCTATCAAAGCGCTGTTCGCGCAGTCATAGCGGACGCGAAAATCCGGCCAGCCATATCGGACTACGACTACGTGTCGGACTCCGGAATCTTGTCGCAGATATTTTCTGACAATTCTATTGATGAAGTCATAGAGCCCGAAGCGGCGATCAAGTCGCATTTCGTGCAACTCCTGAGCGATCACATTTCAGAGCAAGGCCCATTTCAGGAGGTTCCCGGTGCACGCAACTATCTCAAGCACTTTGACGATTCAGCTGAGCACGCCGTAGCGATCGCCACTGGTGGTTGGCGCGCATCAGCTCTCCTGAAATTGGCGACCGCTGGTTTTGGCGACTTCGACCTCCCGATCGCAACCTCGGACGACGCTCGAGACCGACAAGAAATTATGCGCATTGCACTTTCTCAGCTGGGCGATTCTTTTTCTTCGGTCACTTACTACGGTGATGGTCCCTGGGATCGCGACGCATCACTGCAACTCGGCTGGAATTTTGTTGCCGTTGGCTCTGAGCTCGGCGGCCTTGAGTCATATTCCAGCATTGAAGATACATAAGAATGCATGCCTGGAAAGACTTCGTTGATGAATATCAACCCGCTGCATCCTTCGAGGATGACATCGCGTCTACTCGAGTCTGCCAACTCGCCGCAACCGCGGTCGAGCTTGGCACCTATGCCGTGGGTGCCGTATTGCTTGATGACCAAGGCACAGTGCTCGCTGCGGGCCATAATGAGACTTTCTTGAACGGATTTCGATCTGATCTGCATGGCGGAATGGTGTCGCGGATGTCATCCCTGCCCCCGAAACTTCAGCAGATTAGCGAAGAACTGCCTAAAACATGGGGGCTGGCTGAATGCTCTACAGAGTTGAGAGAAGCTGCGTCTCACATTTGGGATCAAACTCGGACGATTGTTGATCGTCAAATTTTCGAACATGCCCGCATCAAGAGTAAATAACATGTATTTTGGAGCAAGATCAAAATGACGAAACGGCTTCTGGCAAGTCTCATCAGCATCATTCTTGTTTCGATGTCGGTGCCCGCAATCGCTTCTGAAGTAGATGAGGCGCTTATTCTGGAAACACTGGAATCCTGGAACCAGGGTTGGGCCCACAGGAACGCCGAGTTAGCCGTTAATGATTACGCCGCAGACGCGGACTGGACTAACGCGTTTGGAGATCGCTTTCAGAGCAAAGAAGAACTCCGGAAGGGGCTCGAATTCCTATTCAGCCTCGACTCCGTCATGGCAGGCGACTCGGCAGGACATGAGTTCGACGACATTACTTTCTTGAGCAGCGATGTCGCGGTAGTACGAAGTAAATTGGTTCGTGTGAATCAACAGACATCCACTGGCGAGCTGATTCCTGATCGTCACATAAACCATTTGCGGGTTTACGAGAAACGCAGCGGACAATGGTTGATTGTTAGCCACATGATTTCGCAAACTCAGCTACGACGATAGCTCCAAGCTTTTCATCCCGTGACTTTTCTCGCCGCCATCCGAACCTTTGTTGCGAGCTACATCATTCCTGGCTGGGGATTTTGGATCGTCGGCAAGCCTCGCCTTGGCCTCGTAGTAAGTGGCGCGATGATCGTCCTGATCCTCCTCTTCAGCTGGACCCGGCTCGTCACTGATCCAGATGGCTACGTCACTCTCGTCGCACTGATCATGACATTGGTCTTCTGGGGCGCTATGCACTCGGCCATTATTGAGTTCAATCGAGATCCTGAGACTTCGCAGCCGCGCAACTGGAGAGCTTCACTGATATATGCAGCGCTTGCTGTGGCCGTGCTGTATCCACTGCTGTCATTCCGCTCGTACACCTTAGGCTATGAGGCATTTCGCATTCCGGCGAGATCCATGGCGCCAGCGCTTGTCGTCGGCGACTATATCGTCGCTGATACGTGGCATTACTCGGACACTGCCATTGGGGTCGGCGAGATCGCCGTGTTTGAAGCGCCGGGTACAGGTGGAGTAAATTTCATAAAGAGGGTCGTCGGCGTGCCCGGGGACGTATTAGCTCACGCCAACAATCAACTCATTCGAAATGGCGTTGTAGTCACTGAGCCATACGCGGATTATGGCGATAGCCGCGCTCGCGCTGCCGCGTCATTTTCAGAGGTAACGGTGCCAGATGGTGAATACTTTGTGATGGGTGACAATAGAAACAACAGCAGAGACAGCCGTTATCTTGGAACTATACCGAGAGAGAATTTTGTAGGGCGAGCGGCTCACATCTGGTACTCAAGAGACGAACAACTAGGAATACAGTGGCAACGCTTCCCAAATACAATCGACTAACGCTAATGGCATGCTTGATTGCCACCCAACTTTGGGCTGCAACATACAATCCTTATGAAGAGTCGAAAGTCACGCCCGAACAATGGCAGGAGTACTACGACATTGTTCAGGCCGAATTCGCAGAGACTAAAGAAGAAGTGCCCGGCGCTATGCTTGTCTTTTTTGAAGACCCGTCAGCGTCTACCTACTATGCTTTTACTATGCCTGAACACCCGGCTCATCCCGCATGGATTACGCGCAAACTGCTCGAGAAAGACGGCGATATTTCTATGCAACAGATTGGCTTCTTCGCGGGTGAAGAAGAGCCGTTTTCTGAATTATTTCAAGATTACGCTGAACTCACCGATCAGATTCGATCTGAATATGAGGCACAAGAGGAGACAGAGGAATGAAAATTCAATCGCTACTAATTATCACTGCTCTCGCTTTGCTCACAGGCTGCTCCAGCACAGAGCCTGGCCCTACTGTAAACACGGACCATGAATGCACCGATACCGAGTGCAATGTCCAGATCGTGATCAATAACCCCGGTGCAGATTCGTTTGAAATCAACTACCACTTTTTATCGTACCAGCAAGGGTCCGCAACCCTTGTTGGTGAACTGGAAGGCAGTTATACAGTTGCCGGCTATCAATCAACGACACTTTCGAAGCAGTTTCCCGTTACCGCCAAGCCAAATAGCGTCTCGGCGGGCGTAGAAGTTACGCGACTTCGATAGAACTACCATGCCAAGCCCATGCGCGACCCAAAATGTCCGTCGGGAGAACTAACCGATTTTTACAGACTCGCATGATTGTCTGGTCGCCAAAGGTCACTTGCAGGACGAGAAAGAAATGTACTGGGACAACAGCCAGGCTGAAATATCCCGAATATTTGACGGAATCCGTATCTTCGTCACAGACATTCTTCCTGCAGCCGCATTATGCTTAGCGGGACGAGTATGGCTGAGATCTGAGGCCAGCAGCCGTAATATCGTGGACTAGTTGCTCATATGAGGATGACCTATGCATATAGTGATCGCGTTCCTGGGTTCCCTGGTTACGGTGTTCTATTTGCTCGATCGATTGGGCATAGACATTGGCGGGTTCAATCCCTTTCACTGGCGCCGCAAACGCGCATGGTCGAATCAGTATCATGGCGATCCGATTAACTCAGTTGAGGATCCACTGCATGTTGCCGCTTTACTGATCCTTGGTGCAGCGAAACTCGATGGTATTGTCAGCGCCGAGCAAAAACGTGTTGCGCTGGAGCGCTTCGAAGCAGTGTTTTCGCTGGACGCTAAAGAGGTTTCCGAACTCGTCGGCTCTGCAATTCATCTCCTGGGAGCGCCACAGGTTATCGACGCCCAGCTCCAGGGACTTGCCGACAAGAACAAGAACTGCTTCACTCAGGATCAGGCCGACTCCATGCTCCAATTAATGGTCGAGGTCGTTTCAGCCGATGGCGAAGTGACTGCTTCACAGAGCGAGTTTATTGAGAATATGCGCACACACTTCGTTCCGCCGCAACAAAATCAGGGAACGTGGAACTAGCTATGCAGGAACTCACTTTTCTCGTGAAGGGCTCGTCAAAAGACCCTTATGAGGTAATTTTCATTAAGGATGGCGACAGCCTTACCGCGATTTGCAACTGTCCGGCCGGCACCTACGGCAATTTCTGCAAGCACCGCATTTCAATTCTGGACGGTAAGCCGAAAGCAATTACCAGTGACAATGCCGATCAGGCAGCGACAGTGGTTACCTGGCTAGCCGGAACGGACGTCGAGGAAGCGCTCGCCGAAATGCGAGCTGCGGAGAAACTGGACGACCCGGAGAAAAAGGAACTCAACGCAGCGAAGCGCAAGCTGGCACGCGCCATGAATACCTAGGTGAGCGGCATTCGTGAAAGACTGTAATCAATGTGGCAAGTGCTGCACGCTGTACGGCGGTGGCGGCCTGTCAGTCACGCCTGACGAAATTGATTGGTGGGAAACCAATCGGCCCGATATCGCTGAGTACGTTGAAGGCGGCGAGATCTGGTTTAGCCCGACCACCGGAAAACAGATGCTGCGCTGTCCATGGCTGCGCAAGCTGCCTAATCAAGACAAATATGCCTGCCGCATATATTTCGACCGACCGGACGAGTGTAAACACTACCCGACTACCATCAGCGAGATGATTCGCGACGGTTGCGAGATGCTGGAACCACGTGACCTCAGGAAGCCTGCTGAAGCACAGAAGGCCCTCGATGTTCTGATGTCCGACAGCCGCCCTCCTTTGCACAGATAGGTAGACGTGAGCGGACTGAATCGCAGAGACTTCATGTTTGGCTGTGGCGGTGCGGCAGCATCTGTTCTTGTCGGTTGTGATCGTGCGATTCAGCCAAGGGCTGCTATCGACGAATTTATCCGCGATGAGATGCAGCGGAATCATATCCCCGGACTGGCCGTTAGTGTCGTTAAAGGCGGCTTACTGACGTGGTCGAATGGCTACGGTTGGGCGGACATTCAACGCCAAATCGCGATGACCACGAACACCTTGCAGAACATTGGCTCGGTCTCAAAGCCAATCGTCACGACTGTGATCATGCAGTGTGTGGAGCGCGGCGAACTCTCCCTCGACGATGACATCAACGACTATCTTCCATTCCCGATTCGCAATCCTGGCCATCCCGACGTGGCTATTACTGTCACGCAATTGCTGTCGCATTATTCGTCAATCGCCGATGGCTCCAGCTACGGACGCGGCTATCAATGCGGTGAATCGAATGTCTCGCTGCAGGATTGGATCGAAGGATATTTCCTACCCGATGGTGTGTACTACGATGCCGCGGAGAATTTTCATGCGTGGGCTCCTGGCGAAGAATACGAGTACAACAACGTTGCGTTCGCGGTGCTCGCCTATCTGCTCCAGGTCATTACAGGCAAACCATTTGACGACTACTGTCGTGAGGAATTATTCGCGCCTTTGGGAATGACGAATACGTCCTGGTTTTTGGCTAACATCGATAAGAGTCGTCACGCGACCCCCTATGCCTATGTTTCTAATGGAAAAATTGACAGCCCCAACTGGGGTGGTATTGAGCTGGGTTTATTAAACGGCGAGCAGCCGCCGACAGGTTTCGAAGGTCCGTACGCGGACTGCATATATGATCATCCGAATTTCGCGGACGGTTTTCTTCGTACAAGTGTGGCCGAACTAACGAATTTCCAGTTGATGCTGATTGCTAAAGGTACTCTCAACGGCAATCGTGTTCTGGAAGAGAAGACGGTCGGGCAGATGTTCAGCGGACACGGCATAACCTGGCATCAAACAGAGCTACCGGGCGGCCCCAAAGTCTGGGGCCACGGTGGTGGCGATCCCGGCATCAGCACGCTCTTTGATTTTCGACCTGACACAGGGGACGGCGTGATCATTTTTGCGAATACGCACGGAGCGTCGCTTGATGCAACCAGTGCGTACCTTCTCTCCGCTCTCGAAGAGCTGTTCGACGGCTAGATCAGTCTTAGAACCGCGACCACCAGCACCCAGATCAACATCACCAATGTCGGCAGGGCAGTCAACATGAAGCCTGCAGACCGGCCTTTCGGATCCTTGACATAGGCCATGCGGTAAATTGCACGCCCGATCAGATATACGACGCCCATGCCAGCCGCCCACAGTGGATTGACGAGTTCGCCGAATAACCACAGCGCTGGAAGAAACATAACGATCTGTTCCAAGGTGTTTTGCTGCACACGGAACATGCGCTCGAATTCCGGGGCGCCAGTGATAGCAGGTGCTTTACACTGGTGCTTTCCACGCATCATGCCCACTTCTATTCCAAACCAGAAAAACTGCATCAAGGCCAGAACCGTGACAATGGTGACTGCTTCCATAATCCTTCCCCAAATTTTGTTATCGTTGGCGCAGATGCTACCACCAAATAGTTGGACCAATGAATATCATCAGCAGTGACAAATTTTGCGACGGCGATTATCCCTACAAGAAAGATTTGAAAGATAAGGCCTATGAGAAGCAGAAGGCCGAGTTGCAGGTCGAATTGTTGAAAGCACAACGATGGGCGAAAGATTCAGGCCAAAGGATCGTGGCCTTGTTCGAGGGTCGAGATGCGGCTGGTAAGGGCGGCACCATCAAACGATTTATGGAACACCTCAATCCGCGTGGAGCACGAGTTGTCGCGCTCGAGAAACCATCCGAGCGAGAAAAGCACCAGTGGTATTTCCAACGCTACGTTAAGCATTTGCCAACGGCCGGAGAAATGGTGTTTTTTGACCGCTCCTGGTACAACCGCGCCGGAGTGGAGCGGGTCATGGGATTTTGCAACGAAGAACAGGTTGCGGAGTTCATGCGCCAGTGTCCTGAGTTTGAACGCATGCTGGTCAATTCGGGAACCATATTAATCAAGTATTGGTTCTCAGTCCGTCAAGAGGAACAGGCGAAACGCTTCAAATCCAGAGAGACGGATCCACTCAAGCAATGGAAACTCAGTCCGGTCGATATTGCGTCACGATCAAAGTGGGACGAGTACACAACAGCAAGAGAGGCGATGCTCAAGCATACGAATACCGTCACCAACCCCTGGACCTTGATCAAATCGGACGACAAGCAACGAGCTCGCATTAACTGCATGCGATATTTTCTCAACCAGCTCGACTATCCCGACAAAGACGTCGAGATTGTAGGGAAACCCGATCCGAAAATCGTTGGCCGGCCGCCGCAGATCGATATTCGTGATTGCGATTAGAATTAATCTGATATTGATCTGCCTCGCGCTCGCGCTGCTGCCAGTAGCTATCAGCCATGCGCAAGAGACGGAACAAAAGACAGAATTTGTGCGTGTCGCCGAAGACGAGCAAGAACGGCCACTCGCATTGCAGCTCGCAATAGCGAGTTACGTTCCGCGTGCTGGTGACCGCGGAGTTCAGGTCGATCTCGTCAGTGCCATCCATATCGGCGATAAGGAATACTACGACGACCTGAACAGCCGCTTTAAGGCCTACGACGCCATGCTGTACGAACTGATTGCGCCGAAAGATACCGACATTAGCGATCGAGACCCCGAGAATCGGAGTGTTATTTCAAGCGCCCAGGTCGCGATGAAAAACATGCTGGCGTTGAGTTTTCAGCTTGATGAGGTTAACTACGGTGCCAGCAATTTCGTGCATGCAGACTTGTCACCCACGGAGCTCTCGGACAGCATGGACGAACGCGGTGAGTCTTTGTACGTCTACTTCTGGCGACTTTTCTATGCGTCTTTCGATCAATACGCGAAGGACCCGATAGGCCTGCAAAACATGAGTTTGTTTTCTGCGATGCTGTCTGCGGACTCGGACAACGCCTTCAAAACAATGTTGGCCTACGAAATGACCGACCTCGAAAAGACCAGCGATATTCTGGGCGACGATTCACAGTCGTCGGTCATCGGCGCACGCAATCAACGCGCCATAGACGTCCTCAAGAATCGCTTGGAGTCCGGCGACAGGCGGATAGGCATTTTTTACGGCGTGGCGCATATGCCCGACATGGAAGAACGCCTTCTAGAGCAACTCGATCTGGTCTACCTGGACACTACGTGGGTGGACGCGTGGCGCCTAGACACTCGCCTCGACCGGTAAGATTCCCTCTTCCTCAAGATCTTTCATCGTCGCTTCAATCGCTTTACGCAGCCGCGGCACAACGAAATCAACATCATCCTTGGTCATCGTTAACGGCGGTGACATGATATTGAGGTCAGCAGCTGGCCGCACGATGACGCCCAACTCCTCGCAGTGATTCGAAATGCGCTTGCCGATATCCACACTCGGCGGAAAGAATTGTTTCGTTTTCTTATCCATGACATTAACGACACACATCATGAACAGGTGACCGCGAATATCGCCAACGATTGGCAGATCAAGCAACGTGCGCAACTGCTCTTCAAAGTACACGCCCACTTCTTTGACATTCTCGAAGATCTTTTCGCGTTCCATGATCTCGATATTCTTCAACGCGGCCGCGCAACTAACCGGATGGCCCGAATAGGTATATCCGCCCGTAAACCATCGATCCTTGTCGTTCTTTAACACTTCGTAAATGCGATCCGAGAATATGGCGGCGCCCAGCGGTAAATAGCCCGAGGTAAGACCTTTCGCGCAGCAAATAATATCCGGCTGTACATCAAACATTTCCTTGGAAACAAACCAGTGACCGAGGCGCCCGAAGCCCGTTACCACTTCGTCGGCGACGTAAATTATGTCGTACTTCTGACATAGCTCCCAGGTACGCCGGTTATAGCCCTCCGGTGGCACGATAACGCCACCAGAGCCCAGAATCGGCTCCGCGTAGAACATCGATATGTTGTCCGCGCCAATCTCATTGATCAGGGCTTCCATTTCATCGACCAGAAAATCACAAAATTGAGCTTCGTCCATGCCCTCGGGTGCACGATAGAAATTCGGGCTGGTGAGGTGGTGCATGATGTCTTCGATATAATCGAATTCCGGCGTGCGGTCGCCCGCTTTACCCGACAATGACGCTGCCAGGTAGGTCGTACCGTGATATGCGTCATGCCTGCACAGGATGTGTTTCTTGCTCTTTTTGCCGCGCGCCGCCTGATACATCTGGATTAGACGATAAGCGCCGTCATTGGCTGTAGAACCGCCACAGGTGAAGAAAACGTGGTTCAGGTCGCCTGGGGCAATCTCGGCCAGTTTTGCAGCTAGTTTGGCGGCCGGCTCGTTCGACATATCGGTGAAGGGATTGGCGTAGGCAAGCTTTACAACCTGCTCGGCGATGGCATCGGCCATTTCCTGTCGTCCCAGCCCGATATTGGTACACCACATGCCACCGACGGCGTCGAAGTACTCCTTACCGTCAATATCTTCGAGATAGGCACCAGTGCCCTTGCCGATGATCAGTGAGCCGACTTCGTCATAGTTAACGAAATTATGGAATGGGTGTACGACGTGCCGCCGATCCTTTTCCCACACTTCTTTGCTGCTTGCGATTCGTTTGCTCATACGCTCATGCTATCTGGCCAGCCACATTTAGTCACGACGATACCTGCTGAAGAACGACCACACCAGATCCATCCCAGCATGTGGACTATCCTCCAGCGCGGGTTCGCAAACCGTCTTTTCCGGCATGGAAGTCGCCTGTTGTGGAGATACGCAAGTAGCTGGCGCACTCGGCGGTCCTTGCTTCGGCCACAAGTGCGCACCGCTAGGATCAACACAACTAACCACTTCCTGACCGGCGATGCGACAGTCTGAGTAAGCCGTGCACTCGACCCCCGCCGCAGTTGCAAGATCGCTTGGCCAGTCGTTCGGACCAGACGCGCATTGCATCGATTGTGCATGGATGCTGGCTGACTCTTGCAAGGTCGTATACAGGAACCCATCATCCTTGCCGGCGGTGCCATCCAGACGAATCGTTTCGTCCAATGCACCCATCAGAAACATGACCGGAAGATCC
>RCND010002315.1_pt1 | contig 10586 bp, 12 predicted proteins | sample 2041351 | NCBI WGS metagenome assembly RCND01 (sample SAMN09708230, study PRJNA481090) | Marine sediment metagenome, whole genome shotgun sequencing project. | biome: marine sediment; feature: ocean; material: sediment; isolation source: Sewage treatment plant 12B marine sediment (STP12B) ...
TTGAGAGAAGGAAACATCGAATGATGTAAATCAAGCGTCAGCAAAGAGGCACCGTCAACTTGCGGGTTATGAGATGAAATTGTATCAGCCTTCATGACCAAACCTAAACATTCTGGAGCCTTCAAGGGCCACCATTTCCTGCCTGAGATTATTGGTCTTGCCCCGGTTTAGTTCCGACCTCTTTCGAGCAATGTTTGCTATGAAGGAGAGACAGAGATGGCAAAGAAACACACTTAAGAGTGCCGCCGCTTTTTCAGTTCGCATGGCTCTGACCAGCGGCTTACGAGACCGCAGTTTTTCTCAGATCCGGGGGTCGGCGTTTCCACCTTGAATAAGTGGGTTCAACAGCATCGACACGAAGATCTGATGTCTGGGCCCCATGAATACGTTGAAAAAGAAAACGCCCGCCTTCGCAAAGAAGTCCGCCTGCTTCGCGAGGAGTACAAGCTTCCGCTGCGCCAGACACAAAAGGTGATGCGTGGCGTGGCAAAGCTCATTGGGTTGGATGTTTCCGTGTCGGATTTCTCGACGTTGTCGCGGCGTAGCAATGGATTGAAGATCCGCCAGAACCGGTGGTCCTTTAGCGAGCCTGTCACGCTGATTGTGGGCCATACTGGTCTCAAAACACGCGGCGGCAGCAACTAGTGTGGCGAGAAGCATGGTCACCAAAAACGGTTGCTGCCGCAAAGTTTCATTTTGGTTCCAAAACGGAAGCATTCATTTAGCGAAACGCGCAGAATCAAAACAAAATACACTACAGTTTTGCCAATAATTGTTGCCCAAAACGGCCGGTTTCAAACTTTGTGACAGAACTGTTTGGCCGCACTAAGTTCGAGGCGATAACGGGAGAAAATTCATGGGTAAGGACGAGTTCCAGCTAAGTCTCGACCCATGCAACACGGCCATCCACAACTGCACCGAGCGCCAATTCTGGCTGTCCGGGGGCGCCGATCTTGCGGATCAGACCCAGATCCATTGGCAATCTGTGCGCTGCGCAGATCTCGGCGGCGACGGCCACACCGCCACGGGACAGGGCAATGACAATGGTTTCAGTCGGATCAAGCTCAGGTAAGGCGGCGGCCAGTTGCGTGCCTGTGTCAGAACGGTCGTTGAAAATGTGAAAGCAGGTATGCATTGCTATGACCTTTCGACAGGCAGGTTAGGTCTGCTTCCTGATCTGGTATTGACCTATCTCAATTCCCCGGCCAGCAAAAAGCAGCTATGAAAGGGCAACATGGAAAGGCCAGCCCCCTGTATGATATCCTGACAATCACGCTCAACCCGGCAGTAGACCTCGCTACCTCTGTGGGTAGCGTCGTCGCGGGACCGAAGCTCTATTGCGGGCCACCCCTGATCGATCCGGGCGGCGGCGGCGTGAATGTTGCCCGCGCGATCTGTAAGCTGGGCGGCAGCGCGACAGCACTTGTGGCCGTTGGGGGTACAACAGGGGACCGCTTGCTTAGCCTGCTGGCCACTGAAGCGGTTCCTACGCGTCCTGTGCCAATTAGCGGAGAAACTCGCCAGAGCTTTGCCGTGACAGATGAGGGCACCGGGATGCAGTATCGCTTCAGCGTTCCGGGCCAAACCTTGACGGCACAGGACGGGGACCGACTGATTGTCGAGATTGCCTCCGGAGCTTCGCAGGACGGCTATGTTGTCCTAAGCGGGAGTGTCGCCCCCGGGCTTGGAGACGCGTTCCCGGCGCGCATTCTGGCGGCGATTGCTCCGCGCACCGACAAGCTGGTCGTAGACACGTCAAAGGCACCGCTGGCACGCCTTATCGCAAAGCCGGCGAATCCCGTGCATATGCTTCGGCTAGATCAAAACGAAGCGGCACTGGCGGCGGAACATGCGACGGACACGGTGGCAGACAGTCTGACCTTTGCGGAAGGTTTAGTGGAACGCGGCGTCGCCAGCATCGTCGTGATCGGGCGAGGCGGCGAAGGCTCAATCATGGTGACGCAGAACCAACGCTTCATTTGCCGTGCCCCAGAAGTGACGGTGCGCAGCAAGATCGGGGCCGGGGATGCCTTTGTCGGGGCGATGACGCTGGCACTATCGCGCGGTGACCTGCCTGATCTGGCCCTGCGGTGGGGGGTGGCGGCGGCCAGCGCTACTATGGGTACAGAAGGCACGGGTCTTTGCGATCCTCGGATCACCCATGATCTTCTTGCGCAGTGCGCTGTTGAGCAGCTCTAACCTCCCTCGGCCTTTCACAAGACCAAAGCGGATGCCGACGCATCCCACGAGCATTTTGGCGGGCGGATAACGGAATAATGCAACGCTGTCGCTCGCAGGAGATTTCGAACGGCAGCAAAGCCCCGCACAGCGTACCTTGCGCACGATCCGGCCAACGTCTGCAAACCGCAGCAAGCAGTAGTCGGTATTCTTTGCAGTTTGTGGGTCCAGACCCTAGGATTTGGCAACGCCAAACAAAAACCAATAGATCCTTGCCGTCATAACGCCGCCTCCGATGATGTTGCCGATGGTCACTACCGCAATATAGCGCAAGAGGCCCACCAGGGGTCCTGTCAGAGGAAACCAGCGTGAGCCGGGTGGGGCAGCGATCTAGTTTCTGTTCATGACAAAGCGCAGCCCTTTTCGCTACTTCAAGAGGCGTTGATGGTGTGGAACCCCCGCTCAGCGCATCGCTTTGTGCCAGAATGGTGAGGTATCACCAAGCAACGAGGAGGGCATCAACGCCAGTCGGATGTATTTCTGCCTGAGCCCAAAGCTTGACTTGCATCAAAGCTATAGTTGCAGTGGATGAGTAACTCTGACGACAGACACGAGGAATATCCAGTACGGACCAGAAAGAGAGAGACAGATGACCAAAAATGACCTGCATGCTCACCTCGAAGCCCTGAGCAAGAAGATAGCCAACGCCCAAAAGGAACTTCACGACCAGAGTGCTTGGAGCGATGGCCACAAGTTAAAAAGCGGCGAATTGGAAGCGCGTTACAACTTCTTGAAATCAGAACTCGATGGCGAAGTAGAGGACCTGGAAGTCCATGGTCATCACGTTTCTGCTTTCGAAGCATCGGTTCGTGAATGGTTTGACAGCCTTAACCTTGGGACGAAATAAATTGATGATGTCATCTGTTGGTAGGCGTGATCTGACAAGGCATAAACGGCGCCGGAGACGCAATATGGGCGGGAAGCCGAGGCAGATAATTGTTTGTAGTGAATCTAACGAAATAGTTGCCTTAATGTAGAGTGAGAATGCTAAATCTGGCTGAGCAAGGAGATACTGGTGTGCTACAAATAGATATAAGAACGCGAGATAACGTTTTTATCGTGACGCCCGAGGGCAGCATCAGTGCTGACCAAATTGACGAGCTCGCGACCAAGGTGAACGGTTATATCAATGAAAGGGATCAGGTCCCAAATCTTGTTTTGCACACGAAGAGTGTTCCGTACTGGGCAAACTTCAATGCGTTGAAGGAGCACCTTCACTTCATCAAGGGCCATCACCAGATGGTCAAAAAAGTTGCGATTGTGAGCGATAGCAAACTGCTGTGGCTTGCAAAATCTGTCGTCGATCATTTTGTGGGCGCAAAGGTACGACGCTTCAATGAAGATGCCATCGACGACGCAATTGCCTGGGCGCAGGTTGAGGACGACCATCCCGGTTCGATTGTTGAGATGGAAGGGCTCCCGCGCGACGTTGTCGGGATCGACATCAAGGGGCTGGTCACGTCGCAGGACTATACTGATACGCTCATTCCACTGGTCGCTCAACGCAAGAAAGAGCATGATAAACTGAAGATGATCTGCGTTCTGGGAGATTACTTCGACGGGTATTCCCCGGGCGCAATGTGGGATGATCTGCGCTTCGGTCTTTCCCATATGACCACGTTTTCCAAGTTGGCGCTGGTTACGGATGAGGAATGGATCAGGAATGGCGCCAAATTTTTCGGTATACTAATGCCAACCGAAGTCATGGTATTCAATCTTGTTGAACTTGACGACGCAAAAGCGTGGATCACTGAATAGACACACACTCATGCGAGTGGATTTGGATACTGGCTTTGAACGGCCGTTACTCTCACTTTTTTCGAACCGATACTTGGCTAACTCAAAAGTACAATGCCACTGCCCGCCATAAATGGCGTGACGGGCAGTGATCTCCAATAACCCGGAAGCCAAATTCTGGACAAGACACGATCATCCGTCTGGCCGTGATGCTCTACGTCCGGCTGCCGCTTTCGCTACGGAGCCGAGTGGGTTGTCGTGACAGAGTGCCAAATTAACAAAGAGGTTAAAGGAGTGCTTTCATGAATGGAATTTCGCTTTGGACGGCTATGGTCGCGGTCTGGCTAGGGGCTATGAAAACACCTCTTTCCAGAACCATTCTTCTCGGCATTAGTTTTAGCGCGCTTGCCGCCTGTTCCCAGCCTTTTGAGAACGAAACTTCGTCTTCGTCCTCACAAAGCCCCTACGGAGCGGTGATTGACGGGGAAATTACAATTCCAGCTGTATCTTCTGAATACCTTGAGGGGCCCAATCAACGGACCGAAGTTCAGTATGGCGGTTTTGAAGCGCCTGGCACGATCGTTGTCGATCCCTACGCAAAATTTCTCTATTTTATCAATGAGCCAGGGCAAGCTACCCGCTATCCGGTCGCTGTCGGTCGTGAGGGGCGCGGGTTTCGTGGTCGAGCTACGATCAAGCGCAAAGAGAACTGGCCGGGTTGGGCTCCCACAAAAAACATGCTCCGCTCTGAGCCTGAAATTTATGGCCCATTCGCCAAAGGAATCCCGGGCGGGGTTGCCAGCCCGCTCGGCGCACGAGCCCTGTATCTTTTTCGTGGAGGACGCGATACCCGGTTCCGCATTCATGGCACGAACGACCTCAGGTCGATCGGTAACGCCAATACAGCCGGCTGCATCCGGCTGTTTAACCAAGACGTGATCCACCTTTCTGAACGGACGCCCTTGGGCACGGAGGTCGTTGTCCGGACATACCAAGATTCTATCGCCGCAGAAGGCCCAGAAATGGCGAATCGAGGCGTGGAGCTGCCGCCAACATTTGTGGACCCTGACAAAATTTATGCGGCCGTTGAGGCAGAGAAACTGCGCGAAGCCCAAAGGGAATAGCGTACACGCCATGTCAGAGGAAAGCCGCTAGTGCCCTCGAACTGGCGATGGCATCTGGACAAGGTTTTCGTGAAGACTGACGGCGAGATGCATTACCTTTGGCGTTGCAGCGAAAGTCATCGGCAAAGCCCATCGACGGGAAGCGAGGCGCTGGCTCAATAATCGTGCCGAGAACACAGCCAGCAAACCTTTGATGGAAATTCTCTACCGATTCACTACTGGCGCCGATCGAATTGGTTGGGGAGTGCAGGCCTCATTGATTTGACTTATCGCAAAGCAAAATATTCTATGGCCCGATATATATAACTAAAATTGGGTGTATGGAGCCTTCCATGGCTTTGAAAGTTGCATGCCTTGCTTGCGGTCAAGGCAACCGAATACCAGAAGCGAGACTTGGGTCAGAAGCCAAGTGCGGCGCATGTGGAGCACGCCTGATTTCGGACCAGCCTATTGAAGTGTCCTTCGACATTCTTGAGAAAGCCGCGCGGATCGACGATCTCCCGCTCATTGTAGATTTCTGGGCCGCGTGGTGCGGACCATGTCGAATGATGGCGCCGGAGTTCGCCAAGGCGTCCGAAACGCTGAAGGGCAGGGCCCGCTTTGCCAAACTCGATACAGAGGCCTATCAACAAGCGGGCGTGCGATACGGAATCCGCGGTATACCGCTCGTGATCGCGTTTCATAGTGGGTGCGAGATAAAGCGGCAGGCCGGAGTAATGCCTGCGGCGAAAATAGTTGAATGGGCAACTGATTTGGTTGGCGCATGAGCGACGCTGATGGTGAGGGTAATCTCGATGAGGGCGTGCTAATTTGAAATATGTGTCGGTCTCTTTTTTAGAAGAAATATGCAATTGCGACACGCGGGCTTGGAGAGCTGATCTATGAGCGATGATCCATATAAGGTGTTGGGCGTAAAGAAAACCTCGACGCAAGACGAGATTAAAAAGGCCTACCGCAAACTTGCAAAGAAACTGCATCCTGACCTGCACCCAGGAGATGCGGGCAAGGAGGCAGAGTTTCAGGCAGTTACGGCCGCAAATGATCTGTTGAGTGATCCGGAAAAGCGCAAACGCTTCGATGCCGGGGAAATTGATGCCAGCGGTCAGGAGAGACAGGAGAGACAATTCTACCACCAACATGCTGGCCAGGATGCCGGACGCCGCTATGATCCCGAAACAGACATGGGTGATTTCGGTAACGAATCTGACCTTTTTGCTGAGTTGTTCCGGCGTCGCCAGACCCGTGGCGGCAGAGACTACCGACAAGAGTTCCAAGCGCGCGGCCCCGATGTCCGCTACCACATTGAGGTCGATTTCATTGACGCTGCGCGCGGATGCAAGCCGAGCGTAACGATGCCGGACGGGAAGGGGATCGAAATCGCGATCCCCCCCGGGATCAACGATGGTCAGACCCTTCGCCTGCGCGGGAAGGGTGGACCGGGACTGGGACAGGGGCCCGCCGGCGATGCGTTTGTTACCGTCGGTGTCCGTCCCCATCCGGTATTTGTGCGGGACGGAGACAACATTGAGGTCGAACTGCCGATTACCTTCGATGAAGCCGTGCTGGGCGCCAAGGTCGAGGTTCCAACGGTAGATGGTGCCGTATCGATGACTATTCCGAAGGGCGCCTCTTCCGGACATCGCCTCCGGCTCAAAGGGAAGGGGATCGCCACGGGCAAGGGTGCGGGCGGAGATCAGTTCGTCCGCCTTAAGATCGTGCTTCCAGACAAGGTCGATGCGCAGATGGAAGACCTTGCGGCAAGCTGGCGTGATCACGCCAGTTTCGATCCACGAAAAGAACTGCGGGGGAGAACATGAGTTTCGATGAACGAACGGTTGTCGCACGCGTCAAACGCGTGAACTTGAAAGAGCTTCGGATCTGGGTGCGCGAAGGCTGGGTTCGTCCGGCGCAAAGTGACACAGGACTGGTATTCGACGAGGTGGACATCGCCCGTATCCGACTTCTATGCGATTTGAAGAAGGACATGTCGCTCCCGACAGATGCTCTTCCCGTCGTTCTGGCCCTTTTAGATCGCCTGCACCAGACCCGCCGCGAGCTTCGCGCCCTGACCGAAGCATTAGAAAAACAGCCCGAAGATGTGAGGCGGATGGTAGTGACAAAATTCCGGGACATACATGGCAATTCGAACGATGTAGGCAGTGATCGATAGGAACCCACGGCATTGTCAGATTAAAATGTTTTGCTATAGTTGAGTTGCGGATTTGGGCTGATTTTGGAAATAGCTGCTTGGCGTATTCCCAAGCAACACAGCTAACTTTGCCTAATCCTAATCCAAATTTGGATTGGGAGAGGCAAGGCGGCCATCAGTGTTTAGTCTGATAATGCCCGCGTAAGTCGTCAACTCCCGTGCAGATATTTAGCTCGCGCCAACTAATGCAACAATCCCCCTTTAGAGGTATCACCTCTTTTTCAGGTTACATGAAATCGACATTTTGGCTACAAAGGTCATGACGCATCTTACAGAAAACCACCGTTATCCATGCCCAAAGAATCAAGTAAGGCCTATTCAGCCCCGGCGTTGGAAAAAGGGCTCGATATTATTGAGTTACTCTCAACTTTGGATGTTGGATTGAGCCAATCGGAAATTGCACGGGAACTTGGCCGATCGGTCGGCGAGATATTTCGCATGCTTATGGTGCTGCAGGCACGTGGGTACGTGGTGCAGGATCCGATCTCAGACCGATATGTGTTGACCACTTTTATCTTTGAGATAGCGAATCGGATTCCAAAGATTGGGAGGCTAACAACGTTTGCCGGCCCCGTGATGCGCAGCCTAACCAAGTCAATCAACCAGTCAGTGCATTTGGCGATTGTGAACGACGATAGCATTTTGGTCGTTGGTCAGGAAGATTCGCCAGGTAACAATACAATGGCCGTACGCCTAGGGGCTAAAATTGATTTATGGCAGGCCTCGTCGGGTCGGGTCATATTGGCCCATTTGCCAAAAGAAGAACTGTCGCGCTTCTTCCAAATAGTAGCGCTACCGCCCGGTCAGACTGAGGCCAATATTTGCGAAGAATTGCGCAAAATTCGGAATGATGGTTTTGAAGTGCGCGATAGTTTTGTGATTAAAGGCATCGTAAATATTTCTGCCCCAGTAATTGATCATTCTGGTAACGCCACTGCCGCACTTACGGTTCCGCATATTGAACGCTTTAACGACCCAATTAGTTTTGAAACATGTAAGGCAGAGCTGATTTCGACTGCCGTGGGATTGAGTAAAAGCCTTGGAGCGCCCGACCTTAGCTAAGGTCAAGCGGTGTGGCGGGGACCTTCATACTGTCAAAACATGCCTCTACCAATGCCATGGTTTGATAGGCGTCTTCAACGGACGCAAATAGCGCATCATCCTCGCCGGAGTCAAATCGCTGAACATTACGCATCGTGCCCATGAAACTGTCGATAAACCAACTCCCATCGAGGGGGATTTGCCCCCATTCCCCACCGTTTTTGCAATACCAAAGCTCGTCAGCTTCCCCATTGGGATAGTCAAAGCAAACGCCGAGCTTGACCATCATTACCCCTTCGGTGCCTTCAATACGGAACCAAGCGGATTGGAATTTGCGCCCTGCCTGGTGATTGTGGTTGATCGTCATGATGCCGCGCAACGTGTTCCCATAATCAAGGATAACCGAGGTGCGGGTTTGGGCGAAATCAGCGGCGCGTGGGTCGCGCATGGATCGCGCAAAAACTCCCTTGGGATTGCCAGCCAAAGCACGGATCGTATCGAGGTAATGGATGGAATGCACCGCGATTTCGACTCGTTCCATTGGGATCAGGAACGGGAACAGGGTCCATGGCGTGAAGATATTGAGGTGAACCTCGATATCTAATAATTCGCCGATCATGCCATTGGCGATCGCGTCGCGGGCTGCCATCATCATCGGTGAAAAACGTAGCTGAAAATTGACTGCGGCTTTTAGTTTCTTGGTCCGACAAATCTGCCGGATCTCCCGCGCTTGCTCGAGATCGGCCCCCATTGGCTTTTGGATCAACACGGCTGCGTTATCAGGCATTTGGCTAAGGATTGGAGTAATCACATGGGGTGGGACGGCAATGTCATAAACAACATCAGTGCCACAGGCTGCGACCGCTGCTGCAACATCTGCGTACACATTGGGGATGTTGTTATCTTTGGACAAATCGCGCGCGCGCGTGGCGTCCAGATCCGTGACTCCTTTTACAGTGAGGCCAGCCTTGTCATAGGCGGGCAAATGCGCGTCGCGGACAATGCCACCAGCACCGATGATGACAATTTCTTTTGGGGACGTAGGTGCAGGCCAGTTTTGGTGCAGATCATGCGTCATCTGGATTATCCTTCATCTCAACAAGCAGAATATGTTCGCAATACATAACTGTTTTGTCATCTTGGTTTTTTGTCTCGGTGATTTCGGTGACCTGTCCGAAACCCGCGCGCCTTGGATCCGGTTTGGTTGTGCCGATGGTCACGACCGTATGGATTGTGTCACCAATATGGACAGGGGTGGGAAAGCGCAAACGCTCATAACCATAGGTGAAAGCACGTGGATTTATCTGTGTAGCGGTCAGCCCCACGCCTATTGCAAATGTCATTGTACCGTGGGCTATGCGCTGCCCAAATGGCTGCGTTTTGCAAAATTCGGCATCCATATGATGCGGAAAAAAATCTCCGGTATGGCCTGCGTGCACAACAAAATCTGTTTCAGTGATGGTTCGCCCGGTTGTCACGCGCTTTTCATCTGGGATGTAATCCTCAAAAAACTGTTCTCTTTCCACGTCTTCTGCTCCTGCACCAAACTGCGTAATTTCAGATATACAAAAATATTTGACATGTGAAAACCTAAAATGTTAGCACTCAGGCAAGATGAGTAGTCTGGGGAGGACAATCGTGGCTGAGATTGGTGTGCATGCACGTGGACTACCAGGGTTGCCTGATGACCACGCACAAATTCCTGTCTGGAACGCAGAGAACTGGTTTTTCGAGGATTTTGAGGTCGGAGATAAGATCCGCTCGATCCGGCGCACCATTTCTGAGGGCGAATCGATGCTGTTCAACAGCTTGGTGATGGATCACCATCCCTATGTCTCTGACCATGAATTTGCTACTGATGAGGGTGTCTTTGGTAAACGGCTGGTCGCAGGTGCAATGGTGTTTTCCTATGGGTTGGGACTGGCGGCAACGAACTGCCTCAATTCCTTTTCATACGGGTATGATCGGCTGCGGTTCATCAAGCCAGTATTCATTGGCGACACGATTTACACCATTCGTGACAACCTTGCCAAAGAACCAAAGAGCGAAAAGATGGGCAAAGTTCGCTTAAAAGGATCTGGAAAAGCCAAAGGGTTATTGAATATATTTCATAACCCACATTTACCAGTAATAGACGATTATTACGAGCCTTTTACTTATAAGTATTTAAACTTAATAGAATCACCTCAAAAAGACACGCAGGTAACGGCTAGGCCTGTATCTATGATAACGGAGAA
>RCND010002316.1_pt1 | contig 10585 bp, 13 predicted proteins | sample 2041351 | NCBI WGS metagenome assembly RCND01 (sample SAMN09708230, study PRJNA481090) | Marine sediment metagenome, whole genome shotgun sequencing project. | biome: marine sediment; feature: ocean; material: sediment; isolation source: Sewage treatment plant 12B marine sediment (STP12B) ...
CTCGTTCAATAATAGTTACCTGAAAACCAGCTAATTGCAAAACATGGGCAGCAAATAATCCAGCCGGACCGCTCCCAACCACAACTACCTTCTCTGTTCGCTTTTTAAATGGAATTTCCAGGGCTTGAGGAGTCACAAAATTGTCACCTTCTATTTTTTCCGAAGTTACAACCAGTCCCATCAACAAGTGTATATCATTTTTCTTTCTGGCGTCAAGGCTTTGCTTCTCTATTTGATAGGAAAAATCTTTAAGCCTTAGTTGTTTTTCAATAATATTTCTTAGTTGTTCTTCAGAATAATCTGTTGGTACCTTTATTTGAATGGTTTTGTAGCCCATTGTTTATATTTGAAATTGAAGCACAATATACAAGTTAAGAAACTATTCTGGATTGTTGATCAATAGAAATAGGATTACTCGTCGCTATACTCCTTGTGGTCTGGGCTTTGTTTCTGGCCCTTTCGTAAGCAAGCTTCCTACTCACCTGTCATTCCTTCGGTGATCCAGAAAGGGGCTAGCTTTAGAACGAAAAGTCTGGTATTCGATTATTTGAAGAAAATGAATGATTCCACATTCATATTTACTTCGCAATCTAATCCCGATGCCTCAGTAAATTTTAGGGAGTTTAGCAAAATCGAACTGAACTATTCCTAGAGGAGCCGATGAAATTATTCTTTTCCTCCGATGGCTTTATCCTGCCACTCTTTTAGCTCATTCCATTTTCCTAGATAAGCCATTTCGGATTGTTTTGGCCAGTTAGCAGGATTATGGATCTTGTACCTGCCGCCTGCGTCATCAAGTATTTGCTGACATTTTTCAACAGAAGTTTCAGATAAAGCTTCCCAGGTTTTGATCCCTGCATTGTGGAAAAGTTCTTCAATCTTAGGACCAATCCCTTCTACAATTTTAAGATTATTTTCAACCATCTTTTTCCCGAAAACACTTGCAGCCAACGCAGAATCAAAGCCAGGCTCCGTTGAACTGGATTGTTTGATCAAGTCTGCAATCTCACTTTTTAAGGAATTGTTCTCCGACAGCAGTTGTTTATTTTCTTTTCTGCACGCGTCCAGGTCGGCATGAAGCATTGTGTATACTTTAGATTTTTTTTCTATCAGTCTGCCTAAAAAATAACCAAGCAGGGCACATATCAGGCCAACAATAATCGGTATTAGAATACATAGTAAACACATATCAGTAAATTTTATGAATTATTTAATGGAGACAACTGCTCTTCTGTTTTTTGCTCTTCCTTCAGGAGTATTATTATCAGCGATCGGATCATCAGGTCCTTTGAAAGATGAAGTGATTTTATCCGGATCGATTCCATGCTGCACCAGGTAGCTTTTTAAGAAATCGGCCCGTTTCTGGCTCAATTTCATATTCAGTGCACGTGGACCTGAAATATCGGTATGTCCAATAACCAGTATGCTTCTATCGGGATTATTCTTCAGGTAATCTTTGATCTCAACAACCTTATTAATGTCTTCCTGATCCATGGTCCTTTCAGTTTGATAGGGCAAAAAGCAGGGGGTAATAGGACTGTCATTAAGCTGGTCTCTGACTGACTGCCAGTCGATCGATGCAGAAGAATCGGATGTGGATGCACCTAGGCCTTCTAATAGTTTGTCAGGTACAATTGATTTATCATTTAAAGCAGTTTCTATATTCCTGCTTTTGACTCCGCATTCGCAGCAATAATACCAAAACAGAACAGTACCAACAATGATTGTCAATAAAATACTCGCCAAATAGAGGAACTTTTTTGACATGGTTATTTAGTTTAAGAACCACATAATTTACGAAAAATAAGCATCATTTGCAAATCTGGAATGCTTTCTTTTTGATCCTATAGTGAAGACTATATTTTTGATTAACAAGGGTCTATAAAAATATTAGGAGTCAAAATACAATCGTGATGAACTATTTGCAGAGTTTTTTGTCAAATATATAAGTATTTCTTAAATTTGTTTTGTATGATCGGTAATTTGATTGAAGGCCTCCAGAAACAGGTTGGTGGTGAACTTCTTGAGAAAACTGATTTAATAAGTGAAAAAAATAGCGAAACACCTGAAGATGATCCTTCTCCGATCAATACTTTATTCGGTGATAGCAATTCGCTAAAAGACAAGGGAATCAAACAATTAACTAAATATTTATAACCTTAAAATTTTAAAGAAATGGCGAACATTAAGGAAATCGAGGGTGTTGGACCCGCAATTGCACTAAAGCTTGAAAAAGCTGGTATTACTACAACTGACGCATGCCTTAAGCATGGAGCAACTAAGTCAGGCAGAAAGAAGATTGCTGAAGAATCAGGGGTATCAGAATCACAGGTACTGGAATTTGTAAATGTCTCAGATTTAATGCGTGTTAAGGGAGTCGGTGGCGAATTTGCTGAATTACTCCACGCATCAGGCGTTGATACCATAAAGGAACTGAGGACAAGGAATGCTGCAAATCTTCATACAGCATTGGGAGATGTGAATGCAAAGAAAAAACTTACGAGAAGGGTTCCTTCACTGGGTATGGTTGAAAATTTTGTTGACCAGGCTAAGAAGGCAACACCACTAGTAACTTACTAGCAGGAAATCTAAATTTTAGGAGGCGTATTCCCTGTGGAATACGCCTTTTTTATTTATTGGATTGGACGCTTAAATTCAAGCTTAAGGATTCAGTATTGTATGGGCTGTCATCTATAAAATATAACTATATTTGAGAGTGTCTTACTAATACACTCACAATCATCTCAGCTCATGCCTCTTACATATCCGCTAGTTGTTTCTTTTTATAATGTTGAAAACCTGTTCGACACCGTTGATGATCCATTGAAGAATGATAATAATTTTCTTCCTGGCTCCCGTTTGAAATGGTCTGAATACAGGTATGTGAAGAAGCTGGAGCAAATTGCCGAATCAATCTCGAGTATACATCATGGGCAATTGCCTGCAATTATTGGTTTGGCAGAGATAGAAAACAGAACAGTTCTGCAGGATCTTATTAAGCAATCTGTCTTTAAGGGGCGCTATGATATTGTACACTACGACAGTCCGGATAGAAGAGGTATTGATGTGGCTTTGCTGTATGATAGGACTCTTTTCTCTCTTCAATCAAAGGAAAGGATAACTGTTCTGCTTGATGGAGACGCACAAAATCCTACGCGCGATATCTTATATGTAAAAGGAACATTTGACAACGATCAATCTGTTCATTTCTTTGTCAACCATTGGCCGTCTCGCAGGGAGGGGATCAATATCACCATGCCTAAACGAATAACCGCGGCTCAGAAGCTTTACAACAAAGCCATTGAGATATTGGATTCAGATTCCATGGCCAAAATTCTTATCATGGGAGATTTTAATGATCTTCCAGTTAGTAAGTCAATTGCTGTACATCTGAATTCGAGAACACACAAGGGCATCAAATTCAATGAGTTCTACAACTTGGCCTATATACCGTACAAAAGAAAAATGGGTTCCCTTTATGCTAAGAAACGTTGGCTGATGTTCGATCAGATGATGATAAGTCTGGGGATGATGGTAGGAGAGGGGTTGAAAGTCAGCTCTCCCAGATTATCTGTTCACTATGATAAAAAACTACTATTCTACGATAAACATAAATCGATATATCGACCCAATAGAACATATTCAGGGAAAAAATACCACGGTGGCTTTTCGGATCATCTTCCTGTTTACGTTCATTTAAATATTGAATAAAAACACTAACTCATGAAAATTGAAACGTACCCCACATTTAATCCGGATTGGGATAAAAGTGAGATCAAAGAAAGAATGAAACCGATGCTCAAGGAGATCGGTGAGTTGCAGTACAAAATGTATGCAGAGCAAAAACATAGTCTGCTGATTGTATTTCAAGGCTTGGATGCCTCAGGTAAGGATGGGCTTACTTATGGACTATTGAAATACTGCAATCCGATCGGAATAAAAATAAAAAGTTTCAAGAAGCCAACACCTGACGAATTTGCTCATGACTTCCTCTGGCGAGTGCATAAGGCAAGCCCTGCTAAAGGTGATATTCAGATCTTTGTCCGATCCCATTATGAAGATATACTTGTTCCGTCAGTAGAGGGTTATTTCACAGAAGAAATGATTGCTCAACGCTATGGACTTATTAATGATTTTGAAAAACTGCTTGAACACAATAACACCCATATTCTAAAATTTTTCCTTAATGTTTCCATGGAGACTCAGGAAGAAAGATTAATGGAGCGGGTTGATCTTAAGGAGAAACATTGGAAACACAAGGATGGCGATTGGGAAACACGTAAGAAGTTCAATCAATACATTGAGGTGTATAAAAGAATCTTCCAGGAATGTAATGATATCCCGTGGCATATTGTACCGTCTGACAAAAACTGGCAGAAGCTCTATTATGTAGCGAACGAAGTGTTGAAGACGCTGAAGGGCTTAAACTCGAAATGGCCCGAATTGGAATCCAGTCTGTTTAAGCAAAAATAGCCTGTTTGTTTTTCTTTTTTTATTTGTCAGGGTTCTATTTGCGACGTTTGATTGTGCTTACCCCAAGTGATCCCAATAATCCACGTGCAAGTTCTCGTGCCATTGTCCTTCCAACCTGCCTGAACATCGTATTTTTGCTCAACTTACTAATGAAGCCCCTTTCTTTCTTTCTTGGTCTGGCTTTATTAACTTCCTTTTTGAGTTTTAATTGATGTTCCTCTTTTTGAGAGGCTTCAATTTTCTCTTTAAGGATTTCATAGGCAGTTTCTGCATCAATGGTTTTATCGTAAAAGGGAACCAGCTTTGAGGAGCTGACCACCGATTTGATCTCCTTATCGCTCAGGATATCCATCCTTGTCATGGGTGCTCTCATATAGGTCGCTGCCAGCGGGGTAGGAATTCCCTTTTCATTCAGTGCAGTAACCAGTGCCTCCCCAATACCGAGAGAAGTAAGAATCTCATCTGTATTATAGTATTCGGAGATCGGATAGTTTTCTGCGGTTTTCTTGATATTCTTCCGATCCTTTGCAGTAAAAGCGCGTAATGCATGCTGGACCTTTAATCCCAGTTGTCCTAGTACATCGTCCGGGATATCTGATGGATCTTGCGTGCAAAAGAAGATTCCTACACCTTTGGATCGTATCAGTTTCACGATGCTTTCAATCTGCTCAACCAGGGTATTGGATGCTTCGTTGAATACAAGATGGGCCTCATCAATAAATATGGCCAACTTGGGTACGTCGCTATCGCCCTGCTCCGGGAAGGATGAATATATTTCAGCCAGTAGACTTAACATGAAGGTAGAAAACAATTTAGGTCTGTTTTGTATGTCTATCAGTCTGATAATTGAAATGTATCCGTTTCCATGGAGATCGGTCCGCAACAGATCATTAACATCGAACGAAGGCTCTCCAAAGAACATATCTGCTCCTTGTTGCTCCAGCATAATGATGTTTCGTATAATGGTATTTACCGTACTTGCGGATATGGCCCCATATTCCGAATTAATGAGGTCTTTCCCTTCATTGATTGAGTATTGAAGTATTTTCTTAAAATCCTTGAGATCAATAAGGGGCAATTTGTTATCATCACAGTATTTAAATAAAATGGAGACAACGCCTGACTGAACATTGTTGAGCTCCATTAATTTAGACATTAGCACCGGTCCGAATTCTGTAACTGTGGCACGCAGTTTTACACCGTTGCCGTTTGAAATGGTCATCAGTTCGACTGGCATTGCCTTGGCTTCATAGGGGAATCCTATTTTTTGGTGCCTCGTAGTAATAAACTCCTTTTCTATTCCAGGCTGGGCCAAACCACTCAGATCTCCCTTCAGATCCATCAATATTACGGGAACTCCTTTCTCTGAGAGTTGTTCAGCAATGATCTGCAGTGATTTTGTTTTTCCGGTTCCGGTTGCACCAGCGATTAAACCATGACGATTAATGGTCTTTAGTGGTACTTTGACATAGGTTTCTGGTATGCACTCACCATCAAGCATCGCTCCTCCTAAAACAATAAAGTCGCCCTTACAGGTGTTGCCTTTATCAATATACTCCTTGAATTCTTTTTTTCTCTCCATTTCTAAATGCGTATATACAGTGTAAAAATATCATTTATTATGATAAATTCATTCATTCATCCTTATAAAGAGATACTTACCCCTGCATTAGTTGACAGTTTTAATTTAAACTGTCAACTAATGAGAGTATGGCATATTATACATCCAGGCTTATTTCGCAGGAATATTGTCCATGGTAAATAACAATCCGATTCCTGTTAAGAAATTGGTCTGTATTTCATCAATCTGGTCAAAATCATAAATGATAGTTGACATTAAGCTTACGGTTACTGCTTTAAATACTTTTGCAGATAATGAAAGATCTAATCGGTGATCAAATTTCTTTGCCTCAAATTCCTGGAAATTAATAAATAGTTCATACCTGGATTTGAAGCGGATGTCTTTCGCAATGTCCTTTTCAAAGTTAGCTGCTAATTTGAATGCCAGCCATTCGTATCGAACTGTCTCGCCAATTTCTACTCCATAATTGCCTGGCACCTGATTGTAGATGGTCATATCATTTACGATGGTTATTCTTGGCGAGAAAGGAGCTATTCTCAAATTGAAAAATTCATTCGGTTTGTATTCTACACCCCAGGATGAGGTAATATAAGCAGGTGAAAGGAATCTTGATATTAATGTCCTTGTTTCGGCCCCATTGATATCTAATCCGAAATTATATCCCTTGTCGAACTGGGTTTGAAAATTTAGAGAAGTAAACAGATTCCAATTCTTTGATAAGGTATAACCTAGCTTGCTGTCTAAATAAATTCTGTCATTGCTTTTTCGTGCATCTTGATTTTTATTTTTAAGAATGCCATATTGTAAATCTAATTCATTGTCCCATCCAATTTTATCTTTCTTGTAGTTCCAATTCCCAAGGAAAAGGGTGGAAAACGAAAGTGAATTACTGCTTCCGCCCGTCCAGTTGTCACTGAATGAGGCCTGATTAAAATTAATACCAAACTTTTCTGATAAATGCCAGTAGGTGGTATCGCTCTCCTGGCCAAATAAAACCCCTGCATACATTAATGTAATAAGGGTGATCAAAATTCTATTGCTTTTCATTGTTTCAAAATTTTAGTTTAATGCTGTTGGACATACATATTACAATCAACCTCTGATCTAAAACAAACAGAAGAAGTTATAAATACGCCTTTTACAGCTCCATTGAGTTGAATTGTCTACTTCTTAAGTAAGTCCCTGATTTCGGTTAAAAGGACTTCCTCTTTTGTTGGTGCAGGCGGAGCGGCAGGAGCCTCTGCTTCTTTTTTCTCCATATTTGCCTTCATCTTATTGTATCCCTTCACTACCATAAAAATAGCCAGGGCAACAATTATGAAAGTGATGATTGTGTTCAGGAAGACCCCGTAACTGATGGCAACCTCAGGGACTTCAAGCTCTCCATTCATTGCGGCTTCCTGTAAGACAACCTTGAGATTGGAAAAATCAACATTACCCAACAGTAAACCAATTGGTGGCATGATGATGTGATCCACAAGGGATTTAATAATGGCCCCAAAATATACTGCCATAATAAGGCCCACGGCCATTTCCATCACGTTGCCTTTGCTGATAAATTGTTTGAATTCTTTTAACATAACTTCTATGTGGTTTTGTGTTTATTGCGCAAATATACGGAATCAATTTAAATAATTAAAAATATAGTTTGGTTTATTGACTGTAACACATCCTGTTATAGGCTATTTCCTTAAATTTGCTTATGCGTTTTCCTGATATTCTTGCCCCACATTCGCATGGGTAATTCGGCTGTGGCTGCAAGATTCTACAAAAGGGTTAGAAAAGTTGATCTGCACTGAAAATTTCGTTAAATTTACATGAGGTGTATGCAGAAGTTGTTATTTTTCTTCTTGCATATTTTTTCTACCCCCTCTCTTGATTGTTTAAGAATTGAACTTTATTTAATCTATTAAATCTTAAAAAATGGCAGTACTAAAAGTTATTGAATTGCTAGCCTCTTCCGAAAAAAGCTGGGAGGATGCTTTAAGGAACGCACTTAAAACAGCTGGAAAAACTGTAAATGGGATTCGTTCAGTTTATGTTCAGGATCAAAGCGCGGTTGTAAAGGAAAATGATGTAATTGAGTTCCGTATCAATGCTAAAGTAAGTTTCGAGATATTGGAATAGGACTTCTGCATTTTTTTGTACAGGGATATTATCAGTGATATGATGGATTTTTTAATCTAAGGAGCGGATGTTAGCGTTACTAATAACCCTGCTTATTGGAACAGGTTTGTTTGCTATGGCTATGGTGTCTTTGCGCAGGGCAAAAAACAGTGTCTTCTGGCATAGATAATCCAATATGAAATTATGGAAACTAGCTATCGACATGCCAAAACCAGTCACCTTGAGCACTAAATAATATCCTTTTTATTAAGTGCTAATGTGAACAATAAGCTTAATTATGCTTTCTGGTCGGAATGATAAAAAGTGGAATAGAACTGTGCTGCAACACATTTTCAGCGACACTTCCCATGACTATATTTTCCAGCCATTTCTGACTGTGCGAACCAATAACAATAATATCTGAATGCAATTCTTTCGCAGCTTCCAGAATTGTTTCCGCAAAGTCACCTTCTTTTACCAGCATTTGAATCGTGTTGTCGCCCAGGTGTTGTCTTATTTTATCAAGATATTGAAGCGATGCATTCTTCAGTCCATCAACACTTTCCAATACCGTCGGGTTCACGTCCACATAACCATTATAACCCATTATTGGAGAAAAGTCATGTGTCGTGTAAAACACAGAATCTTTTATTATATGCAACAAGGTCACTTTAGCATTCAATGATTTTGCAAGTAAAAAACCTGTTTCCGCTACTTTTTTAGCGCTTGGATCATAGTCCAGGGCAATCAATACATTTTTCATTTATTTGATTTTATACAGGTTTATTATTTTTTACCAAACAATCCGCCAAGCAAACCTCTGACACTTTTTTTCTTGGAACCGCCTCCGCCGAGTAGCATACCAGCCACATCATCAATTACGCTACCATCATTGTCAGCATCGAGCAAACGTGTTACCATGCTTTCTTGTTGCTGGCTTTCTCCTCCTAATAGTCCGCTCAGTAAATTCCCAATTCCATTTTGATCAGCGACATTTTGTTGACGTGATTCTTTTCCGAGGAGTCCCATCAGTACAGGAGCCGCTACTTTTAAGGTATTCATGGCAGACCCTGCATCCAAACCACTCGTTTTGCTCACTGCACTGGCAATATTTTGTTCTTTGCCATTAAATACATGACCAAGGATGCCGGCGCCATCCTGCAGCACATTATCATCAATGCTATTGCCACCCAAAATACCTCCTAAATTGTCTAAGACACCTCCACCATGTTTTTCATTTCCTAAGGCACTTAATAATCCGGCGGCTCCTTCAGGAGTTTTTGCATTATTCTTCATTGCTCCCAGAAGTAAAGGTAATGCAGCGCTCAAAGCTTTTGTTGTCTTGGCTTTATCCTGTCCTAATTGCTGACTGGTGCCATTGATTAGAGTTTTTCCTATGTCACTGTTTAATAAATCTAATATGCTTGCCATTGTTTTTAATTTTAGTTGTTACTTAATAGACTTCAAGTTACAATTTTTATAAATGAAAAATAGCTGGAATCCAAATGTTTATGCGTCGATTGATCTACACTCTACTTTTAGTAATTTCTCCAGGCGATCCTGAAAGGGGGTAGCTTTGTAGATAAGAGGTTTGAAATATCTAACCAGAGTCTTGCCAGGGATATAGTTAATATTGCTAGTTTCTTATTCAATGATTTTGATTTATTGCGATAACAACATTTCCTTTTTTATGTCCCTTGTCGACATAAGAATGGGCCTCAACTATCTGTTTTAATGTATAGATCCTGTCAATGACCGACTTCAATTTTCCTTGTTCTATTTGTTGTTTAAAAAAATTCATGTCTTCAGTAGTTTCCTTTATTACACCTGATACGATTTTTTTACTGATAAAGATAGATGCGATAGATGTTCCTATCATTGTACCTATCCCGGCACTGGCCATTAAGAGGTATCCATTTTTATTCAATGACCTAAGTGCTTTCCGAAAAGGAATCTTGCCTATGGTGTCAAAGATGACATCATATTTCTCTTCATTCTTTGTGAAATCATCTTTCGTGTAGTCAATTACCCTATCGGCTCCTAAAGACTTCATCAATTCAATATTTGACGTGCTGCATACAGCTGTTACTTCAGCACCATAGTTCCTGGCTAATTGAACTGCCATAGTACCTAAAGCTCCGGATGCTCCGTAGATAAGCACTTTTTGGCCCTGTTGAATATTTGCTATTCGAAGAAAATGCATTGATGCCGTTGCTCCAAATGGAATAGCAGCAGCTTCTTCGTAAGTCATGTTGCCTGGTTTCAGAGCCAGTACGGCATCTTCAGGCACAGCTACGTATTCAGCGTGGGCACCAAAATTCATTCCACTTGATCCATACTTTGTACATACAATTGCTTTCATATTTCATCTTTAAAGTTTACTCCCACTTTGGATTCAATGTTTGGTTTAGCAAGGCATTCAGT
>RCND010002318.1_pt1 | contig 10583 bp, 7 predicted proteins | sample 2041351 | NCBI WGS metagenome assembly RCND01 (sample SAMN09708230, study PRJNA481090) | Marine sediment metagenome, whole genome shotgun sequencing project. | biome: marine sediment; feature: ocean; material: sediment; isolation source: Sewage treatment plant 12B marine sediment (STP12B) ...
CCGCGAACCAAACCGATGGCGTTCCCGAGGCCGTCGAGGCGGGTCTCATCGTACCCCAGCTCATCCATCTCCTGGATAACCCGGCGGGCAACATCCCCCTCGTTTCCGGAAAGGGATGGAATACGAATTAGATCCTGGGCAAAGGCAAGAGCATTCTCGAAGGTTGGCTTCTTGGCCACGAGATCCTCCAATGAGGGCAGAGGGCTGAATTCAAGACGGGTCGGAACCTATGCCTTCATTTCCTTTTTGAAAACAGAACTGCACCTATTGCCGCCCCAAGCCCGGGCCCCTTACCCTCCACCAATCCATGGATTCAGTGGTTCCTTCAACCCCGGGGAATTCCCCGAAATTCGAGAATCCCTTCAATGTCCCATGAAAAGCCGAAAAGAGGGGCCGTGGTCGCCGGCCACCCCAGGGCATCAACCGCAGGATCGGAGGTCCTCGCCAAGGGAGGGAATGCCACCGACGCCGCCATTGCCATGGCCGGAGTCCTTTCCGTGGTTCGGCCCCATATGTGTGGCCTTGGGGGAGATGTCCTGGCCCTCTTCCTGGACGGAAAGGATGGGACGGTCCATGCCCTCAATGGTTCGGGACGAACGGGATCCCTGGCCACCCCGGACTTCTTCCGGGCAGCTGGCGGGAGGGCCGCCGCCCTCCCCGTCACCGTTCCAGGTGCGGTGGCAGCCATAGTGGACGCCCACGGTCGTTTCGCCTCGATACCTTTGCCGGAGCTCCTTGCTCCGGCCATTCGCCTTGCCGAAAACGGCTTCCCGGTTTCGGAAACTCTTGCCAGAGAGTTCGCTTTTGACCCGGGCCCTCTCATGGGAAAACCGGAAACTCCTTTCATGCCCAGGGGGAAAGTCCCTCCTGTGGGGAGCCTGATCCGGAACCCACCCCTGGCCAGAACTCTATCGTCCATAGCTGAGGGCGGTGCGGAGAGTTTCTACGGCGAATCCACCGGCCCAGATTTATCCACTTTCCTTCAGGACCATGGCGGCCACGTCCTGCCCGAAGATCTTGCTGGCCACCGCTCAACCTGGACCGAGGCCCTTTCAGCCCAGCATTTCGGTCTCGAGATCCTGGCCTTCCCACCGAACACCCAGGGGCTGGCCTTCCTCCAGCAGCTGGAAATGGCACACCTGGCTGGGGTTGGGGAGATGGAGCCGGGGACACCGGAATACCTCCACACCCTCATCGAGATCAAAAAACTGGCCTTTGCCGATCGAAACCGCTGGCTAGGGGATCCCAGCTTCTCAGAGATCCCTGTAGACCGGCTGTTGGATAACGACTACCTGAGGGGCCGAGTGGAGCTTGTTCATCCCCGGCGGGCCAAGAATCAGGTCCAACCTGGGTTCGGGGGCCGGGAGGCGGGGGGCACTCCCCACCTTTCCCAGGGGGGGGACACGGTCTTCCTCACCGCAGTGGATGCCGAGGGGAACGCAGTCAGCTGGATTCAGAGCATATTCTCCGGTTTCGGTTCAGGCCTCTTTCATGCCGAAACAGGAGTTCTCTTTCACAACCGGGCCTCCCTCATGACGCTGGAGGAAGGGCATCCGAACCAGGTTGCCCCCGGGAAGAGACCCTTCCACACCCTCTCACCCGTTCTGGCGAAGAGAGGAAATGAAGTGGCTTTCACACTGGGCACTCCAGGAGCTGACGGACAGACGCAGACGCTCCTTCAGATTTCCTTGAACCACCTGGTATTCGGCATGGCCCCTGGGCCGGCCATCGAAGCACCCAGATTCCGGAGTTATTCGGGCCAGAAGGTCGAGTTGGAGGGACGATTCGACGATGGTACCGTTGCGGTACTCCAAGAGTGGGGCCACAAGGTCACGACCGTCGAACCCTGGGCAAACCAAATGGGTGGGGCTCAGATGATCCTGGACGATTGGAGGAAGGGCATTTTGGTGGCCGCTGCCGACTCAAGGCGGGAAGCCCGGGCAGAGGTTCTTTAAGATTCCCCAGTCACCAACGGGAAAAAAGTAAGCCCGACTCCAGATGGAGCCGGGCTTACTTCTATCCCCCAAAAGGGATCTTATCCAAACAGCCTTTGGATAGTCTCAACCAGCCACGAAACTTCGATGTCGTGGACCTTGACGAACCAAGGAGCCATCACGAGGGAAACAACGCTCATGAGCTTGATGAGGATGTTCATGGACGGCCCTGAGGTGTCCTTGAACGGATCACCCACCGTGTCACCGACCACGGCGGCCTTGTGTTCATCAGAACCCTTACCACCCAGGGCGCCGGCTTCGATGTACTTCTTGGCGTTGTCCCAGGCACCACCAGCGTTGGCCATGAAGAGGGCCATGAGGACACCGACGACCGTGGCGCCAGCCAACATGCCTCCAAGGGCTTCCACGCCCAGGAAGTAGCCGACGAGGACCGGAGCGATGACGGCAGTCATGCCCGGAAGAATCATCTCGCGGAGCGCCGCATCTGTGGAGATGGCCACGCAGCGAGCCGAATCAGGCTTCCCCGTGCCTTCCATGATGCCCGGGATTTCCCGGAACTGGCGACGAACCTCTTCCACCATGCCCTGGGCTGCCTTACCCACTGCGGTCATGGTGAATGCCGCAACCAGGAAGGGCAGAATGCCACCCAGGAAGAGGCCGATGACCACGACTGGATTCACCAGGTCGATTCCGGTCTCCTGGAGACCGACCTTGGCAGAATAGGCGCTGAACAGAGCCAGAGCCGTGAGAGCTGCCGAACCGATGGCGAAGCCCTTCCCGACGGCTGCCGTGGTGTTCCCGATGGCATCCAGGGAGTCGGTGACGGCCCGTGTCTCCGGACCGAGGCCAGCCATCTCACTGATTCCACCAGCGTTGTCAGCGATAGGCCCGTACGCGTCAACGGACATGGTCACACCAACCGTAGCCAACATCCCGACTGCCGCGATGCCGATACCGTAGAGGCCGGCCGCGGAGTAGGACACGAAGATGGCGATACAGATCAGGATCATGGGAATCGCAGTGGATTCCATCCCGATGGCCAAACCGGTGATGAGGTTGGTAGCCGGACCCGTTTTGCTGGCTTCAGCGATCTTCCGGATGGGCCCAGCAGCGGTGTAGTACTCCGTCACCAACCCGATGGCGATTCCGGTCATGCTCCCGACCAGGATGGCCCAAAAGGGACCGGCCGTGGGCAACAGGTTTCCGGTTTCCACCGAGTAGATTTCCAGTCCCACAGCCTGAACCACGAACCACATGGCGACCAGGAAGAGCCCGGCAGCAATGAAGGTCACGTTTCGGAGGGCACCGGCGGGATCCGTCTTCTCCAGGACCTTCATCATGAAGATCCCGATGAGGGATGCAACGAGGCCCACAGCCACCGTTATGATGGGCAGAGCAACGGCCTCCATAGCGGTCGTGGCCATACTGACGGAGGTGGCGGCGATAGCCATGGTGGCAACGATAGAACCGACGTAGGACTCGAAGATGTCCGCACCCAGTCCAGCCACGTCACCAACGTTGTCACCCACGTTGTCGGCGATGGTGGCGGGGTTCCGAGGATCATCCTCAGGAATTCCGGCTTCCACCTTACCCACCAGGTCGGCACCGACGTCGGCAGCCTTGGTGAAGATCCCTCCACCCACACGAGCGAAGAGGGCGATGGAAGAAGCACCCATGGCGAACCCGGCAACGATTTCAGAGAATCTCGGAAGATCATTGGTCCCAGGAACCGCGTCGGCCGCGAAGATGAAGTAGAAGATGGCCAGGCCGAAGAGGCCCAAAGACGCAACGGCCAAGCCCATGACGGCGCCACCGAAGAAGGCGATCCGTAGGGCTTTCCCGGCACCAAACTGATTGGCCGCCTGGGAGGTCCGGACGTTGGCCCGGGTTGCGGCCTTCATCCCCAAGAAACCTGCGATGATGGAACTCACCGCACCTGAGATGTAGGCGATGGAGGTATGTAGGCTGATGGCCCATCCAAGAAGGATGGCCGCCACGACAACGAACCCTGCCAGGAAGGTGTATTCCCTCCTCAGGAAGGCCATAGCGCCGTCATGGATCTGATCGGCGATATCTACCATCATCCCCGTTCCAGGATCCTGACGCTTCACGTAACCATAGATCAAAAAGGAAACCGCAAGACCTACGGCCCCTAGGATCCAGGTCCATTCTGTTAAGGCGATAATTCCACTCATGGGCGGTGCTTTCCCCCGCTAGTCGGTTTAACTCTTCCCCTTGGGCGGACAGCTCAACGGTTGAAGCCGTTCATTGCCGTCTCGATCCCCTCACTGCCCCAGACTTCCACCCCTTTTACCAACTCGGGAAGAAGTCCAAGGATGATATCTTCGTCTTCCGGGCCCATGGGCGAAAGAACCCAATCCGATAAATCCGCATTGGCGGGCGGAAGTCCCACCCCAATCCTCAAACGCGGATATTCGTCGGACCCAAGAGCCTGGGAGACGGATCGCAGGCCGTTATGGCCCCCAGGAGAACCCTGGGACCTAAAACGAACGCGGCCCACATCGAGGGCCGCGTCGTCAACAACAAGCAAAAGATCTTCGGATGGAAGAAAACCAGGAACAGCTGCAAGGTCAGTGAGTGACCTGCCGCTCCGATTCATGAATGTGGTCGGCTTCATAAGCCGGAACACCTCATCTGCCCTGGATCCTTCCGTTATCATGGCCTTTCCCACCTTTTCGAAGGAAGGGAAATCCCACTCATAGGCCAAGCGATCTAGGAGCCACCATCCGACATTGTGGCGGGTGGCATCGTATTCGGGCCCGGGATTCCCGAGCCCGACCACAACTCTCATATCCCGACCGGACTATGCCCCTTCGGCGTCGGAGCCACCATCGTCGGCAGCTTCGGCACCCTCGGCATCCGGATCGAGTTCCTCGCCCTCTTCCAGGCCTTCCTCGTCCTCTTCAACCTCGACCTCAATAACCTTCGGCACCTGGACGGAGCAGATGGTCCGATCAAGTTCGGCGAGGATATCCACGTCGTCTTCGACCAGAATATCGGAGACGTGGAAAGAGTCCCCTACCTCCATGGCGGTTACATCAAGGGTGTAATTCTCGGGAATCTTGGACGGGATACACTTGACCCGGAGTTCGTTGATGATCTGTTCCAGGATTCCGCCAGATTCCCTGACGCCGACGGGAATGCCTTCGAGGTTAACAGGAATATCAACTTCGACGGCGACACCCTTCTGGATTCGAAGGAAGTCCACATGCAGGAGGCCTGGTTTGTGGGGGTACGCCTGGATGTCACGAATCAGGGTCTGGACGGGTTCGTCATCTCCCTCGATTTCAAGATCCAGGATGGTGTTTTCCACCGCGATGCGCTGGAAAAGATATTCTGTCTCTTGCAAGTCCAGAGAGAGCCCTCGGGAATCCATTTCTTTACCGTAGATCACGGCGGGAATCCGTCCCACCGACCGCAGCTTCCGAGCCGCAGCTTTTCCGGTTTCGGCCCTGGGCTGAGCCTTCAACAATGTTTTCTTGGCCATTCTTCTTTTTCTCACAATCAGTTGAAGGCCCGTCCACCGATCCTTCAATAGGGTCGGCTCATCTTCAGGCCTGAAAAAACCGAGCGCTAGCCTTCCTCGTCCGGAGCCTCGAAGAGCGCACTCACCGACTCATTCGAGTGGATATACTTAATCGCATTGGCCAGGAGTCCGGCAACGGACAGGATCCTTAGCTTATCGAAGCGCCGTTCAGGCGGAACCTCGATGGTATTGGTGACCACCAACTCATCGAGGGGCGCATCCCGGAGCCGGTCAACAGCCGGCCCCGACAAAACGGCATGTGAAGCTGCGGCGGAGACCGACTTGGCGCCCCGATCGAGGAGGGCATGTACCGCGTTCACCAATGTCCCGCCGGTGTCCACCATGTCATCCACCAGGAGGCAGGTTTTTCCGTCCACCTCACCAACCACATTCACGACCTCGGCCACGTTGGGCGCCGGTCGCCGTTTATCGATGATGGCAAAACCTGCCTTCAACCGCCGGGCATACCCTCGGGCCATCTTCGCAGAGCCCACATCGGGTGCCACCACCACAAGATCGTCGAACTCTTTTTCCCGGAAGTACCGAACCAGGACAGGAGCCGCATAGAGGTGATCCACGGGGATGTCGAAGAAACCCTGGATCTGGTGCTGGTGGAAATCGATTCCCACCACCCTGTCGGCTCCCGAGGCTACGATGAGGTTGGCCATGAGCTTGGCGCCAATGGCTACCCGGGGCTGGTCCTTCCGGTCCTGCCGTCCATACCCGTAATAGGGGATGACAGCAGTGACGCGGGCGGCCGAAGCCCGTTTCGCGGCGTCGATGAGTAGAAGCAGCTCCAGAATCTTGTCACCGGGAGACGACGTGGGCTGGACGATAAAGACGTCCCGCCCCCGGGCATTCCGGTCGATTCGGGCAAATATCTCCCCATCGGCGAAGTCCCGAATCGTCGCCGAATCCGGCGACTTTCCGATAATTTCGCCTATCTCCTCAGCGAGAGGGCGATTCGCCCGACCGGAAAGGAGGAGGAGTGGTCCACGTTGAAAGGTGTCGTCCATGGGACGTTACCCGTTGAATTCCAGTGTTGTGACAGCGCGAGAATCTAGATATGACCCCCAAAAAGGTCAACTCGTGACGAAAATCTCGAATCCCTTGAAGGGCTCAGATCAGAAGACAAATAGGGGTCGCGAAGCCACCACAGGGCTCCGGTTGGGCAGACTCATTTCAAGGCGAAGCTGGTACCGCCCTGCCTTCAGAGGGGGAAGTTCGATCTCCACGGCTCGGAAGACGTGCCCCCATCCGGAGGTTTCTTCTTCCTCCCAGGAGATGTTGAGTGGCGGGTCTTTTCTGAATAATCCGATGCTCTCGAGGGTCCGGTGAAAGAAGTTTCCTTCCCCTTTCTCAAGACTCAGACGGAAGGTCATGGGCTCGGCCCTTCCCCCCAGGCCATTCACCTCCCAGGCCACAGTGAACCTTCCCCCGGATGGGATCCGGGAGGAGGAGAGGAGGAGTGGGATCGCCTCCCCCAAATGGGCGGGGGGGGTCTCCGACGGGGCCAGGAGGAGTAGGTCGGAGAGGTGAGGCACATCGGGCGGGATGGCTTCGGACTCGATCCCAAGGCGGATTCTGGCCCCCCAACGTTCCGAGGGACTCCATTGCTCCAGACTCAAGAGATACGACCCGGGAGGGGCCGTTAGTTGAAGGACACCCGTCCCCCCCCTTCCAATGACCGAGAGAGGGACCGGATCCCCCACTGTCGGCAAAATGAAGAGACCGGCCAGGGTATCCCGGGAGACGTTTCCCACCTGGGGTTCCCAAGGAGGGCGGCGGCGGGAGGTGTTATCCCCCTCGATACTCCCTTCGCCTGACCCGGACTCGGTGGGAAGCCCCCGCCTGCGGGTGAAGACCGTGTCCTCCGGAATCCCATAGGCCGCAAGGATCAGGAGGTCCTCTCCCCTTCGGAGAACGGCAATCTGACCCTGACCCAAGGCCAAAAGGGGGGCGTGGATGGGCGCACTGGCGTTGCGTGGGCGTTCGTCCTGGGGGACCCAATCCCCTTCCTGGAGGCCAGCCGGATCTCGGAGGGCCTCGAAGGGTGGGAGATGACCCCGACTTTCCGGATGGCGGTGTTGGACTACGGTGGCAAGACCCGCCTCGCCGGGAGGACCGGGCGTCCGCTCCCAACCTGCAACGAATCCGTATCTCAGGAGCAGTTCTTCGAAAGCTCGACCCCACGGCAAACCCATTGTGATGGAGGTTTTCTGGTAGAGGGCCGGAGCGAACCTTCTGGCATAGTGCTCGGATAGTCCTTCGTTCCCTGGTGTCAGGAAGAGGGGGTCCGCCATGGCCCAGAACCAATTCAGTGCCGCGGAAGAGCTGACACCCTCCGGGTTGGCCATCCACCTGTCAGCAGGATAGTCGAGCAAGGGTCCCGGATCCATCCAATCCTCGGCTCTTCCGGGAGGCATCCCCTGGAGAGCCATGGAGAAAGCCTCAAGAGATTCCACCACCTTCCCTGCCCTGTGGAGGACATAGCCTTGGAGGGCCTGGCACCACCAGGGCCTGGGGTGCTGACATTCCTCCGCTATAGCCATGGCCTCCTCCCATCGACCCATATCCCCCAGGTAACGGATTCTCTGCCCAAGAACCCAATGGTCGCCCGGGAGAGTCTCATTGACCTCCGCCAGTTCGGCCAACAACACTTCCCGGGCTTCCACGATGGTCGACGCTTCCGGGGAGGGATTCCAGGTCAGATCGTTCCCTGTCAGGCACAGCCTTCCCACGTACTCGTCGCATCGGCCCTGGGGCAGGTACGCTGTGTGGGGTAGGTGATCCCGATGGAAGAACTCGAATTCTCTCTGGGCCTTCCGGGCTCTCTCATGGAGTTGGGAGGAATCCGGGACCACGACCTGGGAATTGAGCTGGAGGGGTAACGAAAAAGCGAACAGACCCAAGGCCATCAAGGCCCAGGGCGAGAGAAGGCGTTGAGCATGTGGTCGGAGTGGCATCAGTTGGCCCGGGTGGATTCGAACCACCACCGCCGGTTCCAAAGACCGGTGTCCTGCCATTAGACGACGGGCCAAACAAAAAGTGTCTTCTGGAATCGTACCTAATCACCCACCCAAGGTTCAACCCCTATCCATCAATGGGCTGCCCCGACCGGAAGCCGGAAGGCCATCCCACCTAGCCGGAGGTCCAGGTCAGAACAAATGCCGTCCCGGGAAACCGGGATTCCAAAGTCGACTTGGCGGTGGTGGCGGAACCCTCGTCCCTGAAAAGGCCATAGAGAGCCGACCCACTACCGGAAAGGAGGGAGAACCGAGGGTCCGTCTCCTCCAGGGCCCTCCGAAGGGCGCCCAGTTCAGGGTGGAGTCGGAAAAGAACCCCCTCGAAGTCGTTCTCAGCGAAGAGGGCCACCTCGTCCCAGCTGGAGGCCCCACCCTCCGGGAAGGCCCAAGGAGACCGGGAGTGCCCTTCCACCTCCCGTTCCTGTGAAAGGAGACCGAAGGCCTCCGGGGTAGACATGGGGACCGAGGGAAGGGCCAGGAGGACAGGTGCACGAGGGAGTGGAGGCAGAGGGAGGAGTCTATCCCCCCGACCCCATGCCAGGGTCAGTGGTGACGGGGAAAGGAAGAAAGGAACGTCCGATCCCAAAGAACCTGCCAGGGAGAGAAGCTCGGCATAGTCCACCTGGCCCGGGAACAACTCGCTCAGCCCCATGAGTACGGTGGCGGCATCGGAGGACCCTCCTCCCAAGCCGGCTCCCAGAGGAATTCGCTTTTTCAGGCCGATTCGGACCCCTCCGGGAAGGCCGGTGGCCTGGAAAAAGGACGTAGCCGCCCGGTAGGCCAGGTTGGACTCAACTGGCCCCATGAGAAGGCCCTCAGTGTCGAGTTCTACGCCGGTGGGCGCTGGTTCCAGAAGGAGAGTATCTCCGAACTCCACTGCCGCGAAGAGGGTTTCCAGTTGATGGAAACCCGTCATTTCCTGGGCGAGGATCCGCAGGAATAGGTTGATCTTTGCCGGAGCCTGGAGTTCGAGCACGCTCAATCCTCCTCAGCCGCCTTCCTGGTGGACACCTCCGGATGGGCCTTTTCCACGGCTTCCTCAACCCGGGTTTCGCTCTTCCCGACATCGCCGAGAGACAGTCCGAGTTTCCCAGCGAAATACAGGCCTGCCAACGTTACCGGAAGGAACCCACCCATATGGAAGGCAAAGGCCACAGCGGTAGCCGCGGCTTCCGACACACCGTAAACCCCCAAACCCCCAACGACACCGAGTTGGAAGGTTCCCAGGAACCCTGGGGCCGCCGGGACCGCCACAGCGAGGGCTACTGTACCGTTGACGAAGAGGGACACGTCGTACCCCACGTCAATCCCAAACGCCAGGAAAGCCACCCAGAAAGAGAGACTTTGGAAGAGCCAGATGCCGACACTCCAGAGTATCGCCTGGACTAGCAACGCCGGACTCTGAAGAACCTTGAGTCCTTCCAGGAAGGCCTCCATGACGTCCACCACCAGGCGCTCGAGCTTCCGAGGCAGGAATCCAGCCCCCCAACCCACTGCCGCCACCAGCGGCTTGGGAAAAACCAGGAGGAGGACCATGAAGGTGAGAAGGCCACCCAAAGCCACCAAGAACCACCGGATCCAAACCGAGAGGGACACGTCCCACACCATGGGATTCTCAGGGAAGCCGGGAGCTGCAATGGCCACAAAGAGGAGAGCGGCGATGGTGAGACTGTCCAGGAAGCGTTCCACCACCAGGGACCCGAAGGCCCCGCTGATGGACACAGGCTCCATCCTGGAGAGGGCATAGGGGCGAACGAACTCCCCGACCCGCAGTGGAATCAGATTCGTCGCCATAAACCCGATGTTCATTGCCGAGAACCGGGAGTAGAGAGACGTCTCGGCGCAAATAGGCCGGAGCAAGAGGCCCCACCGCATGGACCGGAAGAGATAGTTGAGGTATCCGAGGGCCACGGCCAGTCCCAGGAGGAGGAAGTTGGCCGATCGAAACGCGACCCAGACATCTGCAAGAGGAACGTCCCTCAAGACCCACCAGAGGAGGAACGCGGTGATCCCGAAGCCGAGTAGTCCCCGCCAGTCTTTTAGCACGGCCTCGCC
>RCND010002320.1_pt1 | contig 10578 bp, 9 predicted proteins | sample 2041351 | NCBI WGS metagenome assembly RCND01 (sample SAMN09708230, study PRJNA481090) | Marine sediment metagenome, whole genome shotgun sequencing project. | biome: marine sediment; feature: ocean; material: sediment; isolation source: Sewage treatment plant 12B marine sediment (STP12B) ...
AACTTATCAGAGCAAATTGTAAAATACAGAGCCGTGGGGTTGAGTTTAGATACCCAAGGGGAAATTGTCATTGCCAATAAAGTTATTGGTAAGATCTCTAGAAAGGAAGTTGCCGTACGTTTTATGTCGCCCGCTCCGATCCAATTTTTAGACAAATTATTGGCTGCTAGAAAAATTACTCAGCAACAATATGAATTAGCTCAAAAAGTACCAATGGCTGATGATATTACTGTAGAAGCCGATTCTGGTGGACATACCGACAACCGTCCTTTGGTGGTTTTATTACCTATCATTTTACAACTGAGAGACGAAATTCAGAAAAAACACCAGTACAAAAAACAAATTAGGGTGGGTGCCGCTGGAGGAATAGGAACTCCTGCCTCCGCCCTAGCCGCTTTTGCCATGGGTGCTGCCTATTTGGTAACTGGCTCCATCAACCAAGCATGTATAGAATCTGGAACTTCGGACGTTGTGAAGGAATTACTGGCCAAAGTAGCCACTACAGATGTGACCATGGCTCCTGCTTCTGATATGTTTGAACTGGGCGTAGAATTGCAAGTCTTAAAACGTGGTACTTTGTTCGGTGCTCGAGCTAAGAAATTATACGAAACTTATAACCGCTACCAAAGCATTGATGCCATTCCTGAAGACGAAAGACTAAAGTTGGAAACAAAAACCTTTAAAATGCCTTTAGAACAAGTATGGAATGGTTGTGTAAGCTTCTTTGAGGAAAGAGACCCCGAGCAAATAGAAAAAGCTAAAGGAAACCCAAAACGTAAAATGGCCTTGATTTTCCGTTGGTATTTAGGCCTGTCTTCTAATTGGGCCAATGCGGGTGTTCCAGATAGAGTGATGGATTATCAAATTTGGTGTGGCCCTGCCATGGGTGCTTTTAACGAATGGACCAAAGATTCCTATTTAAGCCAAGCAAAAAATAGAAAAGTTGCCGATATAGCTAAGCATTTGTTAGAAGGTGCTGCTTATTTACACAGAATAAATACCATCAAAGACCAAGGAGTAGATTTACCACTTGAATTGTTGCATTTGGCCATTGAAGACAAGCATTTGGTAACGGCCTAAGCGTTTATCGTATATAATTAGAAAAGCCAAAAGAGATAGAAGTTGATTTTCTCAAATGACTCAACCGCAAAATTATAGGATAAGTATTATCCGATTTTTTTCGTCGTACATCTAGCGCCAATGTCAGGTTCGTTTTCATCATTATAAGTTAATAAATTTGCAAGCAACTGTTTGATTTTAAATGACTCGTTTTGATATAAAATAAAATACTCATTATCAGTGTATTAAATCGATAATTCCTTTAACTTATTCGGTAAAAAAACCTCTGTTAATCAGAGGGTCCAAAGTTTGAGTCTTTGAGGGGGAGCAAAAATAAGTTCAATAGCAATGTTGGACTTTTTTGTTTTAGTCTACTTTCTTCTCAATAACTGCAACTACACTATTCAGTACGTTTCACTTCAAATGCCAAGTTGCCAACTTATTTTTGCATAAAAGACAACATAGCCTTTTTTAGTTAGTCAACTTAAAAGAGGCGTATTATACAATGAATACTCCTCTTTTTATTTATATTTAGCAATAAAGAATATTATTAGTCAATACCTTTATTTTTAGTCAAACGTAATGAGATTTTTAACAAAGCATAGCTTAATAGCTTTATTCTATTTCTTTTTAATAGCAATTTTAGGAGTTTTATTACGCTTATTTCTAATAGTAGATATCGCTGCAAATTATAAATATATAGTCCATACTCATTCTCATGTTGCATTATTAGGATGGGTTTATACGGCTCTAACTACTCTTATTTATAAATTATATTTAACCAATTCATCTATAGAGAAAAAATACCATTTACTATTTTGGTGTACTCAGATAACAATAATTGGAATGTTAGTTGCATTTCCCTTTACAGGATACGCTCTATTTTCAATACTATTCTCTACGCTCTTTTTATTTGCCTCTTATGTATTTACATGGCTTTTCATAAAGCATACTACAAACGATCAAAAAAAGACAAACTCATATAAATGTATCCAAATTTCATTGTGGTATATGGTACTATCTAGCATTGGTCCTTGGGCATTGGGATACATCATGAGTACAGCAGGAAGTAACTCTAACTTATATAGAAATGCCATTTATTTTTACCTGCATTTTCAGTACAATGGTTGGTTCGTAATGGCACTAATAGGAATATTGTTTTTTATTCTCGAACAGCAAAACATTTTAATATCAAAAAAAATATTTAATCGATTTTATATACTGATGAACATTGGTATAGTGACCACGTTTGGCATTTCATTGTTATGGATGAAACCACATTTAAGCATTTATTCATTTTCTTTTTTAGGTGCTTTATTTCAGTTAGTTGCTCTATATGTTTTAGCAAACGAGCTTCATGTTTCTAAACAAAAAAGTGTAGATCAAAATTCAAAATTATTCTTAATGCTACTAAGAATTGTAGGTTTCTTCTTTTTAATAAAATTACTACTTCAACTCTTGGGTTCAATTCCTTATTTTGCAACCATTACAACATCAAACATTGATTTTGTAATTGGTTATATCCATTGGATATTTTTAGGAGTTGTGAGCATAGCACTTTTAACTTTCTTATATTATTTTAAATTAATAGTACTAAGTAAAAGAATCACTCTTCTTTATCTTATCGGATTTATTTTAACAGAGGGTCTTATTTTTTATAAAGGAATTGTTATTTGGCAAAAACAGCCAATAGTAGAGAATTATTTCTGGTATTTGGTTATTGCTAGTAGTATTCTATTAGTAGCTATAGCAAGTATCTTATACTATCAATTTAGAAGAGTTAGACGTTGAGTTTTTGTAGATTTTTTTAAAACTTTTAAATCAAAAATTCATTAGTATTAATACTAAGAATAATACTAAATAGCTTATAATAAGATATTTCCAAAAAGAATGCGCTTTTTTCAATTCCATAAACTGGAACGCTACCCCTATAAATTTAAAAGCTGCTAATGCCATAATTATAGGTATTATGAAATTTCCTTCCATTTTGGAGAATACAGCCGAAGCAATTGTAAGTACAAGTAAGAGTATCCAAGTGATTTTTGATGTACTGTTCATATTAAAAAATTAAATAGACAACAGGAAATAGAAGTAGCCAAATTAAATCACACATATGCCAAAAGGCAGCGCTAGCCTCTACATCTTCAATAGTGGTGTTGGGTTTTTCTAGTCCAAAGTAAACAGATATTAAAATCACCAACCCAACAATAACATGAATAACATGAAAGAGCGTTAATGACCAGTAAAAGGTAAAAAAAGTATTATAGCCCATATCTAGACCTTCATTGAGTTTTCCTGCATATTCAATACTTTTTAAGACTAAAAAAAGGCAACCAAACAACATTGTGATTACTAGATAAGTCTTTGATTTTTTTATAACCCCCCTTTTAAATTCTTTGACCGCTGCGGCCATAAAAAAACCACTTGTAAGTAAAAATATGGTATTTATCATCCCATAAGTAGTATTTAGCATTAGTCTTGAATCATGAAAAGCATGGGGCTCTTCCTTGCCATAATATACCATGGCGATTAATGCAATACCAAAGGTTATTAGCTCTAAGAAAATGATCATCCAAAGCAAAATACCTCCAGGTGGATAGTAAATGTTAGCATAATTAATTATTGTTCGTTTCATATTAGCTTTGATGCTTAATCTTTTCATATAACTTCACCAAAGACTTTAACAATTCTACAGGAGTGGTTAAAATTTGGTAATGATTTTGACCAAACATTTGTGGGAGGTAATATTTTGCCTCAGCTTCTATTGCCAAAGCATAGGAGTTTATTTGACGTTCATTGAGCTCTCTCAAAGCTTGTTTAACATCATTAACACCATACTTTCCTTCATATCTATCATAATCATTCGGCTTCCCGTCAGAAATTAGAATTACCCATTTATTTTTTGTGTTTCTTTTATCTAATAATGCACCTGAATGCCTTAAAGCAGGTCCGATGCGGGTATAACCACTAGGCTCTATAGCACCAATTTTAAACTTTGCACGATTCCAATCTTCATCAAAACCTTTCATGGTAGTATACGTAGAATGATTTCTTGTTTTTGAATAAAAAGAGTTGATAGAAAAATCAATATTAAACTCATCTAATATTTCTCCAAACAAAATAGACACTTGTTTTTCTACATCGATCACTCTATTCCCGGCTGCGTAGCCGTCACTTGAAAGGCTACTATCTAATAATAATAAAATGGATAAATCTTTTTCTTTCTTTCTTCTTGAAATATATATTTTTTCTGAAGGGGTGTGCCCCGAGTGCACATCGACATAAAGGTCTGTAATTGCATCAATATCAAACTCTTCACCCTGCGTTTGTTTACGTTGTTGTTGAAATTTGTTGTTGACTGTAGTCAGCATTTTTCGCAAACCAATTAAGGTAGATTTGTTTTTGGCTATGGCTTTATTATAATAATTGACATCTGTTTTAAGAATAGATTGTGGGTATACTTTACAGAAATTATCTTTGTATGTACGCTTAGAAAAATCCCACTCATTATAGGGAATAAAATAGCCTATTTCGTTTCTTTCCGCACTTTCAGATATTGTTGTGTTTTCAACAAAATCGGCTTGATACACAGAATGTGTAGGGTCGTCAACACGAACTGTAAATTTCATGTTTAAATCCTCAAGAGCATTGGCATGATCATCCAACTCATCCTCCCCATCCATATCTCTAAAATTGCCTCCAAATTCATCAGCCGTTTCAACTTTCTCAAACTGATGCTGTAATACAGCATCATCTAATTGCTTTTCATCAATTTGAACAGATACAATTTCTTCAACAGCATTCGCTTTTAGCACTGTTTTAGCTTGCTCTTCTTCAATGGTTTTTACTTTATCTGAAAAGTTCTTTAGTTTGTCATCTGAAGTTTCTTCAGGTGTATTGCGCATCCATTTTCCATAGATAAATGAATAATCAACCTGAGACTCATTTTTTACCTTACTCTTATAATATTCCTGAAATTTTTGATGGTATTTTTCTGTAATTGGAAATTCTTCAAAGAGTAATTTTAAAACCTTTTCAGAAATTTTAGTTGCTTCTTGTTGTGATGTTTCTAAGGTATGCTCTAGAGAATCATTCCAGTTTAGGTCTAAATTCTTTTGAACTGATAAATATAAAACTCTAAATAAGTAAAAAGAAGTATTCTCTTCTAGCGATGAAAACTCTGAAAATTTTGAAGGTAAAAAAAAATTATTGTTTTTATATCCACCTTCTCGTTCCGCTTCGTATACGTCTATAGAGGCTCCAGTAATGGCACGGGCAAAAATTGTTAAGCGCGAATTAATATCGCTTAAGCTCACCGCATTTGGTAAACTAGCTTCCTTTTTCTTTTTCCGACGCTTAAAATAATGAGCGAATCTGGTAAAGATATATTCATCTGGTTCAAACTCGAACATGCCTTTCAATTTTCAGTTTATCAGTTTATCAGTTGAAATGCTATTAAGCTGTCTACTGCTACCACTTGCTAATAGCTATTTTAAATCATTAAATCACATAAATCGTTTAATGCATTTATTACTTCAATATCGTCTGTTAGAGGTTCGACAACGGCAACATGAACAGCGAGACGTTTTGATAATCCAGAATGAATCAATTTTGCTGCATCTACCAGTAACCGTGTTGAAACAGTTTCAGTTAACCCAAGTTCTGTTAGATTACGAATCTTGTTTGCAATATTTACCAATTTCTTGGCATCACTAGACGAAACTTCGGTTTCATTTACCAGAATATCAGCTTCTGTGTTAGCCTCAGGATAAGCAAAAGAAACCGCCACAAAACGCTGTCTTGTAGAAGGTTTTAATTCTTTAAACCCACGTTGATAACCAGGGTTAAATGAAGCTACTAACATAAAATCTTCATGTGCTTTTACAGTTTTTCCCAATTTATCAATAAATAATTCGCGCCTATGATCTGTCAGCGAATGAATAGCAACAATTACATCAGGTCTTGCTTCAGCAATTTCATCTAAATATAAGATGGCACCAGTTTTTACAGCTGTAGTTAATGGGCCGTCTAACCAAACGGTTTCGGCTCCTTTAATTATATAACGTCCAATCAAATCGGTTGAAGATGTTTCTTCATGACAGCTAACTGTAATTAAGGTTTTACTTAACTGATAGGCCATATACTCAATAAATCGAGATTTACCCGTACCTGTTGGACCTTTTAATAAAAAAGGAATTTTATTTTTATAAGAATGTTCAAAAACTTCTTTCTCTTTGGCTATTTGTTTATAAAACGGTTGCAATTCTAATGTATTATTTTTTTGATCTTTAACAGGATTTAACATCTATAGTTACTTTTAATCAATAAAAAAACTTACCATGGTACATTTTAAAGTAATTCGGTTTAAGTACGTATAAAAACTCTAATTAGCAATAGAATGAGTTTAAGCATGGTAAGCCTTTTCGGTTTATTGGTTTATTTATTCTTGTATTTCTAATGCTTCATCTGTTGGCCTGCCATGTTTAATAAAGTCTATTATATATAATACAATCCCTGTTGTAAACATGGTTGCACATAAAATTAAAACTACAAAGTGAATACTAATCTCATTTTGTACTTCCATAAAGTCCATTTTAAACTTACGTTCTAAATATACCTGTGCAACACCAGCAACGCCAAAGGCTACTGTCATACCTATCATACCGATATTAGAGAGCCAAAAAGCAGCCCTTCCACGTGTGCTTTGGTACAACTTTCTCCCAGTCATATTTGGTAAACTATAACTAATAATAGCTAGTACAATCATAGCGTATGCTCCCCAAAATGCTAGATGCGCATGCATAGCAGTTACTAATGTACCATGAGTATATAAGTTGGTTTGTGGTAAAGTATGTGCAAAACCAAGTAGACCAGCTCCTAAAAAGGATGTAATAGCAGCTCCTAACGTCCAATACAATGCTAATTTATTAGGATGTCTTTTTTCGCCTTTACGATACATGTTTATTGCAAATAATGCCATTGCTAAGAAGGCTAAAGGTTCTAAAGCGGAGAATATACCACCAACGATTAACCAGATTTTATTTACACCTATATAGTAGTAATGGTGTCCAGTACCTAATACTCCTGATAAAAAAGTCAATCCAACAATTACATACAACCACTTTTCAATAACTTCTCTATCTACTCCAGTTAACTTAATTAATAAGAATGATAAAATACCACCCATAATTAATTCCCAAACACCTTCAACCCAAAGGTGAACAACCCACCATCGAAAGAAAGAGTCACTTACCTGACTATCAAAAGGAATCATTCCTGGAAGATATAGCAAGGCAGCAAATACTAATCCCATAGAAAGAACTAATGCCGTAGTCGTCCTTCTTTTTCCTTTAAATAAAGTTGTTAAAATGAGACCTAAAAATAATAGAACATTTACTACTACCAAATAATCTAATTGTCTTGGAATTTCTAAAAATTTACGTCCCTCCCACCAATTAAAATGGAATCCAATTATAGCAGTAACTCCCACCAATGCCAAAGAAATTAATTGTACATAAGCTAGTTTAACGCTTACCAGTTCACGTTGTGCTTCTTCGGGTATAATATAATAGGCAGCTCCCATAAATCCAGATAACAACCATACAACCAATAAGTTTGTATGAACCGCACGTGCCGTATTAAATGGTATAAATTCGTGTAAGCCATCATAACCAATACGGGCAAAACCCATTATGAAACCATAGATTATTTGTAAAACTAACAATAGCATTGATAATGCAAAAAACCAATAAGCTACTTTTTGTGATTTATATTTCATGTTTTTATTGTTTAGTTATTGATTTTGTCTTTAGCTAATGGAGAAACAACAGTTTCGAATCCGTTAAGATCTATATCGTCTATCCAGTCGAAAAATGCTATGATGTCTTCGGCTTCTTGTTCAGAAAATCCATAAGCAACCATTTTTCTACCATTAGGCTCCCAAGGAACTGGAGTCATTAAAACGGCTTTAATATAACCTTTACCTCTTCTATCGATAACCTTGGTTAACTCAGGTGCATAATAGGCTCCTTCACCTAATATAGTATGACACCCCATACAATTATTAGCCTCCCATAATTTTTTACCCCGAACAACTTGTTCGGTAATATTTTCATAATTTGATTGATCTTGATCTTTACTAAAAGAATAAATGGTAAGCCCTATGAAAATAAGAAACGTTACCACTGTGCCTCCTAGAAAGAAAGTACGTGCTTGTTTTTTTGATAACATAATTAAATTGGTTAAATTGAATATAAAAAGACCTTTTTATCTTTTAAACAAAAGTAACTGATAAACCATATTCTAAAATATGATTTATATCATGTTTTATAATAACTAGGATACTATTTAAATTCAGGAATATTTAAGTAAAACTTGTATTGGAAATGTATGTTTTGGAAAAAGGAAAACCTGTAAAGGCTACTACTGTTCTTATTCCCATCCTGCTCCATTGATATCAAAGGACAATGGAAAGAGCAATGTTGGCTTTTTTGTTTTAGTCTACTTATTTCTCAATAACTTCAACTACAGTATTCATTATGATTCACTCAAAATGCCAAGTTGTCAAGTTATTTTACCAAAAAAAGAGATATAATTCGGTGTGCAATTAACGATAGGCGTTGTGGTGCATTGTTTTCAATTACTTAACTTTCAGCACATTGATTTTATAAATGAGATCCCATGTTTTCATTTGGTCATTAGAATGATATACATTTTTCAAATAATGATTATTGGTCAATACAGTATCCACAATTTTCACGTCAAATTCTTCTTTACCACTATACCCACCTCGTACAATTGTTGTCATTTTTCCATCAATTATCTTGGAAGTGAATGTATGCCACCTTTGGGCCTTAGCATTCAAAAAAAGCGCTTGCCATTCTTTTGTAGTAGTGTTAAATGTTCGGACGTCTGTCGAAAAGAATCTCTCAGCTATTATAAATTGTGATTGGAAGGTTTTATGGTCATCTAAAAACTCTCCTTTAATGGTTGAAACCGCTTTCAGTTTTTTAAAAGTCCCATCATCCTGTTTCATTGACATTTCAGATTGCCATTCACCTCGATAATATTCAAATTGTGCAAGTTCGGGAATGTAATCATCAGCAAAACCAAACTCTTGTGTTGCTTGTGCCAATAGATCAATAGAATGAAACAATATCATAATAAGACATAATAAATGCGTGATATGTTTGGTCAAAAAAATATAGAATTTTTGTGTCATAATAAGTTTGTTTATTTCCTAAAATAGTAAAAAAGCAAAACCCCACCTCAGCATTGAACAATCAATGATCAATGATGCACAACGTTTAGTACATAGTCCGTTTAAATGCGCTATATACTATGCTAGCGGTTATTTTTAATTTCATCAAATAATCGTTTTACTTGGAGGTCGCCAAATCCATAGATGCTTTCTCTTTTATTAAACTCTCTAAATACAGTTCCAAATTCTTCAGTTTTAAGTTCCTTCATTATTTGAATAAGAGACTGACTAGGTCTACCTAGTTTTCCTTGTGTTGGAATTCGTTCTATATGCGCTTTAACTGCAGTAAGTATAAATGGATACTTGGACTTCAATTGCTTTGCTGTTTTTAACAATTCTTCACAATCATATTTTTGATATAATTCCCAAAGGTCAGCAAGTTTCTCAAGCTCAGTCAGTAATAATCTTTTTTCATAAATTGAAACTAATTCTGATTCATCTAAGCCTCCAAAGCCGTATTGACTGTGTTTTTCTGGTTTTATAAGATAAATTGAGTTATCCTTCTCGGATTGACTCAGAAGATTAATAGTAAACCAAAAATTTACTTGACAAAACAAATCTTCTTCAAACCAAAGGTTAATATCTACATCATCTGTTATATTTTGCATTTTTTTGAATTCAGGAACTGTTTTTATGTAATAATCTTGTTCATTATATCCTTCATAATTATTACTAATAAATTGAGCTCTGACTTGAAATAGTTCCTCTAAACTATTTCCTCTCACATTGCCATCCACTAAACATTCTCGAGCTACAATAATTTCACCTTGAATCCTTTCGGGAAACTGTTGCTTTAATGAATCACCATTTAATATGTGATATTGTGTCTTCATTGTGTCTTTTAATAAACGCTCGTTTTAATGGCGTTTATTTTGTGCTAGAAACAGTATGTATCCAATCGTCAATAATTTTTAAATAATCAGGATGTAATTTTGACCAATAAGGGAAATCGCTTTCTCCAATATTGTACATGGAATGAGAGGCTCCTTCTAATAAAATTGCTTTAAAATTGTTATTATTTGACTTTGTAAGTGCTTTAGAAATAAGCTCATGACTATTAACTGGAATGATTTCATCTAATGAACCCTGTAGTATAAGGACAGGTTGTCGCGTAGTTTCAAAGTAAGGAATTGGACTATAAAGAAGTTTTCTATCCACTTGAACTTCATCCAAATTTGGCACCCAAATATTAGTAATCCACGATTTTGATTTTTCATTATCAATAGCCTTTTCTAAATCTGGTCTTGAGAGTTTTCCTG
>RCND010002321.1_pt1 | contig 10576 bp, 8 predicted proteins | sample 2041351 | NCBI WGS metagenome assembly RCND01 (sample SAMN09708230, study PRJNA481090) | Marine sediment metagenome, whole genome shotgun sequencing project. | biome: marine sediment; feature: ocean; material: sediment; isolation source: Sewage treatment plant 12B marine sediment (STP12B) ...
TCTAAGGATTCGTCTACTAACTCAATTTTATTAGACTCTGGAAAAATTTGTTCTATTTTTTTCTGAACATAATTCACACCTTTAGGTATAAATTTCTTTCCCTCTTTTTTAACTTGTTCTTCAGTATAGGTGTCAAAAGGCAAAAACAAGAAACCAGGCTGGTAATAATGGGTTTTATATTGATCTACAATAGTAATTTGCCATTCTTTTTTTGGCAACTTTTTGACCATATGATTGGCCATCATTGTCCCTGCTGTCCCTGCTCCTAATATTACTAAATTTTTCATATTCTAGATATTTATATGTCTGCCTTCGAAAAACACGACATTTTAACCTAAAGTAAAGTTACTTTGATTGCCCAAGAACTTATATGACTTTTGTCATGTACTTATGTATCAAATGTTACACGAAATTCTCTCTTTGTGTATATGATCTAAAAGCAACTTGCACAACGTATTGCAACCAACTTTCTCATCTATGATAAAAGTCATACTTGGCTTATAATTTTGATTGTAAATTTATAACGGCTTATAACCAATCGGCATTCGATAAGTGAAAATTCAATCATTATTAAGCCAGAGTTTTTACAGAATGTTTAAAAACTTCTAATCATGAAAACAACTTTTCTTAAATTATTTGTTTTATTATTTTCCACCGCCGTATTTTCTCAAGCAGGACATATTATGCAAGGCGTTGGTTCTGTAAATATGTCTATGGGTGGTGCAGCAACTGCGCAACCTTTGGATATTTCTGGTGCGTTGCACTGGAATCCAGCATCTATTTCAGCCTTCGATGACAAAATCATACGATTTGATATCGGGGCATTCTTTTCATCACCAGAATTAACTTCTTCGTTTGGACCATTGTCAGGCACAACTGAAGATGATAGAGGTGTCTCGCCTATGCCAGCACTGGCCATGGTATGGGGGAAAGAGGATAGTAAACATACTTTTGGAGTATCAGCCTTTGGTATTAGTGGTTTTGGAGTGACATTTCCAGAAGATCTAAACTATCCACAAGATTTAATGGGAAACCCTAATCCTAACTATAATCCTGGACAGAGTTCTAACCCTATTAATTTTCCTCAATTCGCTGGCGGTTTTGGTCACATAGAGTCCGATTATATGTTACTACAAGTTAGTGGTACATGGGCTTATGAAATCACTTCAAAATTGTCATTGGGTATTCAGCCTAACATAAATTATGCGTCTTTACAATTAGAACCTAATCCATTAGCGTCTCCAGATTTCCCACCAGCAATGGGAGGAACAGGCAAGGGCTATCCAAAATCTGATAAGGCGTCTGCTATCGGTTATGGAGCTCAATTTGGACTGTTTTACGATTCTGGATCTGGCTTAAAATTTGGAGCATCTTATAAGACAGCTCAGACATTTCAAGACTTTGAATTTAGTAACACCTATTTAGATGGCTCTGCTGCACCTAATGTTAATTTTCAAATGGATTACCCCGCTATTATGTCTCTCGGATTTGGATATTCTATAGGGCAGGTAGACTTTGCGTTAGATTTTAGACGCGTGATGTATGAAGATACTGAAGGGTTTGAAGCAAGTGGATGGGCAATTGCCGATAATGGTTTCCCAACAGGCGCCGTTAAGGGTTTTGGCTGGAAAAACATGTCTATTATTTCGACAGGTTTTCAATATAAAGGGATCACTAAATTACCATTACGTTTTGGTTATACCTATAGTTCTAATCCTATTGATGAAGATTTAGCCTTTTTCTCTACTCCAGCAACAGCAATTATAAAACATGCTTATCAATTTGGTTTAAGTTATGAGATCAATGAGACTTGGAGAATAGATAGCGTTTATCATTATGGAACAAGTGGTGATGCAACAGAGGGACAAATTCTTAATCCTGGACAAATCACACCGAGTAATCCTTTAGGTGCAATACCAGGCACATCAGTATCCTATGACATGACCACATCCATGATTATGGTTGGGTTAAATTATACATTTAATAAAAAGGTTAATGATGAATAATTTTCGACTAAGGTTCTAATTCTATTATCAATCTTTAAAACGTGTGGGAATATCATTTGTAAACTAATACAAATGATATTCCCACATTTTTCTTGACCTAGCGAGCGCTATTGACATAAGCGAAAGCTATCATTAAGCACAGATGCGATATTAAAATACCAAAACAACAGTTTTAAATTAACATGTTGTACAACCTCCACCATCTTTCTTTACACCTAATTTCACTAAAATAGTTTCTAGCAAACACCATTTTGTGAATGCTGACTGTATCAAATTAATCCCTATAAACACAGTAAACCACATCCAGTTTGGGTTCACGTATAAGGTAAGTACAACACTCAACAACACCATTACACCAACAATAACTCTAAAATATGTATTTAACATTTTAATCTATTTTTTAAGTTTATATAAATTTTTCTATCGGAACTACAACCGCCTTAATAGGGTTGTTCGTTTCTAAATTTGTATTAAATTCTTTTATTAAATTGAACAAGTCTTCTATATTTTCATCTTCTGTAAAAGAGAAAAACAAACTTGATTCAGTACCACCTTTTAAACCTGAAAACCAATTTGAAGCCATTAATACAGAGGACCTATTTTTGTATCCATCGATATCAGAACTACTAAAGTTTTCAATATTTGCATTTTTGAAGAGTCTCAAAATATCTTTTTGAAATTCTTCTACTGCTGTCACCATAACTAATTTCATATTGTTAGATTTTTAATTTATCACATCGAATGACGAAATTTTATTTATAATTCTTCTTCTCTATCATATAATAAACAAGTGGCACAACCAACAGAGTCAGTACGGTCGACACAATAGTTCCACCCATTAACGAAATGGCTAAGCCTTGAAAAATGGGATCAAACAATATCACAAAGGCTCCAATAACAACCGTTCCTGCGGTTAATAAAATTGGCGTTGTACGCACTGCACCTGCTTCAATTGCCGCTTGCTTAAGCGGAACACCTTCAGCCGTTCTTAAGTTGATAAAGTCGATTAGCAATACTGAGTTCCGAACCATGATTCCTGCTAAAGCAATCATTCCGATAAATGAGGTTGCCGTAAAAAACGCGCCCATGATCCAATGCCCGAGAATAATTCCGATTAAGGATAGCGGTATCGCAACCATCATAACAATTGGTGCTTTAAAGTTTTGAAACCAGCCAACAATTAAGATATAAATTAAGATAATAGCCCCTAAAAAAGCGATTCCTAAATCTCTAAATACTTCTAAAGTAATTTGCCATTCCCCATCCCATTTCACGGTGTAATCATCCTCAAAATCCGGTTGCCCTAAGTACATTTCGTTAATCTTAAAGCCTGTTGGTAACGGAATTTCTTTTAACTTATCTTCCATTCCTAAAATCGCATAGGCAGGGCTTTCTAACTCACCAGCCATATCTGCCACGACATACACCACGCGCTTTTGGTTTTTGCGATAAATACTTTTTGCTGCTGTAGCTTGTGTAATATCTACCAAATCAGCGATTGGCACCATATGTCCTTGTTTTGATTTTACTTTTAATTGTGAAATATCACTAATTGTCGATTTCTCTTTTTCATCTAAAGCCAAGACTAATCCAACTTGGTTAATCGCATTTTCATCATACAAATTGGTGATCGCTCTATTTGACAACGCCATATTCATGGTGTACGCAATTTTCTGCGGTGCAACACCATAGAGCATCGCCTTTTCTTTATTGATATCAAACTGATATTCAATTTGATCTGCTTCAACCATCCAATCCACATCGACAACATCTGCTGTATTGATCAGTATATCTTGAACGCTATTTGCAATCTTAATTTGCTCGTCGTAATCAGGTCCATAGACTTCTGCGACAATAGTGGACAATACAGGTGGCCCTGGCGGCACTTCCACTAATTTCACATTCGCATTGTATTTTGAAGCAATTTTATGAATGTCTGGACGAAATAATTTAGCGATATCATGACTCTGTGCAGAACGTTCTCCTTTATCAATTAAATTCACTTGGATATCTGCCATATTACTGCCACCACGTAAGTCGTAGTGACGCACCAACCCGTTAAAGGTTATTGGTGCAGATGTTCCTACATAATTCTGATAATTGACCACTTCTGGTCGTGTCGATAAATATTGAGAAATCTCTTGTGTCACAACAGCTGTTCTTTCAAGTGTCGTTCCTTCAGGCATATCTATGACGACCTGAAATTCATTTTTATTATCAAATGGCAACATTTTTACAGCAACCGAATTGGTAAAGAACAATACCATCGTTCCCATCAAGAGCGCAAAAGTTCCCAGTAAAAATATCCAACGTTTTCTTTTACTTTCTAAAAGAGGTCTTTCAAACTTGTTATAAATCTTATATATAAGTGTCTCTTCTACAGGTTTTTCTGGCGTATCCTCTGCCCCTTTTTTCTCCTTTTCTCTTAAGAAAATATAACCTAAATATGGTGTAATCGTCAATGCCACAAATAATGATAAAATCATGGCTATAGATGCTCCAATTGGCATTGGTGCCATATATGGTCCCATTAATCCTGAAACAAAAGCCATTGGCAATACGGAGGCTATAACTGTAAATGTTGCTAGTATCGTTGGGTTTCCAACTTCGTTAATGGCATATAAAGCTGCTTGTTTAAATGGTAGGCGTTTCATCTTGAAATGCCTATGCATATTTTCGGCGATAATAATAGAGTCATCTACAACGATACCGGTTACAAATACTAATGCGAAAAGTGTAATTCGATTTAGGGTGTAATCGAGCATATAGTAACTCAATAAGGTCAAAGCAAAGGTAATTGGCACCGATAAAAACACAACTAATCCACCTCTCCACCCCATCGCTAACATCACTACAATAGTCACAGCAAAGATAGAACCTATAAGATGTAGCAATAACTCTGACACTTTATGTGATGCCGTTTCACCATAATTTCTAGTGACTTCTACATGCACGTCATCAGGAATTAAAGTCGCTCGTAAATGATCTACTTTATCTATAATGACTTCCGCAATTTTCATCGCATCTGCTCCTTTTCGTTTTGCCACAGAAATAGTGACCGCAGGATATTCGGAATTAAAATTTGAGGATTTTTCACTCGCTTTTCCAAAACCTAAACTCACATAATTTTGTGGTATTTCTGGGCCATCAATAATGGTTGCGACTTGCTTTAAATAAATCGGTTGATTTTGTTGCACACCAACCACCAAGTTTTCAACATCTGTAACAGACTCTAAAAACTTTCCAGTATTTACTAAAAATTCTGTATCATTTTTATCAAAAGACCCCGAACTAAGCTGACTATTATTAGCATTAATCATTTCAGAAACTGATAAGAAATCCAACCCAGTTGCGGCTAATTTATCCTTATCTAAAACCACACGTAGTTGACGATCTCTACCACCAATTTGATGCGTGGTCGATACATCATTTATCTTTTTAATTTCAGCTTCCAATTCTTGAGCCATTTGGCCTAATTGGTAATCGTTGTAATTTTCACTCCACAAGGTTAGACCTAACATAGGAACATCATCAATAGCACGTGTTTTAACTAACGGGAAGGTTACACCTTTAGGCATTTTGTCCATGTGCTTATTAATTTCGTTGTATAGTTTTACAAACGAACGCTCAATATCTTCACCAACATAAAACTGTACGATGACCATACCTTGCTCTTTCATCGACGTAGAATAGACATACTCCACCCCTTTAATATTAGAGATTAATTGCTCTAAGGGCTTAATGACTCGCGATTCCACTTCCGTAGGACTTGCCCCAGGATACCCCACAAAAATATCTGCAATTGGCACATCAATTTGCGGCTCTTCCTCACGCGGAATTAAAAACGAACTATATACACCAACAACCATAAACACAATCATCAAGAGCACTGTAAGCTTTGATTGCATAAAGACTTTGGCAATTTTTCCTGCGATACCTTCTTTCATAATATAAAAGCCCTTTAATTCCCCTATTCCGACTGTACTCAACACAGGCTCGGTGAAAAACTATTACGGGATATTTTTTAGTTAATACTTTTTTTTATTCTATACCTACAAGGATTTTGAAACCTTGCAGGATACATATGTTTACCTTGGTAACTGACTGAAAACTGTAACTGTTTACTGAACACTCAGCTTTGCCCCATTAAAAAGTTTGCCTTCAGCTGAAACGATATAAGTTTCATCTGCTTTTAAACCTGATAATACTTCTACTTGATCACCAAATGTTCTGCCTAAACGCAACCAACGCAAAAGCGCTGTATTACTCTGACTTACCGTATATAGTCCAGACAACTGACCATTAGTTACTATCGCTTCTGTGGGAATTAAAACCATTTGTGTTTTTACTTTTCTTTCTACAGGAAACTGAACAGTTGAAAACATCCCAGACAAGATATTAGCATCGGTTTGCTCTAACTCTATTTTTACGAGATACTGTCCACCTGTGTTCTTTGCAGACGTGCTGACTTCAGCGACTTCTCCTTTAATGGTTTTGTTAATCGATTTGATTAAAACATCGACTGAAGCTCCCTTTTTAATTCCAGAAATTTCTGTTTCTGGCACCATGGCCATAACTTCAAATTTACCTGGTGTTTCAATGCTGATTAATGGTATACCCGGATTTGCCATATCACCAGTTTCTATGTTTTTACTGGTCACAATTCCACTAAAAGGTGCTGAGATATTGCTATATGTAAACTGTGCGTTAATTTCATTTTTCATTTGGTTTGCCCCTTCTAAACGTGCTTTGGCCATTTCAAAATTGGCGGTCATATCGTCCAATTCTTTTTGCGACGCACTATTATCTGCAAACAAACTTTTAAATCGGTTGTAATCTTTTTTCGCATTATTAAAAGCAGCAGTAGCTTCCGTAATTCCTGCGTTTACTTGAGCTCTTCTAGCTTGTAAATCGGAATTATTTATGGACACTAATAATTGTCCTTTACTGACCTTATCACCAACATTAACGTGAACTTTATCAACATACCCCATCATTCTAGTGCTTAAGTCGGCACTATTTGTAGCTTGAATTTTTCCACTCACTAATAAAAATGGACTATTACTATTTGCTGTAATCTGGTTGACCTTCACAGCAATTGCAGGCGAATTATCTGCTACTGGTTTCTTGTCTTCACTACCACAACTTGTCATAAATAAAGAGGCTGTGGTTAGAGCTATTAGGAATATGTGTTTTTTCATTTTATTTGTTTTAAGTTTTTGAGTTACTAAAGCACTTTGACGGTACTCAGTGTAACACATTCAATCTGATAATAATTTTTATTTTTTAATACTTACAAGGCTTTTAAAACCTCACAGGATCATCTTGTTTTCATTAGTTACTGACTGAATACTGCAGCTGCCTAAGGCCAACTTATTTCTATTCTTTAGTTAAAAATTGTAAATAGGCTTGTGCGTAGTTGTATTCAAAAATGGTTTGATAATGTTCTAATTGCTTTTGCGCATATTGGGTTTCAGCCATTAACAAATCTGAAGTTTTTTCTAAACCTTCTTTAAATCTATTTGTTCTAATTCTTAAGGACTCTTCGGACTGTTGTAATGCTAATTTGGTTAGCTTCAATTTATTTTCGGCATCTAAAAAAGCACGTTTTGCTTTGTTTAATTCTAAATTACTTTGCGATACGTATTGTTGGTATTCTAATTTAGATTTTTCAAATTCTGATTTACTTTTTTGTGCTTTTCCAAAACGTTTAGAGCCTTGAAAAACATCCCAACTTAGTTGTGCTCCAAATAAGTAGCCACTGGCATCTGCTTGGAAAATTTGATCGTCATATAACTCGTAACTTCCAAACGCATTTAAACTTGGTAAAAAGGCCATCTTATCCGCTTTATTCATCGCTTCATAAGCATTAGACGCTAACTCCATCGCTTTAATATCTGAACGATTTTCAGAGATTGTCTTGTCTTCCATCGTAAAGACCGATACCGCTAGTGTATCTGTTGGTATATAAACCACGTACGTATCATCATTCATTAAAAATGACAGATAATTTGATGCATTTTGCACATTACTTTTTGTTGATTGTAATTGATTTTGAACTTCAGTGACTCGTACTTCAACATTTAACACATCTGCACGTTGCAAGTAGCCTTGCTTAAGGCTGTTGTCGGCTAATTTTTTATTGGCATTTGCCGCTTCTAATGCTTTTTCTAAAACATCAACCGCTTTATGGGCCAATTGTAATTGCATATAAGCTTTATCTACCTCAAAAGCTAAATAGTCTTGTGTGCGTTCTGTTTTTAAGGACATCGCTTCCATTTTAGACTTGGCTGCTTTACGCTGATAAATGCCATCTAAATTGATTAAAGGTTGCTGAATTTCAAACTTAGTAGCGAAATTTTCAATTTGTGAAGGGTTATTTAATAAGTCTGGATTAAAATCCGATTCCGTTAAAATGGCTTGATTTAATTTAGAACCAAAAGCCATTAACGGATTTGTAGTTGCTATACCTGTATGACTTGCCGTGATATTTGGTAAAAATATAGCGTTGGTCTGTCTGTAATCTGCTTTAGCTTGAATAAAATCCTCCTCAGAAATCTTAATACTTGTATTGTTTTCTGATACTCTAGATAAGACTTCTATTTTCGTAATTGGCACTACGTCTTGAGCCTTTAAAAATAGAGTCCCAATAAACAAACAAAGTATGGATATGTGAATTTTGTTTTTCATTAATTATTAGTTTATGATGCAAAAATAGGGCAATGCTTTATTGACGTCTGTAACTAATGTTACTTGGCGTCCTTTTCCTTTTTCAATGTTTTCAACCTTTGGTTTTATAAAAAAGGAGACAAATATTAAGAGTAAGCAAATGATTATAAAAGACACTGCAACGATTTTTTTTGTCAGTGGAACTTTAATGATTTTTTGATAAACGCTTGTGACAATTTTCCAGTGCAAAAAAATATGTGCTATTAACAAACCAAACAATACAAAGCCCAATACAAGGTGAACCGTGCCCCATTGATGTCTGGTCATTCCTAAAAAATAGAGCTCTACCTTTTCACCATAAACATCCCAGCGCTCTTGCCCAGAGATGAGTGTATATTTGAGTAGAAAACCGGTACCAATAATTGCGGACATACAAAAGGTCATTATGGCATTTATTACAAAATTCACTATAGGCTTTGGCATCGCCTTTACAGACTTTTTCATTGTATTTTAGGTTTTTAAATCACCATTAAAAGTATACGGTAAAAGAGGATGCTACAATGATATTTATCAGAGCATATTTGTTTAAATAATTTGTTTTTCTAGATTTAAATAATGGATTCTGCAACCATTTTATAATGAGGTCTTGCATCTTTTATAGCATACATGACTTACTTTTACGAATTATATGGATTCTCTTACTCAAATCATATTAGGTGCAGCTGTTGGCGAAGCTGTTTTAGGCAAAAAAGTTGGAAATAAAGCGATGCTCTATGGCGCTATTGCCGGAACTATTCCTGATTTAGATGTTTTCGCTTCTTTTTTTACCGATACCGTTACAGCGCTTTCGATCCATCGTGGGTTTACACATTCTATTCTTTTTTCAGTGATTTTTGCTCCCGTTTTTGGTTGGCTCGTCTCTCGTTATGAGACTTTTAATGATTTTAAAAGCTGGTCATGGCTGTTTTTCTGGGCATTTGTAACGCATCCCATTTTAGATGCACATACCACTTGGGGAACACAATTATTTTGGCCTTTTGACTTAAGATTAGCTTTTAAGACCATCTTTGTTATCGATCCACTTTATACAGTCCCATTTTTAGTGTTTTTAATTCTTGCTATAAGGCAAAAACGAACCTCTAAAAAGCGTCGTTATTATAATACAGTAGGGCTATTGGTGAGTTCATCCTACTTAGTCCTTACATTTCTTTTAAAATGGATCGCCTTTTCACAATTTGAATCGGCTTTAAAAACTCAAAATATTGATTATTTACAAATAGACACAAGACCATCGCCATTAAACACCATACTTTGGAGTGCCAATATTGAAACTAAAGAGGCTTATTTATTAGGTAATTATTCATTTTTTGATTCACAGCCGATTACTTTTGAAGCCTACCCTAAAAACCATGAGCTTCTGGGGGATCTTATTAAAGACGAAAGCGTAAAGCGCATGATTGCTATCTCTGAAGGTTGGTATACGATAAGCGAAAAGAATGATCATCTTTATTTTAATGATTTGCGTTTTGGCCTTTTAAGCCTTATACCAAAATCAAAAAGCTTTGTTTTTCAGTATCAGATTGACACAGATCCTGACGGTAACGCTGAATTTACAGAAGCACCTAAAGATACCCGTGACGGCAAAAAGTTACTATCTGACTTGTGGACTCGACTCAAAGGAAATTAACGGCTTCTTTTGGTTAAGTAAAACAAAAGTAAATACGATACGGCTATCAGTAAAAACAGCTAAAAAATCTCATAAGTCCGTTTTAATGACTAATACCAATTTATCTTCATAATGTCTTGATAAATTGTTTTATTTTCACTTTTTCATCGTTAAAAAATTGAACCGTAGCAATGCTATGCTTTAATTTTTCGCCTCGATAAATTAAAAATAAATT
>RCND010002322.1_pt1 | contig 10575 bp, 6 predicted proteins | sample 2041351 | NCBI WGS metagenome assembly RCND01 (sample SAMN09708230, study PRJNA481090) | Marine sediment metagenome, whole genome shotgun sequencing project. | biome: marine sediment; feature: ocean; material: sediment; isolation source: Sewage treatment plant 12B marine sediment (STP12B) ...
CGGTAGTAGGTTATGATGATATTGAGTTTGCCAAATATGTAAGCCCAAGTTTAACAACCATTCGAGTGAATCAATATAACATGGGTAAACTAGCAGCAACAATGGTCATCGACCTAATCGAAGGACATCTAAACGATTATCACAAAATGACCATGGACTATGAATTTATATTAAGAGACAGTACGAGGTAGGGCTGAAAGGCTAAACAGCTCGATTCTTTCGCGGTGGCGCGGATGTGAGTAATTGCACAGTCTACCCCAATGTTGTATAATGACCACAGATTACGGAGGTAAAGATCCTATGAAGACCTTATTTGTGGGCATTAACGCAAAGTTCATACACTCTAATCTGGCCATTCGTTATATTCAGAAATATGCAGCCAAACAGGCCATTATTATTGATACAACTGAATACACCATTAACCAGCCCATTGATTTGATTGTTGACGGTATTATCCGTGAAGAAGCAGAGCTTGTGGGTTTTTCATGCTATCTGTGGAACATTGAAATCATTCGAAAAATCATTGTTATGCTGAAACAAGTCCGCCCTGAGATCACTATTTTACTTGGAGGTCCTGAAGTTTCCTATGATAGCAGAGAATTGATGGCAGAGATATTGGAGATTGACTATGTTATTTCCGGTGAAGGTGAAGTAACAGCCACATCATTAATCAGAACCTTAGAGAAAGACAATGAACTAGAAATGGTCACCGGACTGACCTATAGGAATGAGGGAATCATCCTCATGAACCAACCTGGTATGCCTATAGATATGGCAGAGGTTCCCTTTGTTTATGAAGAAGGTTTAACTGGTCTTGAACATCGGATTATTTATTATGAGACCAGCCGTGGTTGTCCATATAAATGTCAGTATTGTCTTTCTTCAATAGAACAAGGGGTTCGTTATAGACCTTTTGATATGATTGAAAAAGAACTGAAGTTCTTCTTAGATGCAAAGGTGAGTCAAGTGAAGTTTGTTGACAGGACCTTTAATGCTAACATCAAACACACTTTGGCCGTATGGAAATATCTACATGAACATGACAACGGTGTCACCAATTTCCATTTTGAATTAACCGCAGACTTATTAGATGAGGACACGATTAAATTTCTTGGTTCTGTACGCCCGGGATTGTTCCAATTTGAAGTTGGTGTACAGTCAACCTACGAAGCGACCATTCTTGCTGTAGAGCGAAAAGTTGAATTTACAAAGTTAAAAGAGCGCGTATTGAAAGTAATGGAAGGCAACAACATTCACATGCATTTGGACTTGATTGCAGGTCTTCCAAAAGAAGATTACCCTACATTCAAGAAGTCATTTAATGATGTGATGGCTATGCACCCTGAACAGTTGCAATTAGGTTTTCTTAAAGTACTTAAAGGCAGTAAAATACATTTGCTTCAAAAGGACTACGGGATTATTTACCGACAGTTTGCCCCATATGAGGTGTTAAGCACCAATGAGATGTCTTATGAGGACTTAAGAAAGTTGAAAGATCTAGAAGAATTGCTAGAATCCTATTACAACAGCAATCAGTTTAGCACTACCATCAATTATTTAATGAAGGCCTATGATAGTGCTTTTGACTGTTTTGAACAGATGGCAACTTACTGGTCTGAACAAGGGTATTTCTTATTACCCCATAACAAGCTTCGTATGTATGAATTATTGTATGAATTTGGTTTAACCAATGAACAGGTAATCTCTGAAGTCTTATCTGAGCACCTGAAGCATGACCTTTCTACAAGGGAGAAGCCGAAGAAGTGGCCTGCTTTTATCATTAGAGAAGACAAAGTAAGGGAAGAATCAAGAGCTTTCTATCAGGATGAAGTGATGGCGAAGACAGTCTTAGCTTCATATAAAGGCTATACCTCCAAACAAATCAGTCGAATGGCTCATTTAGAGCAATACAACTATGACGTTCTTGGTGACGGTCACAAAAAGAACCTATGGTTGTTCTATGACTACAAGAAGAAAAACATCATGACAGGTCACGCCAGCGTGACTGAGGTTTTTTTGCATAGCGAGTAGAGCGAAATCTTCTAATCCTTGAAATATGTTTAAATAAACTTACTAACTTACCAACTTAATACATCACCGCCTGAAAGGAACTCAATGACCAAAAAACAAACAGCCGAAATTATGGCTACCTTATATGAACTTCATCCCGGTGCAGAATGTGAACTACGTCATGACAACCCTTTCCAGTTGTTGGTGGCAACAGCTCTGTCTGCACAGACCACAGATAAAGCTGTGAATAAGGCAACACCAGCATTATTCGAACGTTACCCAACAGCTTATGATCTATCTTTGGCAGAAGTTGGAGATGTAGAGAATCTGATTCGTAGGATTGGACTGTATAAGAATAAGGCGAAGAACATAGTGGCTCTTTCTAAATTATTGGTTGAGAATTACGACAGTGTGGTCTCTCATGATATAAAAGAATTGATGAAGTTACCAGGTGTTGGTCAAAAAACTGCCAACGTAGTGGTGAGTAACGCATTTGGTATACCGGCCATTGCTGTTGATACCCATGTTTTCCGTGTGGCCAACCGAATCGGTATTGCCAATGCAAAAGATGTTAAGAATACTGAAATCCAACTACAGAAAAAGCTTCCGAAAGAAGAGTGGATACAAGCCCACCATACATTTATATTTCATGGGCGCTACATTTGTGATGCTAGGAAACCAAAATGTGAAGTATGTCCATTAACGGATGTGTGTAAATTCTATAAGAATAGTACAGTTAAAAGAGTGCCTGTTACGAAAAAATAGTTGTAAAAAGACTGGCAGTTATGGCTTTGCTGTTGTAAAATAGAGATTAGAATAAAGACAGTGTTAATGCTCAAGGAAATCAGGAGGATAGATGTATGAAACCCCCAATAGTTATTGGTATAGCCGGTGGTACTGGATCTGGAAAAACCACTTTAGTCAACAAATTAAAAGATGTTGTAGGTAGTGAGGTCGTCACACTCACCCATGATTTTTATTATGAAGCCAATGCAGACAAGACTTTAGACGAACGTAGTAAAATGAATTATGACCACCCCCATGCCTTTGATACAGACATGATGGTCGCCCATGTAATCGCCCTAAAGAATGGTGAATATGTGGAGCATCCTATTTATGATTTTGTGAATCACACAAGAGCAAAAGAGTCCGTTAAAGTAGGTCCTACAAGAGTGATCATTGTGGAAGGAATTCTGATATTCGAACACAAAGAACTTAGAGAACTCTGTGATATGAAAATCTTTGTGGATACAGATGCGGACGTACGCATCATTCGACGTATCGTTCGAGACGTGAAGGAACGTGGCAGAAGCCTGGATTCGGTCATTAGCCAGTATCTAAATACCGTAAAACCAATGCATGAGGAATTCGTTGAACCATCAAAGAAATTTGCAGACATCATCGTACCTGAAGGTGGTTACAACAAAGTAGCCATCTCCATGATTACTGACAGAATTAAAATGTTGTTATCTCTATAAAATCAATGAAGTTACAAGCCACAGACACAATGGAAAGGGTTAACGCCTGTTCATTGTATCTGTGGCTTTTTGATTATAAAGATAGATGATTGTTCTTCTCTAGGAAAGTCTAACTTTTAAGTGAATGAAGTGTACTATGTCTATAGTGTCCGCCGTGCTTCACATCACCCAAAGTACGCTAGATTTAAAGCCTATTCATTCACGTTTAGGTAACTTTCCTGCCGCAACAAATATCGGCAAAGTAGATAGGGAGACCTAGTCTCTTTTGTTCTTTCATAGGAAAGTGTTACACTTTATTACTAATCAATTCGTTTTGAACACTTTCCTATGAAAGAACTATTTGATTTAATGCACAGCATTTTCTATTCAAGAAACGAATAAAAAAGCTCGATGTGCAGGAACAAAAGTGGCTTAGTTATAGAAGCCTTAGTTTAAGCGAGGCGACAGCCTCTTTTGTTCTTGACAAAAGTGAAAAGGCTAGTTATAATTAGTTACGAAATCGATTTCGTTATTAGGGATTATATCATTTCGCTAGACATATATTTTCATATTATTGTGACATAAGCTAGGACTAAGTAGTACTAATATAGTAGGTAACGGAAATAGTTAAACGATAGGGTTGTTTGGTTTCATCACCACTTGGCCGATTTTTGGAGGTACAGATGAGCGGATATTATTTTGATGATCATAAAAGATTCATCATTGAAGACTACCATAGGGCAAAAACTTTCAGCAGCTTTTTACCAGGGATTGCTGGTAGAGAGGGCATACCAATATGGGCCTTTTACGTGAACCGAGGCCAGGGCATTAGTAGTTTTGGTGTTGAGAATAAAAATAATCCAATTATGGAATTCACACCAGCGAATGGTGCTTATCAGACGGTTAGTACCAAAGGTTTCCGCACGTTCATTAAAGACCTTAACCAATCAGGGAAAGTATTCGAACCATTTGGTATTGCCAGTCAATCATGTAAGCGCAGAATGGGTATTGAAAAAGAGAGTTTTTTTGTTGAAGAGATTAATGAAAATGAAGGATTAACTGTCCATGTACGTTATACAACTTTGGCAAACATGCCATTTGGTGGGTTGGTTCGTCAAACAACCATCACCAATAACACCGATCAACTTAAGGTATTAGAAGTGATTGATGGCATGCCTGCCCTATTACCTTATGGTGTGGAAAATCAAGCCTATAAAGCTATGGGTAATCTTATGCAAAGTTGGATGGAAGTTTCAAAAAAAGAGGAAAAAATCCCTTTTTATAAACTTCGTTCAAGCACCAAAGATGAGTCAGTGGTCAGCACAATAGAGTCAGGTTATTTCTATATGAGTGAAGCGGTAATGGATGACAGTGTTTTAAACATCTATGACCCTATTATGGTCTTTGAGTATCAACTGGATTTTCGTGAGCCTGTTGGCTTCATGAACCATACCAAAGAAGAACTTATGGCCAAAGAACAGGTTTTTGCAAATAAGGTACCTTCCGCATTCCAGTTGGTTAGTAAAGAGATTGAAGCAGGTAAATCCATCACCATAAATAGCGTTATTGGGTATGCAATAGATTATGAATCCGTTGAAGACTGTAGTGAAAACATCTCACTCAATGAGTTTGTGAATCAACAATTTGCTGATAATAAGAAGGAAATTGAAGTCATCTGCAAAGATATAGAAACTCATTCAGGTCTTCCGGTCTTTGATGAATACATTAAACAGAGTTACTTGGACAATGTTCTTAGAGGTGGTCGACCATACTTATTTGAGTCTGAGAATGGCCATCATGTCTACCATGTTTTTTCAAGAAAACACGGGGATTTAGAACGTGATTATAACTTCTTTTCACTTGAGCCAACCAACTATTCTCAAGGCAACGGTAATTATAGAGACGTGAATCAGAACCGTCGGGATGATGTCATTATTAACCCTGAGGTTGGTGATTTCAATGTTTGGATGTTCTATAACCTTGTACAAGCGGATGGTAATAACCCCTTAAGCATTAAAGGTACTTTCTTCAGAGTAGAAGAAGGGTCCATGCAAAAGCTTAAGAACGGTTTAGACTCTGTGGGAACCAAAGAGATGTTCCTAGAAGAATTAATGAGCTTTGCTTCAGGAGAGTTCTCACCGGGAAGTCTGATGGCCAAGTTAGATTCTCTTGGTATTGATGACTCTAAGATATTTAATGTAATTCTTAAGTATGCCAAACAGAACATCGATGTTGCTTTTGGCGAAGGTTTCTGGAGTGACCATTTTACTTACAACCTTGATTTGGTCGAAAGCTATCGTTATATATACCCTGATGCTATGGAGGCTTTACTTCTAGAGCGTCATGATTACAAATTCTATAACGCACCTTATGAAGTTCTTCCAAGAGAACAGAAGTATTGTCTCACGGAACAAGGCACAGTGCGACAGTACGAAGCTATTAATAAGAAAGCGACTTACGATGGACCATGGATGAAAGACGCTGATGGTAGAGAAGTAACCACCAATCTTTTTAATAAGATGATGACCCTTGTGCTGACTAAGTTCATGAACCTTGACCCATTTGGTATGGGACTTGAAATGGAAGGGGACAAACCAGGTTGGAACGATGCACTCAATGGGCTTCCAGGACTTTTCGGTTCAGGCATGAGTGAGACAGTTGAGTTAAAGCGTTGTATAGACTTTTTGGTAGATACGTTGAAGGATGGCACAGTGAGGGCAGAAGCAACAGAAATGCTCATAAACACTATAGAATTAATGGAAGCAATCGATAAAGTGCTTAAAGGTCAATCTGATGCATTTAATAGATGGGACCAACTGAATGATCTGAAAGAAGACTACCGTAAGACCATAAGCAGTATGATCTCTGGTAAGACAAAGAGTGTGGTTCTTAAAGATGTACAAGCCAGTCTACTGTTAATGACGTCTGTTCTTGAACAAGGTATAGATAAGGCATTGAGTCTAGGTAATGGCATTCTACCAAGTTATTTTGTTAATGAAGTGACAGATTATGAGTGTTTTGACCATAAGACTCATTTAGGTTTAACAGCAATTAAGGCAAAAGGTTTTGACCATCGGACATTACCAAAGTTCCTTGAAGCGCCTGCAAGATATTTGAAAACCATTGATGGTGAGCAAGCGAAGGATCTTCATAACAATGTCCTGAAGTCTAATATTTATGATAAGCAATTAGGGATGTTCAAAACATCTGAAAGCCTTGATTCAGAGACCATGGAGATAGGTCGTATTCGCGCTTTTACACCAGGGTGGTTAGAACGAGAATCAGTTTTCATGCATATGACCTACAAATATCTACTAAGCTTGTTAAGCGCCGGTTTGCATGATGCTTTTTATGAAGCTATCCAAACAAACATGGTCCCTTTCTTTGATCCGGAATTGTATGGAAGAGCAACAACAGAGAACTCATCCTTTATTGCCAGTAGTGTGAATCCGAATCCAGCAGTCGTTGGGCAAGGGTTTATGGCAAGACTTAGTGGCTCTACTGCAGAAGCAATTAGTATGTGGGTTAAGATGTTTATAGGTGGTAAAGGCTTTACTTATGAGGGTGGACAACTTCACTTCGTCTTTGAGCCGGTGTTAAGTTCGGATTTCTTTGATGAAGAAGGCAGAGCTAGTTTTATCTTGTTTGGTACAACCAAGGTCACTTATATCAATAAGCAACGCAAGCACACTTTTGGGCATGCAGGTTGCACCATAAAAACAATTCTTGTTGATGGTATTAAAGAGGCAGCACCCTACCTAAATGAAGTGTCAGCACATAACCTTCGTGACAAGAAGATAAAAAGCATTGAAATCTATCTTAGTTAAGAGAGAATGATTGACAAAAGGTTCCGGCAGGCATACTATAGGGTAATAATTGATGTGAGGAGTAACCAATGGCAAATATTAAGGACATAGCTGAGGCGACGGGGTATTCACGTACAACAGTGTCCAAAGCATTTAATGATTATACAGACATCAGTGCCAAGGCTAAAAAACTCATATTAGAAGCAGCAAAAGAATTGGATTATTACCCCAATGCTCAAGCGAGAGGTCTTAAGATGCGCAGGTCATTCACTATTGGTGTCATTCTTGATGAACTTCTGGGTTATGGATTATCCCATCCATTCTTCTCTACAGTGATTCAGTCATTTAGAACTTCGGTAGAAGCTTATGGTTATAGCATGATTATGATCTCAAGTAATATGGGAAATAGCAATATGGAGAGTTACATCTCTCACTGCAATCAATTGAACGTGGATGGAGTCTTTATATTGTGTACAGATAGTAGCGATGAAGGTATTCAGCAATTGATTCATTCAGTCATACCTACAGTACTTTTTGATATGCCACATGAAGACACCAGTTGTGTGATGAGTAATCATTATCAAGGGGCTAAGGATGCAGTTGAGTGTTTTGTTAACCTTGGTCATACAAAGATTGCTCATATCTATGGGAATCAAATCACCTATGCAGGTCGTGAACGACAAAGAGGTTATCTGGACGCGATGGTAGGACATGGGCTGGAAGTCCGTGATGATTTCATAAGAAGTGGTGGCTTTTTTGATCGTAAGTATGCCAAAATTGCCATGGAAGAATTTTTAGCACTCGAAGAACCCCCAACGGCGGTCTTTGCGTCTGGAGATATGATGGCTTTAGGTGCAGCTCAGGTTTGTGATGAACAAGGTGTTAGAATTCCGGAAGATATGTCAATTATTGGCTTTGATAATCTTCAAATGTTGGATTGGATTAAGCCATCATTAACCTCAGTTGCTCAAGATAGCCAACGTATAGGACAGGTATGCTGTCGTATGTTAACGGACATCATCGATAAAAAGGTGACAGGTAATATAGAAGAGGTTATTGAGACCACAATCGTTCAGAGAAAGTCCTGTGCGCCACCCTCTAAATAAGAAAAAAAATTTAGAAAGTAACGAAATCGTTTTCGGAGGCCGAGTATGTTTACAAGAATTGTCACTTCAAAAAATACTGAGCAACGTCTTAAAGTACAAGAGGACCTTCTATGTTTCTCAAAAGCTCGATATGATCAAGTGGTGGAGGTGGACCCTTCTCTAACTTTTCAGACAATGATGGGCTTTGGTGGTGCATTTACTGAAGCAGCAGCGGTGACACTTAATAAGATGAGTCCCACCCTTAGAGATGAGGTTATAAAAAAGTATTATGACCCAGAATTAGGTCTGAACTATAGTATTGGTCGAGTTCATATTCATAGCTGTGACTTTGCTCTTGGTAATTATACCTATGTGGCAGAGGATGACAGTGATCTTAAAACCTTTTGTATTGATCATGACAGGACATTAATTCTGCCATTGGTTAAAGAGGCTAGTGCAAAAAGAGGGTGTGACCTTCAGATACTTGCCTCACCATGGAGTCCACCAGGGTGGATGAAAACCAACAAGCAGATGAATCAGGGTGGGAAGTTGTTGCCAGAGTATTTTGGAGCATGGGCAACCTACTATGCCAAATTCATTGAAGCTTATGAAGAAGCCGGTGTGCCAATCTGGGGGATAACAGTACAGAACGAACCTGCAGCAGCACAAACTTGGGATTCTTGTATCTATACAGCGGAAGAGGAACGTGATTTCATCAAAGATCATTTGGGACCAACACTGGAGAAGGCAGGTTATGGTGATAAGAAAATTCTCATATGGGACCATAACAGAGATGTGATGGTACAAAGAGCCAAAAGAATTCTTGAAGATTCTGAGGCGGCTAAGTATGTCTGGGGCACAGGTTTCCACTGGTATGTTTCTGAAGCTTTTGAGAATGTTGGGAAAGTTCATGACTTGTATCCGGACAAACACCTTCTATTCACAGAAGGGTGCCAAGAAGGTGGCGTTCAATTGGGAGAATGGTTCACAGGTGAACGTTATGCCCGTAATATGATGGGTGATTTCAATCACTGGTGTGAAGGTTACTTGGATTGGAACATTGTCCTTGATGAAACCGGAGGCCCTAACCATGTGAATAATCTGTGTGATGCACCGATTATCTGTGATACAATTAATGATGAACTGATCTACAACAGTTCTTATTATTACATTGGTCATTTCAGTAAGTATGTTCAACCTGGGGCTCAACGAATTTTTAGTGATTGCCAGGATGAAGCACTTTCAGTTGTAGCGTTTAAGAACCCTAACAATCAGCTAATCATTGTATTGTTGAATGAAACAGATATAACTAAAACAATGAGTTTACAAATAAAAGAGCGTTACTTGAACATAGAATTAGCACCCCATACCATCGAAACTTTGGTTCAAGCCAAATAAAAGTCATCTATAAAGGAGTTATATTATGTCGAGTATTAGTGAAAAAAATCATTTAGGTGTTGCCCTAGATAGCCTTAGTAAAAGTGTTATGGATTTACCTGGAGAGGCACTTGAGTTGGAAATGAAGAAAATCTTAAACAAAGGTGTTCATGGCATGAGTTTTAGTCCTTATGTAGAGGGGCAAGCACCTGCCATTCAGTCTAAAATATCAAGAGAGCAGATTGAAACACGTATGAAGGTCATTCAACCGTACACCTCATGGGTTAGAAGTTTTTCTTGTGCAGACGGTAATGAACTTATCCCAGAAGTTGCCCACGCTATGGGGCTTAAAACCATGGTTGGTGCATGGATCGCAGGAGATAAGGAACGTAATCAAATAGAGTTGGACAGCTTGATCACCCTTGCTAAAAATGGTTATGCAGACATCATAGCGGTTGGTAATGAAATTATTCTTAGAGGAGAACTGACTGAAGATGAGATCATTGACTACATAAATCAAGTGAAAGAGGCAGTGCCAGGCGTACCCGTAGGTTACGTGGATGCCTATTATATATTCTCTGATTATCCAAGGATTGCAGAGGCATGTGATGTAATTTTAGCTAATTGTTATCCATACTGGGAAAACTGTCCATTAACTTATGCAGTTGATTACATGAGCCAGATGTATGAAAAGGCTTTGGCGTCTGCTAATGGTAAACCGATTATAATTACTGAGACAGGATGGCCAAATAAAGGGACAGATGAGGGTGGTGCACAACCATCTTATGAGAATGCTATGAGTTATTTTGTTAACACCTATCGTTGGTCACAATCACAGAA
>RCND010002655.1_pt1 | contig 10573 bp, 8 predicted proteins | sample 2041351 | NCBI WGS metagenome assembly RCND01 (sample SAMN09708230, study PRJNA481090) | Marine sediment metagenome, whole genome shotgun sequencing project. | biome: marine sediment; feature: ocean; material: sediment; isolation source: Sewage treatment plant 12B marine sediment (STP12B) ...
ATCTGATGCTATATTTATATTTAAAAACTTGCCAATACTATTAAAAGCAGAAGTTAAACCCACTACGCAACAAATCACTAAAACGAGTAAGCGGTGCTTAATTTTCCTCATAAATTGATAATAGCTAATCATTGAAAGGTTTCAATGTAGTTAAATTCTGTTGAAGTCAAAGTAAACACTATTTATTTTCGACAAGACTATTTAAAACGCTATGAAAGGCATTTTTCTTCTTTAATTTACACTAAATAGGTTGTAAATAAAGTGCTTTTATTTCGGGCTAGATATACTCAGTACTGGTTATTTTTAATAGGATAGAAACCTTGTGTATTCATAAAGAGGTGTCACTTTGAGTAAATTTAGCGAATGAAAATCTAATAAATTAGTACCTAGACTTCGCTTAACAGAAACATCGATAAGCCCTTAATTATAGTTATAGATACCATCCCGATTCTCAGGATTACGCAGCCTCACAATATTTAATTATATTAGACTGTAATACAAGGCTATTCAACAATTAGTAAAAACCTTAACCAAATGATACCACAAGAACTTCAATCCTCAGATTATAGAATCCGTAAACTCATTGGTGTTTTGGGTATATCATTACCTGTTTTACTACCCATAGCACAGTTTGAGTTTCTGGCATCCCTTAGTCATTATTACTACGCTACCCTATCATCCTTGCTTTTTATTATTATCCTTTCAGCCTTCGGTCTGTTTTTAATATCCTATAAAGGTTATAAAAAGGATTTAGAGACCGAGCAAATCAGTGACGACTTTTTAACCAATATTGGCGGATTTGCGGCCTTAGTTGTTGTGTATTTATACCAACCCTTTGTATCGGCAGTAGCAGTGAAACGATAGACCAATTATGCACTAGTGAAATCTATCCGCTTTTCGGTCATAACAATACCCAATTAAATACGATTCACTTGGCGAGTGCAGGCATATTTATTCTGTGCATGGGTTGGATGTCTAAGTACAAATTTACCAGAGGTGCTAAAACAAAGCACAACAAAATTTATAAACACTGTGGCAATATGGTGTTCATTTCTGTAGCATTACTTATTGTTGGTATCATTCTAGAGAAGCAAAACATAAATTTCCTTATTAATGATTATTATGTTTTCATTTTTGAAACCCTCGCAGTTATCGCTTTTGGTAGTTCTTGGCTTGTAAAAGGAGAAGCCATTGAAAATTTGGTGGATCTCAAGGAACGCATGATAAGATAAAGATGTCTTTTCATCTTGGTTAACAAAGCAATATGCTTTCTTTTAATACGACAGAAAAGCATGCTTCTTAGGCCAATACCAAATAATCTTCAAACAAGACCTCAACCAATCACTAAGAAGTAATTATTAATTAATTGTTAGTTTTTTAAACTAATAATATTATCTAGTGACTTATCCTTAACTTTGCACAAAAATTGCAAAAGCTTTGATGAAAAACGAAAAAAAACCAGACCAAGTCGTTTACAATACCCAAACGAACCGTTACGATGCTTCTTTAAAACCCTATGCCACTGATGTTTCCGCTCCTGTAATCACTACAACAGATTCATTAGCCTGGAAAAATAGAAACATTAATAAGGTAAACAAACATGTCCAAGCGAAATACAACGAACTTAAAGCGGCATACGACAAAATGATCCAGCAGTATGAATATAATAATTTAGTCTACGCTGCAGCATTTAGCTTTGAACCTGTTGTAGGTGACAATTACCACTTATATGTAAGAGAGAACAATTCTACCTTTTTATCTATCATAGCTCCCGAAGAGTGTAATTTTAATCATGTCGGAAGCTTCTATCTCGATGCTGATGGGATCTGGCATAAGCTCTAATAAAATAAAACTCATTACTCTCAATTCATTTAGTATCGCCTAACCAAATCGGTGATGCCTAAAGTTTCATAAGGTATAGGCGTTAATTAAGCTGTAAAACGGGTCTCAATTGTATTTTGCTATTATATCTTTATACTAAATCTGCCTCTTATAGCTTCCATCAATCTATTTCTGGAATAGATAGTCAATACCACCTATCGAATACGTCTCAACTACTATTAGTTTTAAAAAACACCTCTTCTGTTTTCTTATAAATGAAAGGCTATTCAATCACTAAAATGTATTTTACCGTATTTATTTGCACTTTGTAGATTATTTTATTACGTTTGTCTAGTAAATTAGTCCCAAGCTAAAATTAACCTGTTATGAAATGCTCTACCCAAATGGCAGTGAGATATACACTATTTTTATGTGTAGTTCTAGCCATTAAGCTATCTTATGCGCAGCATATAGTTTCCGAATATGTTGATGACATTGAGGTTAATTCAAATCTAACGGTAACGGATGGCAAACTCTCAATCGATCTTACAACTTCATACGAATTTAACAATTTGAACCGATCTAGTGACTCAATACTATATAATGACCAAAAACGGTTAATTACAGAACACAAGGGGCTCGAATCTAACGTCATGACCTCAACTATTTCCACAAATCTTAGTGCTGGTATTTCACCAACATTGACCACAAATGTCAGTGTTACCAATATGAAACGTGTTTGGAGGGTCGTTGGAAATAACAGTAACATTACTACGGTTAATGTAAGTTCTCAAGAAAATTCATCCAGCCAGAATACATCACTCGGAAACTATTATATGTTTGTTTCTAATACTGGAGTATTCGATTCAACAGCAGATTACAGGATTTTGTGGTCTGATGGAAATGGAAATTTGGAGACGGAATACAGTTTTGATCGCACTACTTATATTACTTTCGGCTATGCTCCTCGGGTAACATTTGAGCGTTCCATCTATTTTGATGGAAAGGATGATTATATCGATATGGACAACACGTTAAATCTAAATCCTTCTGGCTTTACAATATCAGCATGGGTAAAAAGAGATGCTCCGAATTATGGTACAGTTTCAATAGTATCTAAAAGAGACGACCCGTTTACGCATGGTTATGATTTACGAATTCTAAATAACAATAGAATTGAAATCATCTGGAAAAATGGTTCTGATCAAAGCCTCATTTCGAACTCAGCAATTCCTAATGACGAATGGCATCATGTAGCAGCCATCTATAATGGTACTGAAGTTTCTATATACATTGATGGTGTATTCGATAAAGCTGAAGTAAAAACTTCACCAGTCACCACCAATGACTCCTTTCATATTGGAGCTGCTGGTAAGGACAAGCCAAACCAATATTTTAAAGGAAATATAGACGAGGTACGTATTTGGGACATCGCGTTGTATGAAGATCAACTCCGTTTTATAATGAATCAAGAAATTACCGAAAATTCAGGACAAGTAATGGGTAATATTCTCCCAACTACCATTACAAAAAATGATATAAATGTAATCCCTTGGTCAACATTGGCTGGATACTATCCAATGTCAACATTTACATACGCTAGCACAAATGATGCCTCAGGTAATGGCGCTCACGGAGCTTTAAGAAATATAAATACCATAGATAGACAAACGGCACCACTGCCCTATCTCTCTATCCAAAATGGAAATTGGGATACGAAATCAACTTGGACCAACGGAAACGTACAATACACTCCTGGCTCTAAATCTGTTGTAGATTTAAATATTACCGTAGACTGGAATATCGTAAAAACGTCACATTATGTAACTATGGATAATTCTAGTTTACCAACTAATAAAGAAGCTAATAGAAAAATTTTAGGACTTTATATTGATGCCAACGAATTAGTTTTAAGTGGAAGAACAAATTTTAATGAAGGTAATGGTTTAACTATTTCTCATTATTTAAGTTTAACTGGGAAAATTGATCTTGAAGGCGAGTCACAATTAATTCAAGAACTAAATAGTGATTTAGATGTTGCTCCTAGTGGTATTTTAGAACGTGACCAGCAAGGAACTGCAGATATGTACACTTATAATTATTGGTCATCTCCTGTGAGTGCTATTATTGAGGGTTCAAACAACACTGAATATACGCTTAACGACATATTAAGAGATGGTACAGACCCATCTATTCCTAAAATAATAGATTGGATAAGCTCAGGTTATGATGGAGCAGCCACAGACCCTATTGGATTAGCGGACTATTGGATATGGAAATTCAATAATTATTTAGATGAAGACTATTCAATATGGCAACATCTTCGCAGTAATGGAACCTTAAGTGCTGGTGAAGGTTTTACAATGAAAGGTTCAGGAACAGGAACTATTTTAGAAGACCAAAATTACGTATTTGTTGGTCGACCTAACAATGGTGATATAAATTTAGATCTCAAAGCAGGTAGTCACTATTTATTAGGCAATCCGTACCCTTCTGCAATAGATGCATATCAATTTATTAGCGATAATAGGAGTGCTTTAGACAATGATCTCGAGGGCAATAACACAGATTCTACTGCTGATATAGTTCCAAAAATGACTGGTAACCTATACTTTTGGCAACATTGGGGAGGAGGTTCTCATACATTATCAGACTATTATGAAGGAGGCTATGGTATTTACAATTTCTCCGGTGCTGTTGCCGCACCATCGTACGGCACAAATGACCAAGACTTTGCGACTGATGGAACATTAACTAAACTTCCTGGACGCTATATTCCGGTAGGTCAGGGCTTTTTTGTCATTGGTGAAAATACAGGCGTATTGAAATTTAACAATGCGCAACGAATTTTTCGGAAGGAAGCTGATTCTAATTCTGTATTTATGAGAAGTGCCGATGCGTCAATATCGCAATATAATTATGATGCCGAAGAAAGTGATCTTAGAATGAAGTTTAGAATTGGATTTAATTCTATAAATACCATTCATAGACAACTCTTATTAACAATTGATAGTCTTGCAACTCCATCTGTAGATTATGGCTTTGACGCTATTTTATTAGACGACTTAATAGATGACATGTATTGGACTATTGAAGGAGATAAATACACTGTACAAGGCCTAGATGTAATTGACGAAAACACCATAATATCTTTAGGGGTGCATGTTTCTAGCCCTGGTGCAAATGAAATAGCTATTGACGCTTTAGAAAATGTAACTGACAACATTAATATCTACTTACACGACAAAGACGCAGATATTTATCATAACCTGAGGACAGCTAACTATCAAGTACAGTTAGAAACGGGTACATACTTGAATCGATTTGAGATCACGTTTGCTGTTCTTGATGCACTCACTATAGAAGAAGAAAATTTCAATGATCTAAAGTTTTATTATGCTTTTAATAGAAATAAAATTGTAATTCTCAATCCTAAGGGTGCAAAACTAGAACACTTAGAAGTGTGGAATATTATGGGGCAGTCTGTTTATGCTCTTAGGGATTTATATCAAGCCTCATACAATGAATATGAAATTGATAATCTAAACGCCGGAACTTACGTTGTTCAATTACACACTGCCATCGGAGTGCTCACAAAAAAGATAATAATTAAATAAAATGAATTATTTTAGTTGGTGATAAAAAAGTTTCAGCTACCATGTCTGGAGCTTTTTTTATGGACTATTCTTGACTTTTTGTTTTAAACCGAATCCCGAAGCTTCGGGATAGCTTTTGTGCGATAATGAATATTTTTTTTGTAAAAAGAGCATCGGTACGTTTATAAAAAAGACCAAAATTAGAGTGCAAAATGGAAATTTTGCAGGTACCTGTCTACCGACAGGCAGAAAATAAAAGTCAAGAGAAGTTCTACTTTATAACGTCTAGTAATGCATTAAACTTTAATTTCTCTTGTTCTCCAGACTCCATAGTTTTCAACGTAAAATTTTCTGCTTTCAATTCTTCCTCGCCAACTAAAACCACATAAGGAATGTCTCTTCTGTTGGCATAATTCATCTGCTTTTTCATTTTAGCATTATCAGGGTAGAGTTCTGCTTTTATACCAGCGCGTCTCAGTTTCGTTACGGCTTGTAGACATGCCATGGCTTCTTTCTCGCCAAAATTGATAAATAACACTTTTGTTGATTCTGCAATCGTATTAGGGAATAAATCTAATTCCTCTAATACCAAATAGATGCGATCTAAACCAAAACTAATTCCTACGCCACTCACATCTTTTAAGCCAAAGATACCTGTAAGATCATCGTAGCGACCTCCTCCTCCGATAGAGCCCATGCTTACTCCTTCTGGAGCTGACACTTCGAAAATCGCGCCTGTATAGTAGTTGAGACCACGTGCCAAAGTCACATCAAGTTGTAGCTTCGCTGTTTTTAATTCTAAGCTTGAAATAGCTGCGTTTATAAATTCTAATTCTTCAATGCCTTTTAATCCAATTTCAGACGTACTTAAAATGGATTTTAAATTATCTACTTGGTTCCCAAAACTACCTTTTAATGTAAATAAAGGCTGAAGTTTAGAGATGCCCGCTTCAGAAATCCCTTTACTTCTCATTTCTTCTTTCACTTTCTCCTCTCCTATTTTATCAAGTTTATCCAAGGCAACCGTGAAGTCAATTAATTTATCTTGTGCGCCAATCACTTCGGCTATACCTGATAAGATTTTACGATTATTAATTTTAATCGTAACGCCTTCCAACTTTAAAGCTGAAAACACAGCATCATATAACTGTACAAATTCTACTTCTTGAAACAAGGATTTTGAACCAACCACATCAGCATCACATTGGTAAAATTCTCTAAAGCGTCCTTTTTGTGGACGGTCTGCTCGCCAAACCGGCTGTATTTGATACCGTTTAAATGGGAATTCTATTTCGTTTTGATGTTGTACGACGTAGCGCGCGAAAGGCACGGTTAGGTCGTAGCGAAGTGCTTTTTCTGAAATCTTAGGAGTCATTAAATTTTCAGACTTCAAACTATAATCTGCATCTGATATCTTTTTTAAATATTCACCAGAATTCAAAATCTTAAAAATCAAGCGATCGCCTTCATCACCATATTTTCCCATTAAGGTATCCGAGTTTTCAAAACTTGGTGTTTCGATGGGTTGGAATCCAAAGAGATTAAACTGATCTTTTATCGTTTCCATGATATAAGAACGTTTTGCAACTTGTTCTGCATTAAAATCTCTTGTGCCTTTTGGGATACTTGGTTTTTGTGCCATATTATTCCCCACGAAAGTGGGCATCTCTTTTTAGTGAAACTCTTTTTATTTCTTTAAGCAAAAATAAGACTTTGAAGTAAGATGTAATTACTTCAATAGCACTTCGCCAAGCTCCGCTTGGGTGCCTTCTAAACAAAATATATTTTATTTCTCGCCAATGCTTAATGTGACAGTTGTTTATATTTTAAAATATTACTCTTAATTCACAAAAATATTATAAATTTTAGAGGCATTACCAAGTAATCTTAAATTTATAGTAACTTTATTGTCTTTAAGAAGTCTTATAGACTGTACGACCCAACTAACATTAGAAAAAACTATGTTTTCATTAGCTAAAGAGACGATTAGAATTGCTCTTGATTCCATTAGAAGTCAATTGCTTAGAACTATTCTAACCGTTTTAATTATCGCTATTGGTATTATGGCTTTGGTTGGAATTCTTAGTGGTGTTTCGGCTTTAGAGAATACCATTTCTAGTAACTTTTCTTCTATGGGCTCTAATACGTTTAATATACAACGTTACGAGCTTACATCGCGCCGCCAAAGTAGTAGAGAGCGTCAAAAGGTAAATCAAATAATTAACTACAGAAACATGAAAGATTTCGAAGATAATTACGATTTTCCGTTTACAACCGTTGGTGTTTCGTATGGAGGAACCGCATCTGCAGAAGTAAAATATGAAGACAAAAAGACTGATCCTGAAATTAGGGTGTTTGGCTTTAATGAACATTTTATAGAAAATGCAGGATTAGAAATAGAAAATGGTCGTCCCTTAAATGTATTTGATATTAAAAATGGTAGTGCTGTCTGTGTTATTGGTCTTGATTTAGTTAAGTTTTTATTTCCAGAAGAAAATCCCATTGGTAAAACCATTAGTCTTAGAGGCTCAAAATTCAAAGTGATTGGCGTATTTAAATCAAAGGGATCTACTTTTGGAGGAAACGAAGATTCAAGAGTGGCTATGCCACTTCAAAAAGCGCGTTCTATATATCCAAATGGTAATGTTGATTATAATTTAAGTATAAAAGTTGATAAAAAAGATATGCTCGAAGCGGCAAAGGAGGATGCTATCTTGACCTTTAGGAATATTAGAGGTCTCAACCCCATTGAAAAGAATGATTTTGGCGTTGTGCAAAGCGATGATTTATTAGTCCGTGCTACAGAAAATATAGACGCACTTTATATTGCGGCATGGATTATTAGTATCATTACCATCTTTGGTTCTACAATAGCCTTAATGAATATTATGTTGGTTTCGGTTAGTGAACGTACACGCGAAATTGGTGTCCGTAAAGCCTTAGGAGCAAAAAGCAAAACAATTGCTTTTCAGTTTTTTATGGAAACTGTTATTATTGGTCAACTTGGCGGCATATTGGGAATAATTCTTGGTATTTTAATCGGCATGGCAGTTGCTAAAGGTTTTGAACTCGACTTCTCTACACCTTGGGTTGCTATGATTTGGGCAACGAGTATTGCCTTTATTGTCGCCGTGGTTTCAGGTTTATATCCTGCTACAAAAGCAGCGAAATTAGATCCTATTGAGTCTTTGCGTTATGAGTAACACATTCGTGCGTAGGCAGGAATCTTATAAAAGGAAAATTTAGGAACAAATGTAAAAGCTTCGCGAAGAAGATTAGTTCACTTTATCTTCTGTCCTCCGCCTTTTTTTTATCCTTTTATCAAATTGGCAAAATATTGAAACAACTCGCCTTTAGTAATATTTGCACCTGACTGAATCATTTTAAATAGATCCAAATGCTTATCCTCTGTATATTCCTTCTTTGCGTTAAAGAATTCAATAGAATCGGATAATAAATTATCGCGCAGCCAATTAAAACCCTCTTTGGTTGTAAAATCGACGGCGTCATTTTCAATTTTTAAAGCAATTAATCGCATACTTTTTTCATTGCATTGAAAAAGGTGTATTTGTTGTGGAGAAATATGCTCTAAATAGTCTATTTTTTTCAATACTCCGAACCAAACCAAATCACTAAACACATCTAGTTCTTGCTCGGCTGCTTCTGGTGTATTCGTTTTAATAGCTTTCCACTCGTCTGCTGTAATGGACTGCGTCGCTAAAAAATTGATGAATTCTTGGTGTAATTCTTCAAATTGTTCTTTTGTTAATCTTGTGTATTTCATCTGGTAGTAATTATTCTTTTTTTTGGTCAGATGTTATGCCTATAAAAAGAATGATTTTAACATTGATATTTTGGGTAAATCATTTTATTGAAAAACTTGGTTGTTCATCTCGCACAAGACACGAAGCCTTGTTGCCTTTAAAGCTCACTTCGATAAGCTCAGTGTGACGACATCTTAATTCTATTAATTTATAGCCTTAAAAGCATCAAAAGGCCTGTCTGTCGCTAAAATGTCTACGCCTTTATTCTTCCACGTCCTATAAAGATGATTGCCTTTAGCTTCAGCTTGCCTGTCTAAGTTCCCTAAGGTTCCCAGCATGCAAACAATATTTTCAGCATGCAATTTTTCAAAAAGTGAGTTGTCTGATAAACGTGTTCCTGTAAATGCTAACATATTTTCCGTTGGAATTTTAGCATCTAATAAACGATCGAATTCTTCATGGTTTCTAGCCGAAACTGATAATAGCAATTCTGGAGCGAGATTATAAGCGGATTGGGCTTGAGCTAAATCATAAGTGATAATAATACTTATATCTTCTGCTTTTGCCTCTTTAATCGCCTTAATAACTACATCTTGACTCACGCTGCGTTTAATATCTACTGTAAGAATGACATTATTAGTTTTGCACCAATCTAAAACTTCAGAAAAAGATGGGATTTTAAACTTGGTTGCATTGCCATAATCATCTATAAGATTATATTTTTTTAACTCATTATAGGTTAAATCTTTCACTAGACCACTTCCATTAGTGGTTCTTTCAATAGAATTATCGTGCATTAATACTAACTGTCCATCTTTAGTTTGGGCGACATCTATTTCGTAAACCGCAGAAATACTATCATTTACATATTGAAGTGTTTCCAGGCAATTTTCAGGATAATTAAGTAACCCTTTTCCACCGCGATGCACACTAATATTAGGATAATTAGAATTTGAAGCTTTAAAGACTTCAATAAGTTTAGATCTTGGCACTACAACAGTTTCTTGAGCATTCTTAGACTCTTTACAACCTAGTAGACCAATGATTAGTAGTGCTAAAAGAAAATGTTTCATACTTAATGAAGTTAATTTTACAAGATTCTGTTCTTCAACAGGATTAGTTCAACTTTGAAATTTTTCTGTACCAACGGCTTAAAAAAATTGAGTTTCACTAACAAAAAAACCGCTTAGAAAACTAAACGGTTTTTAATTATTTTAAAAAAATAGATTAAGCCTGAGCAATTACCTCAAATGGTAAATCTACAGTCACTTCTCTATGTAATCTAACTACAGCATCGTATTTACCTAAACGCTTTACACTACCACCGATCACAGTGATAAATTTCTTGTCAATTTCTTGACCTTCTTTTAATAAAGCAGCAACTAAATCAAT
>RCND010002325.1_pt1 | contig 10572 bp, 7 predicted proteins | sample 2041351 | NCBI WGS metagenome assembly RCND01 (sample SAMN09708230, study PRJNA481090) | Marine sediment metagenome, whole genome shotgun sequencing project. | biome: marine sediment; feature: ocean; material: sediment; isolation source: Sewage treatment plant 12B marine sediment (STP12B) ...
AAACATACAAAACACGCTAAGCTAACAAGGCGAAATTTTGGGCAAATGGCTCCGTTTGAAATTGCTATTCTAGGAACCAAATGTTCAATTATAAAAGAATTGGTAAAAGAGGTTTCAATTAAAATTGATGGTAAATTTAAAGTAGGCTATGCAGATGCCTCGCATAATAAGGAAACAATAGCTCCAGATTATGATGAATTTACATTTCACCATTCAGGTGATTTGGCAGTGCGTAAAACTTATCATATGAATCCTTATACTGATAAAGTATTACTCAATCCGTATGATCTTCTCTTCATTAATGGGAATCATTATCCTGGAAACAAGCAAATTCTTATTCTAGATGACGAAAAAGAGGCTTCAGTACTCAAGAGAATAGATCAATTGGATGATATAGCATTCCTAATAAACTTAAACCACCGATCCGAAATTTTTCCTTTTCTTCAAGAAAAGTACCCAAATATCAAAGACTTAAAAGTTTATTCCATTCATGACCTCGAACAGATAAGCACTCATATTCTAGAATTGATAGGGATGAATAGAGCTCCACTAAAGGGCTTAGTTCTTGCGGGAGGAAAAAGTGTTAGAATGGGCACGGATAAGGGGCTTTTGGATTATTTTGGAAAATCCCAGCGCTTATATTCCTTGGAAATGTTGGAAAAATTGAATCTCAATACTTTTTTATCCGTCAGGAAGGAACAAAAACTGGATCAAAAAAATATTATAGAAGATAAATTCTTAGGACTTGGACCTTTTGGAGCTATTTGTTCTGCATTTCAACATGACCCCAATTCAGCCTGGTTGGTTCTTGCTACTGATTTGCCATATGCGGATGAAAAATTAATTCGTCTATTAATGGAAAACAGAGATTCTAGTAAATTAGCCACTGCGATAAAAGGAAAGGACAAAAAATTTCCTGAACCACTTATTGCCATTTGGGAACCCAAATCTTACCCCGTCATGTTACAATTTTTAGCACAAGGAATATCTTGTCCGAGAAAAGTATTAATTAATTCAGAGGTGAAATTGGTAGAAGTTGATGATGACTTTATCATGAACGTAAACACTCCAGAAGAGTTTTCAGCAGTAAAAAAAGAGCTACACAAATAGTGCGTGATAATATGAATATTGAGAAGGAGAAAATGTTCGTACGACAGACCACTTTGCCAGAACTTGGCTTAGAGGGACAGGAAAAATTATTGGATGCAAAAATTGCTATTATCGGTTGCGGTGGTCTTGGCAGCGCGGCAGCAGTTTATCTTGCAGCAACTGGAATTGGTCAAATTCATTTGGTTGATTATGACAAAATCGACATCAGTAATTTACATCGTCAAGTATTTTACAAATTGAAGGAAGTTGGAAATTCAAAGGTAAGGTCGCTTGCAAATCATATAGAAAATATAAGTTCATCTGTTTCAGTTAGTATACATGAAGAACCAGTCGCTAAAAATAATATTGAGGAGCAATTAAAGAGTTTTTCAATAATTCTTGATTGTACTGATAGCCTTCAGACAAAATACCTCTTAAATGACTATTGCGTTCTAAACGATAAAATATTGGTATATGGCTCATTATATAAACATGACGGATATGTTAGTGTTTTTAATGTCGCGTCAAAAGAAGGGCGAACTGCCCATCTTAGAGATGCTTTCCCTGACATGCCACAAAAACATGTTCCAAATTGCTCTGAAATTGGCACTTTAAATCCAATCGTTGGAATGATAGGATTAATGCAGGCCAATGAAGTTATTAAAATAATAACTGGAATTGGGAACCTACTAACCAATAAGATTCTTATTTATAATTCATTGGTTAATTCCCAATTTATAATGAAGTTGAAATCGACTTTTCCAGCTGAGAGGGTTGCCTCTATTTTTAATTCGGAAAGTTATTTTGATGCTAAATGCGAGGTGCAGCACAAAAATTTACTCATAGAAGCAAAAGAACTTAGAAATAAACTTCTGGATGGTAACATAAAAATTATTTCTGTTATTGCTGATGATGATTTCCCTTTTCCGTTCCCTGTTGATCTTCATATGCCAAATTCAAAATATGATGCTGAAAAATTAAAACCCTTTTTAAGTAATCAAGTTGTTGTTGTTTGCCAAAAAGGTATATCAAGTTACGCTGCAAGTAAGAAAATTAAAAATGAGTTTCCCGATATAAAGGTTTATAGCCTTAAGAACGGTTTAGAGAATTACTAATCGATCAGGAAATTAACATCATACAAATACATGTCAAAGCCCCATAATTTTTATCAAAAAGAAAAATCAAAGTTTGAGCAACAGCGAGATCAACTTCGCTATAAGTCAAACCTATATAGTGTTTTAAGAATGGCTTTGTTTCTTGTTCTAATTCCTGCTGTATATTATAGCTTCAATTACACTCCTGTTTTTATAGCAGTTCTAGCAACAGGATTCATCGGGTTCATCATCTTAGTTATCAAACATCAAAGTCTACGAAACCAGAAAAAAATATCGGAACATCTTATAAAAATAAATAATATTGAAATTGACGCATTAAACGGCAAGTATGCATCACTCCCAACCGGAGATGAATTTTCAGATCCCAAGCATTTTTTCAGTAACGATGTGGATCTTTTCGGAAAAGGATCATTTTTTCAGTACTTAAACAGAACAGCTACCTCTTCTGGCAGACAGCTACTGGCTAAAATTATGACTAGCAATGATGTAGAAAACATTGTATTGAAACAAAATGTTATCAAAGAATTATCTGTCATGGCTCCGTGGAGGCAACGATATTTGGCCAAGGCCAAAATGGTTAAAACGGAAGTTGACCATAATACCATAGTTTCATGGATCCATAACTACAAGTCGTTTCTACCTCCTTTGATGAATTACCTACCCTTGTTTTACAGCTTCTTTTCCTTAGTTTTAATACTTCTAGTATCTCTTGATCAAATTTCTTCCTTCTTGCTTGCGGGCTGGTTCTTTTTAGGACTGGCAATCACCTTGCCTTATTTCAAAAGGGTCAACCATTTGTATCTTGAAGCTGGTAAAATAAAACATACTTTTAGGCAGTATCATACCTTATTAAATGAAATTGAAAACCTAAAGTTAAGGTCCGCTTTCGCTAAAGAACAGCAAGATAAAATTCAATCTTCAGGAAAAAAGGCCTCTCTCATTTTCAAAGAATTCTCTAAAATTCTCGATGCGTTCGATCAAAGAAATAATATGCTTTTTGGAATTCTAGGAAATGGCTTATTTCTTTGGGACATTCGCCAAACATACAAGATTGATATATGGATAAGCACCTATCAAAATCAAGTTGAAAACTGGTTTGATGTGATTGCCTATTTTGATGCGCAAATTTCATTGTCAAATTATGCTTTTAATCACCCTGATCATCATTTTCCTGAAATAAATCCAAAAGAGCAAGGTATCATAGCTGAATTATTAGGCCACCCTTTGCTTGATAAAGAATCGAGAATTAACAATGATTTTAGCATTGAAGAGAAAGGTTTTCAAATCATAACAGGAGCCAATATGGCAGGCAAAAGCACCTTTCTGCGTACCATATCTTTAAGCCTGATTATGTCGAATTCTGGCTTACCTGTATGTGCAAAGAAATTCATTTATTCCCCAATAAAATTGATTACCAGTATGCGAACTACCGATTCTTTAGCTGAGGAAAGTTCTTACTTTTATGCTGAAATTGTCAGGCTACGCTTTATAGTTGATCAAATGAAAAATGAAAAATATTTTATTATACTCGATGAAATTTTAAAAGGCACAAACAGTAAAGACAAGGCGATTGGATCAAGAAAGTTTGTCGAAAAATTAGTCAAGTCAGGCTCTACAGGTATTATAGCTACCCATGATTTGAGTTTGTGTGATATTGAACAAGAATATCCTCAAATTAAAAATAAATATTTTGATGCTAAAATCAACAATGAGGAATTAATTTTTGATTACAAATTAAAAGATGGTATTTGCACCAACATGAATGCTTCTTTTCTTTTAAAGAAAATGGAAATTATTTAATTATGGGTGAGAATTGACCCAAATGTCTCCATCTTCAAAAAATTCCTTTTTCCAGATCGGAACTGTCTCTTTTAGCGTATCGATGGCATATTGACAAGCTTTGAATGCAGCCTCTCTATGCGGAGAAGAAACAGCTATAATCACAGGAACTTCGCCGATACCTAAAGTACCCGTTGCGTGATGTATGGCAATTTTACTGATGCTAAATTTTTCGATTGCTTTGCTGGCAATTAACCTCATTTCTTTTACAGCCATGGGTTCATATGCCGAAAATTCTAACTTAAAAACCTCCTTGCTTTTTGTATTATTTCTAACGGTACCAACAAATAAAGACAAACCACCACAACTATCGTCCTCAACAAAGTCATAACATTCCTGAAGCGACAATTTGCCTTCTTTAAGTTTTATGTAAATTGAATTCTCCATAAATTATTTTAGCCCCCACTCACAGGTGGAATGATGGCAACCGTGTCATTTTCAATTAATGTCAAACCCTCTTCAGCATAGGATTCATTTACTGCTATTGAATATGCGTCCATTCGAGAAAACAAGGGATACTTATCTTGTAAAAAATTTCTAAAATTACTTATGTTCATGTCCTCATCAATTTCTAAGGAGCTACCGTTTTCTCCTGCCAAATCTTTAGACATACCAAAAAAAAGAATATTGACTTTCATAATCGATTTTTAACAAAAATAACCAATACCTTTAAGAGGAAAAAATTAATCATCATCAGAATAATATTTAGAAAAATTGCTCTTTTTAAGTAACTAATGTTACAGCCTAAAAGATGCAATTGATTAAATTTGGGAAACAGTATCCGGAACATCTGTTCAAAGTCATTGAACTTGTTCTTTTTTTATCCTAGTCAAATAGGATTTCACTATCATAAGAAGCCATTGCGCATATGAAATACGGATTTATTATTGACAACAGAAAATGTATCGGTTGTCATGCGTGTACTACTGCCTGTAAAAGTGAACACGACGTACCTATAGGAGTGAACAGAACCTATGTAAAACAAGTTGAAAAAGGAGTTTTTCCAAATACCAGAAGAATTTTTTCAGTGATGAGATGCAACCATTGTACGGATGCTCCCTGTGTTGAAATTTGCCCTGTGGAGGCCCTGTATACAAGAGACGATGGTATTGTTGATTTTGACAATAACCGTTGCATCGGATGTAAATCATGTATGCAAGCTTGTCCTTATGATGCGCTCTATATCGATCCGGATAATAATACAGCCGCTAAATGTAATTATTGCGCCCACAGAGTTGAGGTTGGAAGAGCACCTGCCTGTGTGGATGTATGTCCAGAACATGCGATTATTGCCGGAGACATGGACAATCCTGAAACGGAAATTTCCATACTATTGTCAAGAGAGCAGGTCATGGTCAGAAAACCTGAAAAAGGTACAAAACCAAATTTGTTTTATATCGATGGTGATTATCAATCACTTGACCCTGATACTACTGACAAATCTGGACCGGGCCTTTGGGATTCTCAGGCACGTGGTGTCGGCCATTATGCAAAAGCTGCCGAAAAAATGTTACATACCAATGACGATATTAATTTATTACAAATGACTATCGATAATGATTTAGAGGCAGCCTACCAAAAGAAAGAAACAAAGAATCCTAACTATATTGACGTGCTTAATGGCAAAGCTAGAAGAGTATATGATACTCCGGATAAAGGTATTCTATGGGGTTGGGAAGTCTCCGCTTATGTGACTACCAAAGCAATCGCAGCAGGTGCGTTTTTAGTGCCTCTTTTGGCCATAATTCTGGGTTATGAAGTTTCAAGTACAACTAAACTAATTTCCGTAGGATTGTCATTAGTCTTTTTAGGATTAACTGGACTGTTTTTGGTCATGGACCTTGACAGACCTGACAGATTCCTTAACGTACTACTTAGACCGCAGTGGAATTCATGGCTTGTAAAAGGAGGCTACACTATTTCCATATTTGGACTTTTAATGACCCTTTGGGGAGCAGCAACCTTTTTTGAATGGAATATTCCTGAAAATTTACTTTTGGGATTAACGGGTTTCTTTGGAGTTATACTTGCTATCTATACAGCATTCCTTTTCGCACAGGCTAAGGGAAGAGATTTTTGGCAAAGCCCTACATTACCCTTGCATATGCTTGTTCATAGTGTTCTTGCAGGAGCTGCTGTCTTTGCAATCTTGGCAGTTGTTTTAAAACCGGAAGGATGGATGGAAACCTTAGGAACCATCATAAGTATTTCTCTGGTAGTCAATCTTCTTACCCTGGTGTCTGAATTGACAATAACTCACCCTACCAAGGCAGCCAAAAAAGTGGTTCATATGATTCTTAAAGAACAGTATCAAGGCTTATTCTGGTTTGGAACTGTCGTCATTGGAAATCTTGTTCCTCTTATCTTGATAAATTTCTTTCCAGGTACTTTAACCCTAGCCGGAGCAGGTATTTTAATTATTATTGGAATATATATAACTGAAAAAATTTGGGTAGAGGCTCCACAAAGAATTCCTCTTGCCTAATAGAAGATAAAAAATTAAAGACTTTAAAAATGAGTCTTAAACTTATAAATACATAAACATGGGCTATAAAAAAGCATCCTTTATAGAAAATATGGCCGAGAAAATAGGCTTAATTCCTGATCTTCATAAGGAGGGTTATCAGGAACATGATTCTGACATGCGTCATTTTAGTGATGAAGAAGTAGCTGAAATGTATGAAAATTTTCCTCCTCCTGAAAAGTGGAATAACTGGATAGAATATGACCCAAAGGCATGGCCCAAAAAAAAGAAGACCAATTATCAAATTGTACCGACCACTTGTTTCAATTGTGAAAGTGCCTGTGGTTTAACGGCTTTTATTGATAAATCCTCAGGTGAGATCAAAAAATTTGAAGGCAACCCCTATCATCCGGGAAGTCGCGGGAGAAACTGTGCGAAAGGTCCTGCTACCATAAATCAGGTAACCGATCCTGATCGTATTTTGTTCCCACTGAAAAGAAAAGGCAAACGTGGAGAAGGTGACTGGGAAAGAATTTCATGGGATGAAGCGCTGGATACCATTGCTGACAGGATCAGAAAAGCCCTGAAAGAAGACAGACATAATGAAATAGCCTATCATGTTGGAAGGCCCGGTCATGAAGGTTTTATGAATTGGGTATTACCATCATGGGGAATTGACGGCCATAATTCACACACCAATATTTGTTCCTCGGGAGCAAGATTTGGTTATAATCTGTGGTATGGTTATGACAGGCCTTCTCCTGATCATGCAGAAGCCAAATTTATATTGTTGATTTCAGCCCATTTGGAATCTGGTCATTATTTCAACCCTCATGCCCAAAGAATTATTGAAGGTAAAATGAAAGGGGCAAAATTGGCCACAATGGATCCTCGGTTATCCAACACGGCTTCTATGAGTGACTACTGGTTGCCTTCATATCCAGGAACTGAAGCTGCAGTCCTTTTAGCAATGGCTTTGATCATTTTGCAACAAAAACTATACAATAGATCTTATCTTGAAAACTGGACCAACTGGCAAGAATATTTAGAGGCAAAACACCCTGAAAAAGAAGTGTCCTTTGATAATTATATAGAATCCATGATTGAGGAGTACAAAGAATTTACTCCTGAATTTGCCGAAAAAGAATCTGGCGTAAAGGCTGAAATGATCCGAGAAATCGCCGTTAAAATAGGTGAAGCTGGGGAACGATTTGCCAGTCACAACTGGAGAAGTGCCGGCGCTTCAAATTTAGGCGGTTGGGCTGTGGCAAGATGTCTGCATTTCTTAACTGTTCTTACAGGAGCGGTTGGTGCAAAAGGAGGTACTTCTCCTAACTCATGGAACAAATTCAAGCCTGAAGTTCCAAACCCTCCTAAGCCTCAGAAAAAATGGAATGAATTACATTTTCCAAAAGAATATCCTTTGGCCTTTTTCGAAATGAGTCAGTTACTACCTCATTTTCTAAAGGAAGGCAGAGGAAAAATGGATGTTTACTTTTCAAGAGTATTCAATCCGGTATGGACCTATCCTGATGGGTTCACTTGGATGGAAATGTTTATGGACGAATCTAAGTTTGGTCTGCATACAGCTTTAACACCTACTTGGAACGAAACGGCATTCTTCGCTGATTTGGTGCTTCCGATGGGGCTTGCTCCTGAACGGCATGACATCAATTCATATGCGACACATGGAGGCACTTGGGTAGCCTTTAGGCAACCTGTATTAAGGGAAGCTGCCAGAAGAAACGGAAAACCCGTCAAATATACCTATGAAGCAAATCCTGGAGAAGTATGGGAAGAAGATGAATTCTGGATTGAATTGAGCTGGAGAATTGATCCAGATGGAAGTATGGGTATTCGCAAACACTTTGAATCTCCAAAACGCCCAGGGAAAAAAATTACGATTGAAGAATACTATCAATATATCTTTGAAAGAATCAAAGGTTTACCTGCAGCTGCAAAAAAAGAAGGAATATCGGAATTTGAATATATGTCAAAATACGGGGCCTTTGAAATCGAAAAAGGAGAGTCTTACAAAATGAACGAAAACCTTTTGAGCAAAGAGCAGTTGAAGGGATCTGAAGTAGATAAAAAAAATGATGTCATAAGAAAGAACGGGAAAGATATAGGCGTAATGATCAACGGAGAAGCTATGGTTGGCTTTCCTACACCATCGAGAAAAAACGAATTCTATTCTCAAACCATGGTGGATTGGAATTGGCCTGAATATAGTACCCCAACCTATATCAAAAGTCATATTCATAATGATGTTTTGGACAAATCAAAAGGGGAATATGTACTTGTTCCTACTTTTAGGTTGCCAACCCTAATTCACACGAGATCGGGTAATGCAAAATGGCTGGTAGAAATTTCCAATCGAAATCCCATATGGATGCACCCTGAAGATGCAGAAAAATGGAATTTCAAAACAGGAGATTTGGTCAAAATGAATACTGATATTGGCTATTTTATAGACAAAGTTTGGGTAACACAATCTATGAAACCAGGAGTTGTAGCCTGTTCACATCATATCGGGCGCTGGAGAAGAGAACAGGATACTGTTGGTAACAGATGGGCAACCAATACCGTTGATATTGAAAACAAAGAGGGTGGAAAATGGAAAATGAGAACCAAACGAGGGATCAAACCATTTGAATCAAGCGATAAGGATTCAAAAAGAATCTTTTGGAAAGATGGTGGAGTTCATCAGAATATAACACACGCCGTACACCCTGACCCTATAAGTGGCATGCATACTTGGCATCAACGTGTCAGAATAGAAAAGCCAGGTCCGGACGATCAATATGGAGATATTTTTGTTGACACGGATAAATCGCATGAAATTTTTAAGGAATGGATGTCAATGACAAGACCAGCTCCAGGTCCTGGTGGTTTAAGAAGACCTCTTTGGTTTAAAAGAGCGTTTAAACCCGACGAATCAACCTATTATATAAAAGACAAGAAATAATAATCTCTTAGAGAAGAATATTTTTATATTTGGCCATAGATATAACTCTAAAAAATAAAAATGAAAAACATTACTTATTTCTTGGTTGCATTGGCCATTGTTTCATGTCAAAATGAGCCTAAAGATTATGTTTCGATCTCTGGTCAAATAACTGATAAGAATAGTGATTCTGTTGTAATCAGAAACCGAACATACTCTAAAACCATTCCTGTTAATGAAGATGGGTCTTTCAGCGATACTTTAAAGGTTGAAACCGGAACCTATTCTTTTTACGATGGTGGAGAGTCAACTAGCGTCTTCCTTAAAAATGGTTACGATTTAAATATCACTTTAGATACTAAAATGTTTGATGAATCGGTAAAGTATGTAGGGAATGGAGCTGAGCAAAGTAACTTTTTGGCGGAAAAATCTCTATTACAGGAAAAGTTACTTGATTTGGATGAATTGTTAAAATTAGATTCAATTTCTCGTGAAGAAAAGTTCGTTTCTATAAAAACCGAACTTACTGATTTTTACAATTCTGACAAGAACATTGATACTTCAATCGTGAACAGTAGTTTGAAAACTATTGACCCAATGCTAAATTCTTACAAAAGGTATATTGATGAAGAAATAGCAATGAAAAGAGAGCTTCCTAAGGGTGCGGCATCTCCTGTATTTGAAGCTTATGAAAATATCAATGGTGAAAAAACTTCACTTTCAGACCTCAAAGGTAAGTACGTCTATATTGATGTTTGGGCAACATGGTGTGGACCGTGTAAAGCGGAGATTCCTTCTTTAAAAAAGGTTGAGAAAGACTATCATGGTAAAAACATTGCTTTTGTAAGTATGTCAATTGATGATGACAGATCGCACGGTGGATCATGGGAAAAAGCCAATGAAGACTGGAAAAAAATGGTGAAGGAAAAAGAGCTAGGTGGAATTCAAATTTTTGCCCCAAAGGGATGGCAATCTGAATTTGTAAAGAACTATAGAATTAATGGAATTCCACGTTTTATACTAGTGGATCCAGAAGGTAACATTGTAAGTGCAAGTGCACCAAGACCTTCAAGTGAAGAGCTCATAAAACTCTTTGAAGAAGAAAACATTTAACGATA
>RCND010002327.1_pt1 | contig 10567 bp, 7 predicted proteins | sample 2041351 | NCBI WGS metagenome assembly RCND01 (sample SAMN09708230, study PRJNA481090) | Marine sediment metagenome, whole genome shotgun sequencing project. | biome: marine sediment; feature: ocean; material: sediment; isolation source: Sewage treatment plant 12B marine sediment (STP12B) ...
CGGGTGGGCTCATCAAAAATGAAAATCTCGGCTTCAGTACAGAGCCATTTGGCAAGGACAACCTTCTGCTGATTACCGCCGGAAAGATTCTGAGCCAATTGACTGGTGTTCGGTGTAACGATTCGAAGATCGTCGACATACCGGGTTACAATCTCACTTTCCTTCTTATTTGAGACAAAACCAGACGGGAAGAGCTTATCAAGGCTCGAAATTACAGTGTTCTCTGCCACAGATAGGATGAGAGCCAAACCCTGCCGCTTCCGATCCTCCGGAATAAGACTGACTCCCGCTTTCACGGCCGCAGCCGGGCTGCCTTTTTTTTGTTTTTTACCGAATAGCACGACTGTCCCCTCGTCGTAGGGGTCAGCCTGGAATATGGCTCGGGCCAATTCGGTCCGCCCCGCACCCACAAGTCCGGCAAGGCCGACAATCTCACCACGACGAACATTGATACTGACATCTTTGAGTCCAGTCAGCCGGGAACTCAGATGCTCCACCTCCAGGACTTTTTCACCAGGCTCACAGAAGTCGCGTTTGAACAGAAATGAGATTTCACGACCTACCATCATAGTCACCAGGTCTTCAATACTGACATCTTTAAGGTTTTTGGTGCCGATGAACTTACCGTCCCGAAGCACCGTCACTCTGTCTCCGATTTCCGAGAGTTCCTGAAGTCGATGAGAAATATAAATGATTCCGATTCCACGGGAGGTGAGTTCCCGGATGGTCCGGAAGAGCTGCTCAATTTCCCTGTCGGTGAGTGAGGCCGTCGGCTCATCCATAACAAGTACTTTTGACTCATGTGTCAGAGCTTTGGCCACTTCAACCATCTGCTGTTGAGCGGTGCTTAATCCATGCGCTTCAAGGTGAGTATCCACATTCATGTTCAGTCCGCTGAGTAATTCTGCTGCATCACGATGCATTTTCTTATGATCCAGGGCCAAACCGCCAAAACGATGAGGCATATGATCGATGTATATGTTCTGGGCCACATTGAGATATGGCACCAGGTTGAATTCCTGATAAATAATCCCGACGCCCTTCCTCTTGGCATGCTGGGGAGTGAAATTTTCGAGTTTTTCACTATCAATGAAGACGTTACCACTGTCGGGCACATAGGCACCGGCCAGAACCTTCATCAAAGTGGATTTTCCGGCTCCGTTCTCACCCAACAGGATGTGCACTTCGCCTTTCTTCAGGTTGAACTGTACGTCATCCAGGGCTTTCACACCGGGAAATGATTTACTGATTCCCTGCATTTCCAGCAGGTACTCCGAATCCATTGCATGTCCTCTTCTATGATATTGATTTGGGGGGGAAATCCGGCGGGGAGTACCCCGCCGGAAAATTGATTTGTGTTACCGGGCCATCAGAGCTGCAGGGCGCTCATCCATTTCTTTCAGATTTGCTTTCGTGACGATTGTGATAGGTGTGGTGATTAAACGGGGAACTTCTTCACCGTTCAGGGCCTTGATACAAGCCACAACACTCATGTAAGCCTGCTCATAGACACCCTGAGAAATTGTAAAAGCCTCGTCGCCGGCGGAAACTGCAGTGTACTGGGGTTCCTGTACATCAAAACCACCGATCAGAACCTGACCCTCCATTCCAGCTGCCTTGACAGCTTCAAGTGCGCCTTCAGCCTGGTTACCACCTACGGCAACAATACCTTTGAGATCCGATCCCCATTTGGTGATGTAGTCTTCAGCCACTTTCCGGCCTTCATCAAACTGCCACTTGGTAACGGCACGTTCGGCTTTGATACCAGGATAGTTGGCAGCGATTCCTTCCATAACACCCTGGGTTCGCAGGTCAGAAGTGGACTGTCCGGGAACGCCCTCAAGAACGAGAAGGTTACCGGTTCCGCCCATGGCATCGCCAATGGCTTTGGCAATAACATTTCCGGCTGCAATACTGTCGATTCCGACAAAGGACAGGTAGTCAACATCGGAAGGGCCCATTGTGTTGTCGTAGACAACGGGGATACCTGCATCGATCAGATCCTGAACTGGTCCACGTACAGCTTCAGTATTAGCAGGGGCAAGAACAACAGCGTCAACACCAGCGGTGATGAGATCTTCAAGGATTCTTTTCTGCTCTTCAACATTATCAGCTTTTGCCGGAGCATAATCGAGAATCGTGACACCCAGGTCAACACCGGCCTTTTTGGCCGCAATGATGTGGGATTCCCAAACAGGAATTGCTGCACTCTTAACAACGACGGCGATGGTATAATCACCGGCGGGTGTTGCGTCGTAACCGAAATCTTCGGCCGAAATAACCGTATCGGTACCAACCATCGTTACATCGCTCATTGCCTCGGAATCGCCATTTGCGAAAACAGCTCCCGTTGCCAATAAGGCGACGAGCATGGCCAAGATGACTCTTTTTTTCATACAATGCTTCCTTTTCCGCATTCCGGATATTTTCTTCCGAAATATTTTGCCTCTGTCCCGTTCCGGCTCCAAAAGAGCCGCAACCCGACGTGTAGTATTCAATTTTCGATTATTATACCACACAATACTCATATGTGCACTCATTGCACCTACGCAAACATTTCAACATATAATGATTGAAAAGTCAAGGAAATTTAAGATATGTTAACGTCTTGCACATTTGTGCATTCCGGGTGAAGGCGTGAATAACAGACCACAAAAGCCTGCCATTACCACTTTCAGTGAACATGCATTATCATTATGTTCATGGAAACAGATGATACTCCTGGAAACGTTCCAGGGAAGAATGGCGGTTGCATCAAGGGTTTCTTCATCGCAATTCTTATAATAATTCTTGCCCTGTTGCTTCTGGTCGTTCTGGCGGCAGTTTTAACCGGACCAAGCAGAAAACAGCTTGAGAGACTTGAAGCTGCGGTTTCTGCACCTGCAGCAACGTTTATGACACCGAAAATGTCCGGCGGCGGAACTGTGATAGAGATTCCCGATACTGCGCTGACGGGAATCATTTCATCCCGGATTACGGCCTTGCTCACTGATGTTGGGGATGTGGAATATCTGGGCCTGGACATCCGCCTGGACGATGAATTTGTTGACCTCCTGGCGGGTATCGAGGGAACTGTTCCACGAATCGGGATAAGACGAAAAGCCGTATTCGGGCTTCGCGCCCGGATTGGTATGAATGATGATGGTTGGATTTCAGTTACACCCGAATCGGCCAGATTCGGCCGTCTGCCCCTCCCGACAGGGCGGATACTCAGGATTATTCGCCGTAAACCGGAACTCGAATTAAAAGGCATTCGTCTCGGATCGGAAGGTAATCAATTCCTCATGGATCCGGATATCTGGCTTTCCGGACTGATTCCCGGAATAACGATCAAGAGTATCCGGGCAATAAGAGAATCACTGCGCGTCGCCATCGCCATACCCTCAGAGTTAGAGGAGTCTCTGTTAAACATTCTTACCGCTGCATCCATAAATAAGGAAAGATTGGTAACGGATCTGAATGCCGTCGTGCCTGCTGAGAATCAAGCATTACTCGAGAGTGTGAACGGTTTGTTTGCAGCAGTAGAGGAATATAGTGCAGCCGAAACCATAGGTTTCGACGGTGCGACAGCATCCTACGTGGACGGAAAAGTCATGGCCCGGCAGCCAGGGAACGATTTCGTCGGGCCTGTAGATTTCGGCGACAGGCTCCCCTCAGGAACCCTTGTATCCTGCGGAGTTGATTCCTTCGCTGAGCTGGTACTTCCGGGAGATCATATCGTCAAAATCTCTGAGAACAGTGAAATGACTGTGAATGAAACTGCCGATGAAGGCGGACAGAATACGTCTTTGTCCCTCCTGGCGGGGAAGATTCGGGTTCTCGTATCGTCTCTCAGACATGATGAAGGATTCAGGGTGACGGCAGGCCGAGCCGCCATGGCCGTCAGGGGCACAGATTTCGCCGTTTCTTTATCAGGACGGGACAAGGTTACCCTCGCCGTCCTTGAAGGTCAGGTTGCAGTTAATGACGAGGTGTTAGTGAGTGCAAATCAGGCAGTATCGGTGAAGAAGGCAGATATCGGCGCACCGGAACCCATTAGTCCCGATTTCCTGAAGGAGATTAACGAACAACTCGGTATACGTACCCTGCCGGCGGATTCAGCTGCCCTTGCCCGGGGTAGCGTGGTTAACGTGGCGGTTCCTCACGTCATCAATGCCGCAGAAATATGGGCCGCCCTGGATACCGATACTCAATGGGAGATTCAATATGTCATCGAGGATTATGTTGAATCAAACCCGGAAATAACCCGGGCAGTTGACGACTTTTTCAGGGTTAACGGACTGGAGGATCGTCGGCGCGAATTCGAGGCAATGTTCGAATAGGTCTGATAGAATTCTTCATCATCCGGCTGCCAGCTCTTTCATGGTTTCGGACATGGTTTTCAGCATCAGATAGCAGCTGGTTGCACCGGCATCCAGGACGCCCCGGGAGCGTTCACCCAATCGGCTGGAACGGCCGATTCTGGCCACCATATTTTCGGTGGATTTCCATCCGGTCTCGGCAGCCCTCAGCATTGCATCCAGGGCCTCGGAAAAACCCAGGCCATCTTCAACGGATTTCCGCATGGCAGATGCAGCAGGAGCCAGTGTGTCGACAATTGTTTTATCACCGGGTTCAGCTTCCCCCAGATCGCGAATAGCGGCATATGCCGCCTCGAGCATATCAGCGAAAACAGCTGTGGTGATTTCATTAACGTCCTTGCTCTCCCTGGCCATGGCTTTATAGTATTTCCCGTACAAGGGTCCCATCGATCCCCCGATTTCCAGAAGTAATGTTCGTCCCAGGAGCTTCAGGGCATCACTCATTCCCATACCGTCTTCAAGACGGCTGGCGGTGAGCTGAAAACCCTTATCCATGTTGATTCCGTGATCCCCGTCGCCAATTTTTCCGTCGATGTCGCTCAGGTATTCACGATTCTCATGAATGATATCGATTAAACGGTCCACTATTATCCGGCCGTCGGCGTTGGCGAATGAATTGTCCATTTAGATTTTCACCTGTTTCAGTCCTATGGAGTAGGCATCCATGTCGATGAGTTCTTTCAGCTCTTCATCAAGCTTCATCACCGTAAGGGTGATGCCCATCATTTCCAGACTGGTAAAGTAGTCACCGACATAAGACTTGTGGATGTCGATTTTTTTCTCAGCCATTACTTCTGCGATACGGTTGTAGAATATGTACTCTTCCATTACCGGGGTGGCACCCAGACCGCTCACCAATACGACAACCTCATCACCGGATCTGAAGGGCAGATCCTGGAGTACAATATCCAGGCACATGTCGGCCATCTCGTCGGCCGATACGAGATCCTGCACATTTATTCCCGGTTCCCCATGGTGACCGATACCAACTTCCATCTTTCCGGTTTCGATGGAGAAATTGGGTTTCCCCACTGCGGGTATGGTGCATGAGGAGAGTCCGATGCCAATACTACGGGTATTATCCATGGCTTTCTGAGCTGCGGCGATCACTTCATCGAGACTGCCGCCGAGAACCGCTTTGGCTCCGCCGACCTTCCACATCAGGACTTCACCCGCGACACCCCGTCGCCGGTTCATCTGATCTTTCGGTGCACTGGGTACATCATCATTCGCGAGAACAGTTCTCACGATGATATCGTCGTCTTCGGCCTCTTCCACGGCCATTTTGACGTTCATGACGTCGCCGGCATAATTTCCGTAAAGCAAGGCCACACCTTTCCCGCTATCGGCTGCCCGAATTGCATCGTAGAAGGATTTGGCGGTAGGTGAACTGAAGATTTCCCCAACGGCCACGGCGTCCACCATATTCTTGCCGATATATCCGACAAAGGCCGGTTTATGACCACTTCCACCGCCCGTTACAATCCCGACTTTACCTTCAATAGGGGCGTCTTTGTATTTGACGACTCGAGGATTATCCGTTGGAGCGACGATATCCCCGTGGGTTTTCATAAACCCTTTGAGCATGTCTTCAACTACCATGTCGGGATTGTTGATAATTCTTTGCATGTCGTGTTCCTCTCTCGACCGAAAACCCGTAACAGCAGTATGATTCATCCGGCCCTTCTATATAGGGTTATCCTGACCGGGATTCTTCTCGAGGTCAAAAAGAAAATTCTCTATTTGCTAAGGGGCTAGGCGAACGTCCCCTATCTCGGATATTCTGCCCGGCGAATGGACGCTCCGGTCAGTGTCCTCTTGTCCGCTCCATAATATCCTGGAGCAAAATTAAATTCCGACAATTCAACGGATGTTACCTCGACCGGTCCAGTACCCCTGGCTGGTAACATCAAGGAGAGGCAATGCCCTTTAATTCTCTCGGTCTTTCGACCGACCTGGTGGCAAATGTCACAGCAAAAGGCTATACGACACCCACACCCATACAGAAGCGGGCAATCCCCGCAATAATCGCCGGCAAAGATATTCTGGCAGGCGCCCAGACAGGCACGGGAAAAACCGCAGCCTTCGCTCTGCCCATAATTCAGGAAATGGTAAGCAACCCCCGGGCCAAAAAGGGTCAGCGTGAACTCCGTTGTCTCGTTATCACTCCCACCAGGGAGCTGGCAGCCCAGGTTGGCGAAAGCTTTGAACACTACAGCAAAGGGACGGGGATTCAAACAAGCGTTATCTTCGGAGGCGTCGGACAGAATCCCCAGGTTAGTGCGATCCGCAGGGGCCTGGATGTCCTGGTGGCCACTCCCGGTAGACTCCTGGATCTCAATCAGCAGGGGCTCTGCCCTTTGAAAACCGTGGATATTCTGGTCCTCGATGAGGCTGACAGGATGCTGGACATGGGATTCATCCATGACATTCGGAAAATAATCAAAGAACTTCCGGTCAAACGTCAGAACCTTCTGTTCTCGGCAACCTATTCCGACGAGATTCGCAGACTGGCGTCGAACATCCTGGTAAATCCCGAACTTATCGATGTCGCACCCAGGAATGCTATCGCTGATCAGGTAGATCAAAGTGCCTACAATATCGCCAAAGGGATGAAACGGGCACTTCTATCCCAGCTCATCCGGAATGGCCAATGGTATCAGGTTCTGGTGTTCACCCGTACAAAACACGGGGCTAACCGCCTGGCAAAACAATTGGAAAACGATGGCATTCCCTCCGCCGCTATTCATGGCAATAAGAGCCAATCCGCCCGAACCAAGGCCCTGGCCAGTTTCAAGAAAGGAGACCTCCAAGCTCTTGTAGCTACCGATATAGCCGCTCGCGGGCTTGATATCAAAGAATTACCCCTGGTAGTGAACTATGAACTCCCCAATGTTCCCGAAGACTACATCCACCGTATCGGCAGAACCGGTCGGGCCGGGCTGAACGGTCAGGCGATAAGTCTGGTTTGCGAAGAAGAAGCCAAATATCTCAGAGACATAGAAAAACTCTTGAAGAGGCAGATCCCCAGGGAAGTTTTCAAAGAGAAGATAGAAATTCTCGCCACCGACAAACCATCGGAATCTGAGGATCGGCGCGACTCACGCCCCGGCAATCGTCAAAACAATCGCCAGGCGCGGCCTGGACGGGGCCGTGGACATGAGAACAGTCGAAAGAATCTGGTTAAACCTGCTGCTCAGGAAAATCCACGGCAAAACAAGAAGTCAACCGAAAAGGTGAAACAACCCTCTGGTGGTAAACGGCGGGGCTCAAGTGGAACATCCGGGCGCAGCGGCAACTCACCCTCTGAAGATGGAAAGAGAAAGGAATCGATTCGTGACGCGATAAACTCGGCCATTGGCAGAGATGATCGCCCCTCCTCCGGATTTCAGAAAGGACGAAAAAAGTAAGCTTGAAGAGTTCTCGCGGCGCCTATCTGGAGCCGCTGCGTCCTTTCTTTTTCACACCCGATTTCAACGGCCTGATCGTCAAATCCGTGATCGCTCCATCGGCCTTCAGAACCGTAAGAACTGCCCCGGCGACTTCGTCAGGATTCAGATAGGCAGAACTATCTGCCACCGGTTCAAAGCTGAGTTCATCAAAGAAGGCTGTTCGGGTTATATCCGGGTTGATGGATGAAACCTTCACACCGGACTTTCGCACCTCTTCGAAAAGAGATAAGGAGAAGTCCCGTAACCCGGACTTTGTCGCTGTGTAGAGGGCCGAGAATTTTGAATGACGTGTTGCCTCAACAGAACTGACACTGATGATATGTCCGCCGGTTTTCTTCAAAGAGCGGAGACAGAGATTAACCAGTACCATGGGGCCGGTGAGGTTAACCTCAACCATCCGCCTGATCCGTGAGATCGGAATTTCTTCATGAGGCTGGAAAATCCCGAATCCGGCACAGTTGATCAGAACATCTATGTCCAGTGCAGACAGAATTTCATGGACTTCAGCCTGAAGACTTTCGAGATCTTCAAGTCGGCTCTTCAGCGCAAGGACATTGTAACCGGCTTCTATGAGTTGAACGGTAATGGCCGAGCCGATTCCGCCGGTACTACCTGTGAGAATTGCGTTTTTCACCGATCTTTTCCTTATAACTGTCAATCATTGCAGCCTCGAAGGCGTCATTGTCAGAATATTCAAAACTGAAAACGTCAGGCCAGAGTCCGGTATCTTCCATGCAGAGGTAAAAGAATACATCGTCGTGCCACTCTGCAAATGAATCATAGGCGAATTTAAACATGTCTTTCTTTACTGCAAGGGGATAGGACAACTTGCCTTCTGCGTCCTCAAGAGGCATTTGAAGTACCTTACTCTTCATTTTCCTGGCTCTCATCTTCCTGATAACAGGTTTGATGAAGGTAAGTGTTCCGAAGGATACCAATGCTGTGTCTTCGGGACGGAATCGACGAACAAGCTGATGTATCAGCCCACCGTAGTCGTTCCTCCATTCATCATATTGAACCATGGGATGCATATGGAACCCGATCAGATTACCCTTCTCCGCCATTTTCGCCGCCGCGTTCAGCCGGTCTTCCAGAGAGGCGGTGTAATGCTCCTCGTTTTCAATAATTACCGATGTGTTGAGTGACCAGGTAGTAATCACGTTATGAGGAACATCACGGCTCAACAGGTGGCTGACATTATCGGACTTGGTTTTCAACTCCAGGATAACGTTGGGATGTTCTTCCGCGAAATCGAGAACAGCATCCAGAATGCCCCCTTTGTTTCCCCACATCAGAGAGTCCGAAGATTGCCCGGTACCGATGTGATAATTGCGGAGGGGGTCTATCTCGATAGATTTAAGTTTTTGAGGGAAATTCGCATCGATACCGATGGTTTCACCATCATAGAAATAACGTACCGAACAATAACTGCAGTCAAACCCGCAACCCTCGACAGCATCGAGAGTGAGCAGATTGCAACAGCGGGTTCGCGGGGAAGCCACTGGACATCGACCGAATCCCGGCATGTCCCTGGCTATTGTGGTGGTTCGTTTTACTTCATTTTCTCCGGGTTCCAAACCTCCGTGAAATCCTTTGTAAGTCTTCAGGTTGTCTTTCAAAGCATCCCATAATTTTCGTACAGACTCGAACGCATCTTTTCTGGACCTGAAGTTCCGGTTGAGACACTCATGAATCGAAGCCTCGCCCCACATCGAAAAATCGAGAGCCATTTCGACTAACTGTTTGAGCTCCTGGTAACTGAAACGATGGACCAGGGCAGCCTGCCGGAGAGCCTTTTGATCTTCAGGACCCAGATTCTCAAAAGGTGTCATATCAATTACGGCTTCCAGTTTTGCCGCATAGTCATCGAGTAGAAACTCCCACTGATTTATGGTATCCGCTACCATGCTGTCCAGGTCGATCGAATTTCTGATTTTGTCATCCAGATGGTCTGACACCACCTTCAGGATATAAGTTTTATCCGCAGAGACATTTACCCCGGCAGTTTCCAGGAACTGCTCGCCTTCCATATCTACCAGACAGGTCTCATTCGAAGTCATTTCGATTACCGGGACATCGAATGTCTTCAAAGGCATCTTCGGTATATCTCCGGCAGACCCGAATGGGCAGAATAGTGTCCCGATGGGAATGTCAGAATCTGTGCATCCGGCAGTCCCGATATTTAATGCGGTCTTGAATTGCGTCCGGGCAAAAATAGACTCTAGAGCGATACGGCTGTTGTTTCTGCCGACACCTGAGACAATAAGGACAATGGGTCCCCCCCGAAATATTTTGTACGGCTTTGTTTCATATTGCTTCAATCCAAAATGCTGAATTATTGATTTAGCTTCGCTGTATAAAGCGGTGTGAATCAGGATTTCGGGTTTTCTTGGCACTAAAAAGCCCTCCAGTAAGGGGATTTCACTCCTTTACGGCGATTAGGTCAATCTTCATAGATACGAATCAACAAATGATTTGGCAGGGCCCGGTAGAATCGACCGGCAGGAAAACTGTATAAATCGCCATCTTCCCGCCATACCAATCGCGAAGAATCACCGCCGTCCATAGCGATTCCATTATGTGCACCGAGGGATTCAAGGAGCCCTCCTGCCTCTTCGTAGCTGAAACCGACCCCTTCCCGGCCTTTGATAACCAGCAGGATCACTTTGCCGCCGTCCTCTGTCCAACCAACGGCACTGACGGCATCCCGTACCGGAACACGGTTTACGGTCTCCCCGTTCTCCAGGACGGCGT
>RCND010007185.1_pt1 | contig 10566 bp, 10 predicted proteins | sample 2041351 | NCBI WGS metagenome assembly RCND01 (sample SAMN09708230, study PRJNA481090) | Marine sediment metagenome, whole genome shotgun sequencing project. | biome: marine sediment; feature: ocean; material: sediment; isolation source: Sewage treatment plant 12B marine sediment (STP12B) ...
ACTCAAAGCGAAGATACAAACACGATGCATCATTGAGTCAGAGCCGCTCCTTGTTTACGTGTTTCATCGGCACTTTGAGCCCCTCACGTAGTCATAGGTGTTCGACACGCTTATCGTTGACTTGCCAGCCAGTATCTTTCAACAGCGCAGCAACCCGGCGGTAGCCATATCGACCGTATTGGCGTGTCAGCTTGCCCATCTTCGCTATTCGGTAGCGAGCGTTTTCAAACCGTTCAATGTCGTACGGATGTGCAGTCGCGCAACCGCCTCTGCGTGTTCGCCATCGCCGGACTGAATGGCTGCTACAATGCCACTGTGCTCCTCTATTGCCATAGCCGCGCGATCTCTATTGAGCGATGAAGACGGCGTAAACACCTGCGATGTCATGCCCACCAGTGGCAGTTCCCGAGATAAAAATTTATTGTTAGCTACCCCGATAATGGCGGCATGAAAGCGTACATTCAGTGAGGTATAGTCTTGTGGCACCCATGGAGAAATTGATCTGCGTTGTTGCTCAATCACGGTTTTCAAATGGGCCAATGCCTCAGCATCAATCCGTTTGGAAGCCTCTCGTGCTGCCAGGCCGTCGACCACTTCACGCATGGCGTATGCGTCCAGCAAAGAAGCGGCATCTGCTTTAACAACCTGAACAGCTCCACCGCTGCTTTTGGTAACGAAACCTTCTTGTTCCAACACGCGGAATGCCTCCCGAACGGGGGTGCGGCTGACCTTGAATGATGTCGAAATTTGAACCTGCCGCAGGTAATCGCCCGGGGCAAAATACCCGGAGTAAATGCGGTCACGCAGCACATCTGCGACTTCATGGACCAGGCGCGGCCGATTTTCCCACCCAAACGTCTGATCCATACTTAAGTTTTTACCACCTATACTGTTAGCACTCTAATAAATATTCCCTTGACCACTAAGTGTCAAATTGTATCCTGTATCCAGAATAATATAAACTAAATGCAAACAGGGTGATCACTATGAAAAATACGAGAAAATCTCTTGGGCTAGTGAGTGCGATTGCACTTATTGCAAGTGTTAGCCCTGCTTTTGCAGAACGAACAGATATCATTATTGGCATGCAATTGGAGCCGCCACATTTGGACCCGACAAGTGCCGCAGCGGGTGCGATCGACAACGTTGTATACTCAAACGTTTTTGAAGGATTGACCCGGTTTACGTCAAATGGTGCGGTTATTCCGGGCTTGGCCGAAAGCTGGGAAATCTCTGACGATGGGCTGACCTATACATTCAATTTGCGCGCTGGCGTAACATTCCATGACGGTAGTGCCATGACCGCAGAGGATGTGAAGTTCTCGCTGGATCGCGCCCGCTCGGATGAGTCGACCAATGCCCAGAAGGCCTTGTTCACCGACATTGCCGCGGTTGATGCGGTTGATGACACCACTGTGAAGGTCACGCTTTCCCAGCAGAATGGTAACTTTCTGTTCAATATGGCCTGGGGCGACGCAGTTATTGTGGCCACAGAATCTATCGGTGACATCAAAACAACGCCCGTTGGAACTGGCGCATTTCAGTTCTCTAACTGGGTTCAGGGCGACAGCATCGAGCTGGTGCGCAACGAGACGTATTGGGGCACACCAGCCAAGCTGGAAAATGTCACGTTCAAGTTCATCTCCGAGCCGACAGCCGCCTTCGCTTCCATGATGGCAGAGGACGTTGACGCCTTCATGGTCTATCCAGCGCCGGAAAACCTTGTACAGTTCGAGGCGGATCCGCGTTTTAAGGTCCTTGTCGGACAGACCGAGGGTGAGACGATCCTTCCCATCAACAACAGCCGCCCGCCGTTGGATAACGTCAAGGTTCGCAAAGCGATTGCGCATGCCATCGACCGACAGTCTATCATTGATGGCGCGATGTTTGGTTATGGAACACCTATCGGTTCCCACTTTGCCCCTCATAACCCCGCCTACATTGACCTAACCGGCAATTCAGCTTTTGATCCAGAATTGTCTAAATCTTTGCTGGCCGAAGCAGGTCTGCCAGATGGTTTTAGCATTACGCTGAAATTGCCGCCGGTATCTTATTCTCGTCGGGGCGGTGAGATTATCGCGTCTCAGCTCAAAGACGTGGGCATTGATGCGGAAATTATCAACGTCGAATGGGCGCAGTGGCTTGAAGGGCCGTTCCGAGCCAGTGACTTTGATCTGACGATAGTGTCGCATACAGAGCCAATGGACATCGGAATCTACGCCCGGCCTGATTATTATTTCAACTATCAAAACCCTGTGTTCAACACGCTGATGACTGATCTGAATGCAACAACCGATCCCGACATGCGGACCGAAATGCTGCAAAAAGCTCAGACGATCCTGTCTGAAGATTATGTGAATGGGTTCTTGTTCCAACTGGCCCAGACAAACGTCGTGAACGCCAAGATCGAAGGGATTTGGGCAAATGCGCCGACGCAGGCGACCGACCTTACTGCGGTCTACTGGAGCGAGTAAACTGGCGCTTTTCCCTCCCCGAAAGGGGAGGGAACTCCCGTTAAGAAGGAATAATAACAACAATGTTTCGCTACGTCCTCAAGCGGCTGTTATCGCTGGTGCTTAGCTTGATTGTCGCGAGCGTTGTGATTTTTGTGACCATCGAAATCGTGCCCGGTGATCCTGCCGCCTACATGTTGGGGGTAAATGCGCGTCCCGATACCGTCGCGGCGCTGCGTACAGAGCTAGGCCTCAATGAGACGCCTGTTGCGCGCTATGTGTCTTGGGTAACCGGAATGGTGCAGGGTGATTTTGGCACGTCCTATACCTACCGAACACCAGTTGCCGATATGATTGGTGAACGGATGTGGGTATCGCTTCCCCTTGCGCTGTATTCACTGACGCTGTCGATCCTTATCGCGTTTCCCGCAGGGATTTGGGCGGCGACCAACCGCGGATCCGCGGCAGATGTATCTGTTATGGGTATCACCCAACTGGGCATTGCGGTGCCGAATTTCTGGTTCGCGATGCTGATGGTTCTGGTTTTTGCCATTAATCTGCGCTGGTTCTCGGCAGGTGGTTTCCCCGGCTGGGACGAAGGGTTCGGCGCGGGCATGAAGGCGCTTACGCTCCCTGCGATTGCCCTTGCCTTACCGCAGGCTTCCATCTTGGCGCGGGTGATGCGCTCAGCGCTTCTTGACACGTTGAGCGAGGATTATGTGCGCACTGCACGCGCTAAGGGGCTCACTCGAAGCCAAGCCTTGTGGCGGCATGCGCTTGGCAATGCCTTGATCCCTGTGCTGACGATCATCGGTCTGCAATTCTCGTTCTTGTTGGCTGGCGGCATCATCATTGAAAACGTGTTCTTCTTGCCGGGCTTGGGGCGGTTGGTGTTTCAAAGCATCTCACAGCGCGACCTCATTGTGGTCGAGGGTGTTGTGATCTTGTTGGTGTTTGCTGTGGTTTTGGTCAATTTTGCAGTCGACATAGCCTATGCTATCGTTGACCCTCGCCTTAGGACACGCAGCTGATGGAGCGGATTTTGCGTTCCCGCAGCCTTATGATTGGCGGTTTCTTATCGCTACTGGTTGTTCTAGCGGCATTCGTGTCGTTTTTCTGGACGCCGTTTGATGTCGAATCAATTGACATCAAGAACCGGCTACAAACTCCAAATGGGGTTTATTGGTTTGGCACGGACCACTTTGGGCGAGATATCTTTTCGATGCTGATGGTGGGCGCTCGGATGTCGATTGCCGTGGCATTGGTGGCTGTCAGCGTTGGCATGATTTTTGGTGTACCCCTTGGTCTGACGGCTGCGGCGAAAAAAGGCAGCTGGCTGGACGAGGTGATCATGCGTGGCAATGATCTGGTCTTTGCGTTTCCGGCCCTCTTGATCGCGATCATGATCACGGCTGTGTTTGGGCCAAGTGCGACAAACGCCATCATCGCCATTGGCATTTTCAACATTCCGGTGTTTGCGCGGCTTGCGCGCGGATCGGCGTTGTCCCTCTGGACGCTCGACTATATCTTGTCCGCGCGGGTAGCGGGCAAGGGGATGGTCCGCATTTCGATTGAGCATATCTTGCCTAACATTATGAACCTGCTGATCGTGCAGGGCACCATCCTGTTTTCTCTCGGCATCCTCGCAGAGGCCAGTCTCAGCTATGTCGGGCTGGGCGCGCAGCCGCCGACGCCAAGCTGGGGTCGTATGCTAGCTGACAGCCAGACCATGATAAGCCTTGCACCGCATTTGGCGTTGTTTCCCGGAGTTACCATCATGCTAACAGTTTTGGGCCTGAACCTTATGGGGGACGGGCTGCGCGACCTGTTGGACCCCAAACTGCGGCATGACGCAGGATGAGCCTTTTACGCGTTGAAAACCTCGGGCTAGAAATCCATGGCGCACCGATTTTGCGGAACGTGTCGTTAACCGTAGACCGTGGCGGTATCCTTGGTGTTGTCGGGGAGTCCGGTTCTGGCAAGTCGATGACGGCCTATTCGGTCATGCAACTGCTCCCGCGGGGAGCAAAATCATCGGGTCAAATCACCTTCGAGGATCACGATATTCTGTCGCTGTCCGAGGACCAGTTGTGCAAGCTGCGCGGCTATAAGATCGGGATGATTTTTCAGGAACCGATGACGGCGCTGAACCCGCTCAAGACGATCGGGGATCAGGTCGCGGAAACGGTCCGAATTCATGGCAAGGCGGGCAAGGCCGAAGCACTTAAAATTGCACGCGATACCCTTGACCGTGTTGAGTTGCCAGGTGACAAGTTTCCCCTATCGCGTTATCCGCACGAGTTGTCGGGAGGGCAGCGCCAGCGTGTGGTGATCGCAATGGCAATCGCTTTGCAGCCTGCGCTGTTGATTGCGGATGAGCCTACCACCGCGTTGGACGTGACGACGCAAGCAGAAATTCTGCGCCTGCTGAAACGTTTGGTGATGGAAGACAATATGGCGATGATCATCATCACGCATGACCTTGCCGTGGTGTCTGATCTGGCAGACGACATGATTATCATGAAATCTGGCGAGATCGTGGAACGCGGCCCAGCCAAAAGCCTGTTTCGCGACATGCAACATCCTTATACTAAGGCGCTGTTTGCCGCATCCAGCCATGTACCTGACTCTGGGCAGCCCGTAAGTGAGCAAGCCGAGCCATTGCTGGTGCTCAAGGATGTGGTCCGCGATTACTACGTGCCGAGCAAAGTATTTCTTGGCAAGCCAAGTAGTTTCCGAGCCGTCGATCACGTCAGTTTTGAGCTGCGCAGCGGGGAAAAGCTGGGTTTGATCGGCGAAAGTGGATGCGGCAAATCCACGTTGACCCGCGCCATCCTGGGTCTTGAGAAAGTTCAAGGCGGCAGTATCACCCTATCGGGAAAATCCGTCTTTGCTGAAAAAGGTGTGGATAGCGTGGCACGGCGCAAAATGCAGGTTGTGTTCCAAGACCCCTACGGATCGTTCAATCCACGCCACCGTGTCTCGCGCTTGGTCGCCGAGCCCATGAACCTGCTTGAAACTCAACCATCGCAGGCAGAACGTGATAGGCTGATTGCAAAAATGATGGAAAGTGTCGGCTTAAAGCCCAGCGACGCTGACAGGTACATTCACGAGTTCTCGGGTGGACAACGCCAGCGTATTGCGATTGCAAGGGCGTTGATCATCCAGCCCGAGCTGATCATACTCGATGAGGCAGTCTCGGCGCTGGATGTCTCTATCCGCGCCCAGATCCTTGATCTGTTGTCTGATCTGTCGTCAGAATTCGGACTGTCGTATTTGTTTATCTCCCACGATCTATCGGTGGTGAGGTCGCTGACCGACCGTGTTCTGATAATGAAAGACGGACAGATCGTCGAGCATGGCGAGACCGAAACAGTCTTTCAGAACCCCCAGCATACCTACACAAAGACGCTGATTGACGCGGCACCGGTGTTGCCCGCAGTTGGTTTTCCACCCACAAAGAGGATAAGCCATGTCAGAAGTTGAATGGAGCCGCCTGAAAGCGCACGAACTGCGCGCCTTGGCCAAACAGAACCCAGTTGTCATCATACCCGTAGCCTCCATTGAACAGCACGGGCCGCAGTTGCCGGTCATGACGGACAGCCGCATCGGCCATGAAGTCGCCGTGCGCGCTGCGCGCAAGGCTTACGCAACTCGGCCAACGCTGGTTACCCCCGTCGTCTGGCACGGCTTGTCAGAACATCACATGCCCTTTGGCGGCACGCTGATCCTAAGTCACGAGACTTTCCGCCTTGTGCTGCGCGATCTGGTGCAATCGCTTATTCGTCACGGCTTTCACGATATCCTCATTTCCAATTCGCATGGCGGCAACATCCTAGCCATGCAGCATTTTTGCGACGAATTCGCGCCGACACTGCCCGTGACGTTGGTGACGACAACCTACGCCTATGAAGCTGCCGATGAGATCGAAAAGCTGTTGGAGGACCAAAAAATCCTGCAGCATGGCGGTGAAGGAGAAACGGCAATGATGATGGCGTTGGAGCCGGATCTTGTCGACAGCGCCGATCTTGCTGCTACGGCTGCAGGCGAAGATATGGATTTCCTCAAGGCTGGCAAATATTCCTATCGGTGGCGCCCCTTTGTGCACCAGACCGCCACAGGCGTTTCCGGCATCCCCACCAAGGCTACGCCCGAGAAAGGCGAAGCAATCCTTGAAGTCTCCGCCGATGCCATCTGTGCGCTGATCACCGACCCCCAGACTTGGGCTGCACCAACCGACAAACGCGGTGCCGAGACCGGCGGTGTGCCGTTTCGTGATCGCGAAAGCTAAGGTATGGGGTCGGACGCAAGGACCAACGGGATCTGAGGCCAGCTGTTCATCGCTTTGGCCGAAACCGCTTTCATTTTACCGTCTAAAGCTTGGTACCGGCACCCTCTGGAAAATAGCAGGCGACCTGTTGCCCCACGGGGTACTCTACACGGTTAGGGCGCTCGCGCGAGCATAGATCGATGGCAATCGGGCAGCGGGCGCCGAAGGGACACCCGCTTGGCGTGTTAATCGGGCTTGGGACTTCACTCTTTAAAACGACACAGTCGCGGAGTGCATTGCGGTCGGGCAATGGAACGGCTGAAAGAAGTACTTTGGTATAGGGGTGACAGGGTTGGAAAAGAGGATGTCGCGGTCCGCAAGCTCCATGATCCACCCCAAATACATGAAAGCCACCCGATCACTCAAATGCTCGACCTCGGTGGGATGATGCGAGATGAACGGTATCGCCAGACCAAGGTCGCGTTGCAGGTGCATGAGCAGACTGATGATTTATGCCTGAACCGATACATCCAAAGCCGAGACAGCTTCGTCGCAAATAATGTAGTCCGTCTCGGATGCCAGCAGGCGCGCGATACAAATGCGCTGTCGTTGCCCACCCGAAAACTAGTGTAGCATCCGGTCAATGTTGTCTGGCGGCAGGCCGACGGTTTCAAGCAGGTCCGCAACTCTTGCTTGGCGCATCTGGCGGCCCGATACGATCGCGCGGCTGCCCAATGGCTTAGAGACAAGTGCCTCGACGTTCATGCGGGGGTTAGGGTCAGGACTCATAACCAGAATATGACGGTTGCGGCGTAAGCGATTGCCGACAGGAAGACCTTTGGACGGTAGTGTCGCAAAGTTTCCGCCAGCCTAAGAAAGCTCTGCTGCTGGACACATTTATCCAGCGAGTGCTGCGGAATGGGCGAAGCCAGTTTGCTCTCCTTGATCAACCTGACCCTTTCGGATCATATGTGCGGCCTTGATCCCGGCAAGGGTGACTGCCGCTGAATTAGACGATTTGAAGGTCTGCATCGGCCGGGTGAGTTTCTTTAGAAATCGGTGATCCCCTGACCGGCAGTCGCTGCTTGCAGCGATGAGAGGTGTGCTCAATGATATTATTGAGATGTTTTGTCCGCCGGACAGTGATCAGCCAACAGCCGCCACACATTACCAGTAGGCAATTCATATTGAACAGACCCGATGTATTCGATCCGCTTTTGTCAATGACGACCTTGTCCGGCCAGCCGTTGCTGCCGTTGACTTTTATGAAAAACGCGCTCGCCGCGGTTTCATCACGACGCTCAGACCGCATAAAATCAAGGGTTTTTCCTCCCTTGTCGATCGCCCGGTACAAATATGTCCACGCGCCCTTCACTTTGACATAAGTTTCATCTCTCACCTTGCAGGACATTGCGTAGAAATGTCCCGAGAAGGCATTCGCCACGAACGGCCAGTTGGTGATTTCTGGCGATGCGCTTCTTCAGTAATTGCACTTGCGTATTTCTCAACCCACCGATTGAGAGTCGCATGATCCAAATCCACTTCGCGTTCTGCCTTGATCTCTTCGAGGTCACGGTACGAAACGGGAAAGCTAACGTAGAAATACACGGCGTATAGGATCACGGATTTCGGATACTGCGCGCCTTTTTAACGGATCAATTCTTCAATCCTGACGTACGCCTCGGGAATGTAAGGAATCTGGCTCGCCACGCCGGGCAACGCAACTGAAATTCGAAACTTTGCGACATTATCCGCTGCGCTTCGAGAGCTTGGTTTGGCTCATCTTCATGTCATGGGTGGTCGATTGAACAATCGGGCCGAAGTATCGCATCAGCCGACGTGTCGCCGAGAACGACGGATGGCCCGCTTCAAATCCCCCGGATCAATGCAACGGTTTCTGTATGTTCGCGATGCCATCTACACTCATTTCGACTTGCAACACCATCTGATCTCCCGCCCAATTCTCTATCAAACTCGTGCGAGGGCATTCACTGAGTGGTGTGAGATTGTGGTTGCTTGATCTGGAATGATACCAGCACATTCGGCCATCGGAGTTAACGTGACAATGCCTTTTGGCGAATGGGAGGGTGATTTGATTATTTTTGAGCGCGCTCAGTGCAATGCGAACGTCGCCTCGCTCGGCGAACGTAAGACCCGTTTTGCTGCTCGGTTCGGCAACAATGACCCTTGAGAGTCCAGCCCATAGCATTGCAATCAAACTCGGAGACTAACCCCGATATTCTCCATCATAGCATCGCATTTTGCCAGCTCGTGTTTGCTAAGCCCTTCGTCTGGCTTGTGCCCGTCAGACGCCATATCCCCTGGTCCAACCACGATAGTGTCGTGGCCCAAGTCTGAAAAGAACCCCGCTTCGGTGCCAAATGGGACTTTGGTTGTCTGAAATCCTCCGGCCATCTGACGGGCCCACGGTACTATGGCATTGGTCTGCAAAATGCTCAGACCTGGATAGGCGTTCACGACTTCGACGGAAATTGGTGCAGCGGATGGATAAGCTTGGCTAATCTGTGCTGCGATGTCTTCTATTTGGCTTAGAAGTTCTACGGCCGGCACATGCGCAAGATGACGAAATTCCATTGAAAGCCACGTTTCCGCCGGCACAATGTTGAGCGCCTGTCCCCCCGTGATTTTCCCGATATGAATCGTTGAATATGGAATGCTGTAATCGTCATCAACAGGCCCGCATTTTAATCTCTCTTGCAGGTCTCGCATCTGACTAACGAAATCAGCTGCCACATGGATTGCGTTGATGAAATTTGGCGCAAGAGCACTGTGACCGGCCTCCCCGTGGCAGGTCACATCCAATGCGGTCTTACCTTTGTGCCCAGTCGCAACTTGCATCGAGGTCGGCTCACCAACAATCACGACACTCGGTTTACCGATTAGGTCTTTGAGCTCGGGCATCATCTGTTGAATACCCACGCAGCCGATTTCTTCGTCGTAAGAAATTGAAAGGCTCAGTGGGGCAGACAGCCGATGCCGCCCAACGCGTTCGGCCAATGCCAATGCAGATGCAAGGAACCCTTTCATGTCCGTCGTACCGCGGCCAAAAACGCGATCCCCTTCATCGGTGAGGGTAAAAGGCGGCCGGGTCCAAACCTGCCCGTCAACCGGAACCACGTCAGTATGCGCAGACAGGCAGATGCCGCCATCAACCATTGGACCAATGCGCGCGAACAATCCGGCTTTTTTGCGATCAGGCGACCAGATGCACGTAACCTCAAAGCCCGCGTCATCCAACAGCCCCTGAACCCAATCAATCAAGTCAAGATTACTGTCCCGGCTGATGGTCGGGAAGGCAATCAGGCGATCCAGAATTTCAAGAGTTCTTGTCATCTCAAACTTTCACGTCAGCGGTTTCCAGTTAATCCAATGCGAGCTCTGTGATTTCACGGCGGAATGGCAATGCGTCGCCGATGTCGATCCCATCGAGTTCTCGCGCGTATCGGTGGCCGGCATAGGTCGCCCATGCAATCGGCCCGGGCGCATTTGCATCACCAATGAGTTTCACCGATTTTATACCCGCATCAGCCCATTCAGCCTCGCGCGCTTTGAGGTCATTATAGACTGAGTTATTCTCCAAGCGCGACGACACGAGCAATACGCCGTCGCAGGCAATGGGTCGGGTTTGATCGGTGAACATGCAGTTGGTGACGGCATGATCTTTGGCTATTTCGGTCACGCCACGGTTCAGTTCAATCTGAACGCCCATCCCCGCCAGACGGCGGCACGAGGCGAGCCAGTCGCCGACCGTGTCCGCGCCCGGTTCGGTCGCGTAAACGCCGAGATTCGGCGTGATCCCCGGCAGGATCTGGTCGCCCGCGA
>RCND010002328.1_pt1 | contig 10560 bp, 6 predicted proteins | sample 2041351 | NCBI WGS metagenome assembly RCND01 (sample SAMN09708230, study PRJNA481090) | Marine sediment metagenome, whole genome shotgun sequencing project. | biome: marine sediment; feature: ocean; material: sediment; isolation source: Sewage treatment plant 12B marine sediment (STP12B) ...
TGATTTGAAATCTGAATTAGAAAAAGAAAATAGAACTGGTAGCCAGAATTTAGAAAAAGATTATAAATCCTTAGCTATAGTTCCTATTTATTTTGTAGATAATATTATTGGATGTCTGTTATTGGTGAGTAAACAACGTGAGTATTTTAGTGAAGATGATATCCAGCAGTATGAGGGTTTATCGCATAACCTTGGAATCGCCCTTATAAATCAACGTGCTCAAGCAGCACTACGCGAACGAGTTAAAGAATTAACCTGCCTATACAGTATTGCGAAGGTGTCTGAACAAAAAGATTTATCTCTAAATGATATTTTGAGGGGTATTATAGAAATTATTCCTCCTGCTTGGCAATATCCAAAAATTGCTATGGGTAGAATATCTATAAATGGAAATATTTTCTCAGCACCAGGTTTTCGTCAAACTAAACAAAAGCAGACTGCGGATATTATTCTAAATGATGAAAGACGAGGTTCTGTTGAGGTGATCTATACAGAGGATAAACCAAACCTTGATGAAGGTCCTTTCCTGCGAGAAGAAAGAAATTTGATTGATATCATTGCGAGGCAAATAGCTTTGATTGTTGAACAGAAGGAAGCTGAGAAGAACCGGTTGAAGCTGCAGGATCAGATCAGGCATGCAGATCGATTAGCTACAATAGGACAACTTGCAGCAGGGGTGGCTCATGAACTTAATGAACCGTTAGGTAATATTCTTGGTTTTGCACAGCTTATAAAGAAGGATCAAGAACTTCCTGACAATGTAAACAAAGATGTTGATGGAATTGTGGATGCCTCTCTAAATGCACGTGAGGTGATAAAAAAACTTTTGATATTTGCCCGGCAAGCGCCATCTAAAAAAGAATTGGTTAACCTAAATCAGTTAATAAGAGACGGCTTACATTTCTTTGAGGCCCGATGCGCGAAAGAAGGAATCGAATTGGTTCGTTTGCTCTCGAACCATTTACCAGAAATCTATGGTGATCAAGCACAACTTAATCAGGTATTAGTCAATCTTGTTGTAAATGCCATTCAAGCAATGACGCACGGAGGAAAGCTTATCATAGAAACCAAAACCGCTAATGATAATGTCTATCTGATAGTAAAAGATACGGGCAATGGTATGACCGAAGATGTATTAAAGAAAATATTCATTCCTTTTTTTACAACCAAAGATGTAAACGAAGGAACTGGATTAGGATTATCTGTAGTTCATGGAATAATCACTTCGCATAAAGGTATGATTAAAGCTGAAAGTTCGGTAGACAAAGGTTCCCGATTCGAGATTAAACTACCCATTACCGAAACTTAATATTTTAAGGAAAACTTTTTGAATAATAAAACGGATATGAAGGAAAATATTTTGGTTGTGGATGATTCTCCCCAAACTCTCGAAGTTATCCAAAGAAATCTAACCTTACAGGGTTATGTAGTGTATACTGCCCCGGGAGTCGAAGAAGCAATTAGAATTTTAGAATCGACTCTGATTGATTTAGTGATAACCGACCTAAAAATGCCAAAGGTTAGCGGGCTTGATTTAATTAGACATGTACGCGAGAATTTTAAGAATACGGAAGTAATGATGATCACCGGCTACGCCACTATCGAAGGCGCAGTAAAGGCAGTTAAAACTGGGGCTGAAGAATTTCTTGCCAAACCGTTTACAGATGAAGAACTCACGTCTGCCGTTAAAAGGTCACTAGATAAACTTCGGATGAATAGATCCAGCAATAGTAAAACAACTAAAAAGCCAGAAGCTAAATATGGTCTTCTTGGTGAATCAAAAAATATGCAGGAAGTCTATCGAGCCATTTCGAAAGTTGCATCTGCATCTGCCAATGTACTTATCACTGGAGAAAGCGGCACTGGGAAGGAACTTGTAGCAAGGGCGATACACTATAATAGTCCACGATCTTCAGCTCCATTTATACCTGTAAACTGTGGTGGTATTCCAGAGGGTCTTCTCGAAAGCGAACTTTTTGGTCACGTTAAGGGAGCATTTACCGGGGCAAGTGTAACACGGGCAGGCTTTTTTCAAACTGCTGATGGTGGTACTATCTTTCTTGATGAAGTAAGTGAAACAAGCTTGTCTATGCAGGTAAAGCTTTTACGAGTACTTCAAGATAAGGAAGTATGTATGGTTGGAGCCAATCGGGCACAAAAAGTTGATGCTAGAATTCTGGCCGCAACTAATAAGGATTTATCAAGTCAAGTTAATAAAGGTGCTTTCAGGGAAGACCTGTTCTTTCGTTTGAATGTTATTAACATTAAGGTTCCCCCATTAAGGGAAAGGAGAGAAGATATTTTGTTATTAGTAAATTATTTTGCTAATAAGTATGCCGAAGAGTTTGGTAAAGCATCACCGCAGTTTTCTAACAAGGCCTTAGATGTATTTGAAAATTATAATTGGCCAGGAAACGTTAGAGAACTTGAGAATGTAATACAACGTCTTTTAGTCATGGAGGATGATAACATTATTGATGCTCCTGATTTGCCCTCCTTAATGAGGTTTTCTGCATTGAGAGAAACAGGTTTTACTCGTAATCTGGCTGAAGTAGAGGCAGAATACATTAGCAATGTATTATCAAGTGTTGAAGGTAATAAAGCAAAAGCCGCGAGGATATTGGGAATAGACCGGAAGACTTTACGTGAGAAATTAAAGAAACTGGTACTAACAGCTTAGCTAATGAATAAGGGGGAGATATTCCCCACTGGTTCATTTTTCCCCGCTTACAATTTCTTTTCTTTTAGACTGCCACTGTTTCCATTATTAAATCATCATTGCTTAACTATTTAAATTTATTAGACTTACCTTTTAAATTTTTAGAAAAACATCAATTCTCCGATCATAATCCAATTATTGGCATATCCTTTGCCTTTGCAGTATCAAAAAGTGTATGATGATAAGTATATATAATTCATTAACATCTTTTATTCAGAGCTTTGTAATAGAGGATAGGATGATTTACAGCGAAGAGATAGGTCTTTGTGCAATATGTAACAATGTTGCCACTTGCTTTCATCGCAGGAGACATGATCAACCAGTATGGCAGTGTGAAGAGTTTGACGATTCTGACTTAACGGAAGCAAAACAAAAAGATAATGCCAATATGCAAAATGTTAGCATGGAAGAAGTGAATGATAATTGTGATGAACATCCAAATAAACTTGGGGGACTATGTTCAAGTTGTATACACCGTGAAGTCTGCACCTATTCTAAACCAGATGGTGGTGTCTTGTGTTGCGAGGAATATGAATAGATAATTATAGGAAACCATTTTGGGAAAACTGTTTTAAGGGAAATATAATATGGAACCTGAAAATGTGAATCAAATTCTTGAGGATAATATTTATAGGACAACAGGACTGATTGCAATTCTTGAAGAAATTCAATCCAAATACAGTTACTTACCCGAGAAAGAGCTAAAAGAAGTAGCAGAAAAAACCGGACGCTCACTTGTAGATATATATGGAATTGCCACATTTTATAAGTCCTTCAGCTTAAAACCAAGGGGTAAACATCTTATCTCCGTATGTTTAGGAACTGCTTGCCATGTACGCGGTGGTCCTGCAGTTGCTCGAGAACTTGAAAAGGCATTGGGAATAAAAGCAGGTGAAACAACTGAAAATAGAGAGTTCACTATGGAAACAGTAAATTGTTTAGGTGCTTGTGCACTTGGACCTGTTGTAGTAGTGGACGGTCATTATTTCCCACAGGTGAAGGCTTCTTTAGTCTCAGATATACTTAGGAAAACTCGCACAGGTCTTGATGTTGTAAAGGTTGAGACTGACGAGCGCATCTTCCCGGTTGAGGTTAGTTGTTCCCGTTGTAATCACAGTTTAATGCATTCGGAAACTATAATTGATGGATACCCTGCTATTCGAGTTACAGTATCATTTGATAACAAACATGGCTGGCTTGCATTATCCTCCCTTTACGGAAGCCCTAGAGTTGTCTCACTATATGAAATACCACCCGGTACTATCTTAAATATTTTCTGCCCTCATTGCCATGCCGAACTCATTGGCGGTGCTAAGTGTGGAGTGTGCGGTGCACCAATGGTGCCTATGATTGTCCGTGGTGGTGGTGTAGTACAAATATGTGCACGACGTGGTTGCAAAGAACACATCTTGGATGTGGGAGGGTCTACAGTAGAATGATGATTTTTCAGAATTGTTTTTAATAGGAGATTATTTGATGAGGAAACATTCATCTGTTAAAGAGTTCAGTAATTTTCGTCAACGCGTTCTAAGTGAAAAAGAGATGCAGCCTGACGAACCAACCCTAGTTGTATGTACTGGTACTGGTGGGCAAGCCAGTGGTTCTAATGATATACTCAGAGTTATTAAACGTTATATTATTGAACGCAGCATGGGAGAAAAAGTTAAAATTAGAGTTACTGGATGCCAGGGTTTTTGCGAAATGGACCCGTTTATCTTGGTTGAACCAGGTCACCAGCTTTATCCTAAACTTAGTATGAAGGATGTTCCAAGAGTAGTTGAAGCTGCTGTTGGCGGATTTGTAGATGAAAGTTTGATTTACCAGGATCCAAAAATTCAAAAATATTACCATTGTCAAAAAGACATTCCCTTTTTTAATAAGCAAACTCGTACAATTCTGGGTAATAATCAGAAATTAGACCCAATAAGAATCTTGAACTATATTGAACTGGATGGCTATGCCAGTCTCGAAAAGGTCTTAACAAAGATTGATCCGGAATGGATTATAAACGAAGTTCTGCTATCTGGTATTAGAGGGCGTGGTGGCGCCGGTTTCCCTACCGGTAAAAAGTGGCAATTAGCAAGAGTTTCGCAAAATGGAGGTGGACAAAAATACATTGTTTGTAATTGCGATGAGGGAGATCCGGGTGCTTATATGGATCGAAGTCTCCTTGAGGGAAATCCTCATGCTATCATTGAAGGGATAATCATTGCAGGTATTGCCATTGGTGCTACTAAGGGATTTATCTATGTGCGCAGCGAATACCCATTAGCAATCAAACACACGCTCATTGCCCTTAGACAAGCAGAAGATATGGGCATTTTAGGAAAAAATATCTTAGGCACAGACATTAACTTTAATATAGAAATCATCCGCGGAGCTGGAGCATTTGTTTGTGGTGAGGAAACAGCCTTAATTAAGTCTATTGAGGGCTTTATGGGTGAACCACAACAGCGTCCGCCATATCCCATTGAAAAAGGGATTAGTGGAAAGCCTACCTGTATTAACAATGTGGAAACGCTTGCTAATATTCCGGTTATTATTAAGAATGGAGGAAAAGAGTACGCTAAAATAGGAGTACCCGGTAATACTGGTACAAAAATATTTTCGCTTGTAGGTAAAATTAAAAATACCGGGCTTGTAGAGGTGCCGCTGGGCATCAAAATGAGCGAAGTTGTTTATGATATTGGTGGTGGTTCTGTAGGTAAGGCCAAAATCAAAGCTGTTCAGACCGGTGGTCCTTCCGGGGGTTGTATTCCAGCTAAGATGTTTGATCTTCCAATTGATTACGATAGCCTTGCCCAAGCAGGATCGATCATGGGTTCAGGTGGAATGATTGTAATGGACGATAATACTTGCATGGTTGATGTGGCTAAGTACTTTATGAAATTTCTAAAAGATGAATCTTGCGGGAAATGTTTCACGTGTCGCAAAGGTACTCAAAGGATGTATGAAATTCTCGAGGATATTTCTACAGGAAAAGGAACACTTAAGGATCTCGATCTTCTTGAGGAACTAGCTCTGGTTGTAAAGGATACTACGATGTGTGGACTCGGGCAATCTGCTTCCAACCCGGTGCTTAGCACTTTGCGTTATTTCCGGGAGGAATATGAAAGGCATATCATTGACAAAAAATGTGATGCTTTTGTATGCACTGAACTTGTGGGTGCTCCATGTCATTCGGCATGCCCAGTAGGAACAGAAGCTTGGCGTTATGTTGCTCATATTGCGCGCGGTGAATTCGAAGAGGCTTACGCTACTATACGCCAAGCTAATCCATTCCCTTCGGTATGTGCCAGAGTCTGTGACCATCAATGCGAAGAACGCTGCCGGCTGGGAACAAGCGGAAGTGATCCGGTAGCTATAAGGGCTCTTAAACGTTTTATAACAGATCGCATTGATCCATTAACTTACAATCCAGTAAGAGAAGCCAGTACCACCAAAGATTCACCTTCGGTAGCAGTCATTGGCTCAGGACCGGCTGGACTTACAGCAGCTCATTATCTTTCACTAAAAGGATATAAGGTTACTGTTTTTGAAGCTGAAGAAGAACCTGGCGGTATGCTGTTCTGTGCCATTCCATCCTACCGGCTACCGAAAGAGACAATCAAAAATGAAATAGCGTCACTTCTGGATGATAATATTACCTTGAAATGCAATACTGCTCTCGGAAGTGAGTTTACAATAGACCAGTTGTTTAACGAAGGATATAAATCTGTTTTACTAGCTATGGGTGCACATAAAAGCCGACCACTCGGATTAGAAAATGAAAATGTCAAAGGTATATTTCCGTCGATAGAGTTTCTTAAGGCATTTAATCTAAAAAATAAAGAACTTGCAAAGGGACGAGTCGGTGTGATAGGAGGAGGTAATTCCGCTATTGATGCAGCACGTACAGCTCTCCGCCAAAAGGAAGTAGAAAGCGTCACTATCCTTTATCGTAGAACACGGGAAGAAATGCCTGCCTTTTCGGAGGAAATTGAAGCCGCCGACCAAGAAGGTATAAAAATCCAAACATTGGTATCACCTAAGAAAATAATTACTACTAGCGGTTGTTTTTCTGGACTTGAAATTATTAGAAACGAATTGGGAGATACAGATTCTAGTGGCAGACGCCGACCGGTTCCTATTAAAGGTACTGAAAAAATAATAGAGCTTGATACTCTAATCGTAGCAATTAGTGAGGACTCCGGAATCGACAGTATCGGTCCGGCTCGTTCCAGTAAAATTGAAGTGACCGATTGGAATACAGTAAAAGTTGATGGTAAAACATTACAAACTAGCCGACCGGGAGTGTTTGCTGCAGGAGATGTAGTAACCGGTCCCAACACTGTTATCGAAGCCATAGCTGCAGGCAAGAAAACCGCTGCGATGATCGACCATTATTTAAGAGGTGAGCAATTAGATCAGCCAGCAGAACTTGACTTGCCTCATGTCTATATAGAACCGTTAGAGGTTGAAGATGAAGAGACATCAGAAGTCAGGCGTGTTGAAACACCAAGGGCTTCTGTCGATTGGAGAAAAAGGAATTTTGCTGAGGTAGAAGTATCGCTTTCAATTGAAGAAGCCATGTGCGAAGCAAAAAGATGTTTACGATGTGATCTTGAGTTCTCGCAACCACAAGAAATAGATGAACCACTGGTTATAGCAGGAGGAAATTAAGATGATTTCATTTACCTTAAACGGGCTTGATGTATCTGTTGAAAATGGTACCACGTTGTTGGAAGCCGCTAAGTTTTATGGTTTTCCTATTCCTACACTATGCCATATGGAGGGGCTTTCCCCTTATGGCGCTTGCCGTCTTTGTGTGGTTGAGGTTGGCAAAGAACCTAACAGCAAGTTGGTTACTTCCTGCACATACCGGGTGGAAGAAGGTTTGTACGTAAGAACTGCAACTACAAGAGTGCTTAGAGCAAGAAAGATGATACTTGAACTATTGCTAGCATCTTGCCCTCAATCAAAGGTTATTCAGGATCTTGCAGCGGCACATCAAATCCGCCAGCAACGCTTCAGACAGGAGCATGAAGATTGTATTTTATGTGGACTATGTGTACGGATGTGTGAAGAACAAATGATGGCAAAGGCTATTGGGTTCCGTGGGCGAGGTGAAAAGCGAAGTCTCGGAACACCATTCGATATTAAATCGGAAGAATGCCGTCTTTGCGGTGGTTGTATGTATGTCTGTCCAGCTTGTCAGCTTAGATGTACTTATACAGAACCAGATAAAGCAATTTGTGGAGGTTGTGCAAATCTCAGTCCGCCCTGCGTGGAAAAAGAACAATTTAATGACATGATGTGCTACATGGAACCCTGTGTTGCATGTGAGATAAAGAAAGATTAAAAAAAATAACGGAGGAAAATAGAATGACAATGACACTATCGAGAGTTAACTCTTCAGCCGCAACATTAACAAAGAACAGGACAGAAGACTCGGTAACGCCAGCATCGGGAATGTGTGTAACCTGTGTTGATGGTTGTATCGGTATGTGCGAGATAGGAAAATCTGCCTATAGAGGTCACGAGGTTATTTACCCACAACCTTTTGGTGTTATCACAACCGCCTCTGAAAAAACCTATCCTGTTGATTACTCACATTTCAACATTATGGGTACCGCTGTGGGTGCGCATGGTATTGAAGCCGACAGTGATAAAGCCATTTTCCCGGCTGTAAACATTGAAGTTGCCTTCGGGCATGATAAAGGATTGAAGTTCCGCTATCCGTGGATTATACCAGGTATTGGTTCAACTAATATAGCCAAAAACAATTGGGAAGGGTTGGCTATTGGCTCTGCTCTGGCTGGAACCGGTTTAACAATTGGGGAAAATGTAGTCGGAATGGATCAGGAATCCGTAATTAAAGATGGTAAAATACTAGATACAGTTGATCTCAAACGGAGGGTGAAGCTTTACAAAGATTACCAGCGTGACGGTTACGGAGCTATTATTGTGCAAGCTAATGTTGAAGATACTCGTCTGGGTGTTCAGGAGTATGCAATTGATAAGTTAGGAGTTGAATGTGTTGAACTCAAGTGGGGTCAAGGAGCAAAAAATATCGGTGGCGAGGTTAAAATTAGAGACCTAAAAAAAGCCCAAATGCTCTATCAGCGTGGTTATATTGTTTTACCAAATCCTAATGATTCAAATGTTATTAAGGCTTTTGAACGTGGTGCTTTTAAAGAATTCGAACGTCATTCTCGTATTGGCATGGTTACCGAAGAGTCTTTTGCACAACGAGTAGAGGAGTTGCGCAAGGCTGGTGCAAAATATGTATTTTTAAAAACAGGTGCTTATAGACCAGCCGATTTGGCGCGGGCAATTAAGTTCTCATCAAAGTATAAACTTGATTTATTAACCGTTGACGGAGCGGGAGGCGGTACCGGAATGAGTCCCTGGCGCATGATGAATGAATGGGGTATGCCGCCGGTTGAACTGCATTCTCTTCTTTACAATTACGCTAAGCGTCTTTCTGATCAAGGTGAGCATATACCTGCTCTGGCATTAGCCGGAGGTTTTACCTTTGAAGACCAAATATTTAAAGGTCTTGCTATAGGCGCACCATTTGTGAAAATGATTGGTATGGCTCGTAGCCCCATTGCTGCAGCGATGGTAGGAAAAACCATTGGCAAAACGATTGATGAAAATCAGGTGCCTGTATATGTAGAACGGTTTGGAAATACGAAAGATGAAATCTTTGTAACAGCAGCCGATCTTCGCGTTGAGTTGGGTGATGAAGAATTTGAAAAGATTCCTACAGGTGCTCTCGGACTCTATACATACTATGAGCGACTAGCACAAGGACTGCGGCAGCTTATGTGCGGCAGCCGTAAATTTACTCTTGAGCATGTTTCAAGGGATGATATCGCATCTCTTACTCACGAGGCGGAAGAAATCAGCGGGATCAAACATATTACAGAATTAGACAAAGAAGAGGTCGAAGATATTCTTAAGAATTAAATGTGTTTTTTATAGTTAAATAATAACTCGATATAAAAGTCTGAAATATTTTAGAACCAAAAAAATGATTTTACTAAAATACTACATAATCTGGATTTCAAATCCCTAATTCCTACATTGACAGACAGGAGCTTTTTCCTATAAAATATTCTCTGAATACACTTCTTCATAGTTCTTTAGGAAACCGTTGAAAGTAAATTCTTTCCAAAACATGTAAGGTTTAAGCATTCTGTTATTATCAAAATGAACGGGCATGAAAATAAGGGGATAATAGTTAAACCAGAGGAGAATATTGACACAAGATGAATTTCAAAAAAAACGTGCTGTACCCTCTACCTGCCCGCATTGCGGTAATAAGCTAACTCCCTGGGATCAGATACTTTTAGCCACAGACCGAGTTCTCGTTTGTAAGAAATGTTGGTACACAATCATCCTTGATATTTATGGTGATAGAAATCAAAATCCACCTGATGCCGACAAACTAAAAAATAAGGAAGATCAAATAGGGAATTAAAATGAATAGAAAACTTATCTCCAGCATATTTGTTTTGCTTGAATTTTGCAGAGATAAATAAGAAGATGTTGATGAAGTAACCAACTAATTAAATTTATCTAGACTAGCCCCTGCTTATAACAAAGGCGGGGGTTTTTATTTAGTGTTCCTACTATATCGATTTGATGTGGGATTACCAAGGGAACCTGATGGGATCCTAATTAGAGTTTCTAAATTAAGCAGATATTAACCTTTGTATTGCCACCAGAATTTTCAAAATAATAACTTTTGCATAATTCAAATATCATTTATATATTTCATTTGAATAATTGCTCAATTGTTTATATGAAGAAGAAACAGGAAAATAATGATGTTGCATGCGGCGTAATTGCTA
>RCND010006537.1_pt1 | contig 10556 bp, 6 predicted proteins | sample 2041351 | NCBI WGS metagenome assembly RCND01 (sample SAMN09708230, study PRJNA481090) | Marine sediment metagenome, whole genome shotgun sequencing project. | biome: marine sediment; feature: ocean; material: sediment; isolation source: Sewage treatment plant 12B marine sediment (STP12B) ...
GTTTCCAGTCCCAGCATCCAGCGCCAGTTGTGCTCAGCAATCCCCAGGGTCTGTACCCAGGCTTCCTCAGAGGAGCCCAACCTGACGATCAGGAAATTGGTAAAGAAGGCCACAGAGATACCCAGTACAATATTCAGCTGGTTGAATGATACAAGCTGTCCCCTTCGCTCCGGTGGAGAGATCTCCGCTATAAAAACCGGGGCAATGATCAGGGAGGCCCCTACTCCAATGCCACCTAGCATTCTCGCAAGCACCAGCATGACAAAATTTGGAGCCAGGGCAGACCCCACAGCCGATAGGGCAAAAAGAACCGATGCATATTTGAGAACCGTCCTTCGGCCCAGGCGGTCGCTGATAGGACCAGAGACCAGCATGGCCAGAGTAGCCATCAGGGTCAGGCTGCTTACCGACCATCCCAGCTGAATCTTGGTCAGATCAAATTGGGGTTCAATAAATTGTACGACGCCGGATATTACGGAGGCATCAAAGCCCATGAGGAATCCCCCCAGGGCTACTGTAAGTGCCACCCGGATGGTAAATAACTGGTTCTTTTTCATGTTTGTAGAAAGTAGGTTAGCTAATATTTACACCAATATATGTATTATATTTTGGGTTCCCATCCCGGCGAGTTATCTGTCCTTAGGAATATTAGCTTTTTTGAATGAAGCTCCAATTTCGCATCTATTGGGTAAATGCCGGCTTTTTAAAGGAGCTTCGGCAAAAGGTGCAGAATCAATAGTTCTTTCAGGGAAAATATTAATTTTGGGGATCAAAACAGATTCCTGTGCGCATTTTTAAAGCCATCTCTGCTTTCCTTTTTCTCTTCATACTTATTTATAAGGTAACTGGCCAGGAGACCATAGATGCTGTTCAATTTCCTACTCCGCCCATCATTGACGGGATCATCAATGAAGAGGTGTGGATGACAGCCACGGCTGTCACTTCCTTCATTCAGAGGGAACCCCAAAACGGACAAGCTTTCACTGAAGAAACAGAGGTATATTTTGGTCGTGATGAGCATAATCTTTACATCGCCTTTCGCTGTTATGGCAATCCTGACAATATCACCGCCAAAGAGCTGGCCAGGGATGTAAGCCTTGGGAATGACGACCGGGTCCAGATCATTCTGGATACTTATCTGGACAAGCGAAATGCATACTGGTTCCAGGTAGGGCCCAGGGGCTCCATCGGAGACGCCATCGTCAGTGAAAACGGGGCTGCCTTTAATAAAGCATGGGATGGATTATGGACTGGCAAAGCACGGATTCACAGCGAAGGCTGGGATGCAGAAATGGCCATCCCATTCAAAACGCTGGGGTTTGCTAAAGGGTCGGACCAGTGGGGAGTGAAGCTGATCAGGTACTATATGAAGAACCAGGAGACCGGTTACTGGCCGGTGGCCAACCTGAATGCTCATAAGTTCCAGGTCTCAGATGCAGGAATACTGGAGGGGATGAAAGGGATCAGTCAGGGCCTGGGCCTGGATATTGTGCCCTACGGGTTGACAGGAACTGATTATAAACAGGAAGAGGGGCAAATAAAGCCTGTGGCCAATGCCGGCTTGGAGGTCTATTATAACATTACCTCCAATCTGAAAGCAGCCCTCACCCTCAATACAGATTTTGCCCAGACAGAGGTGGATGCACAGGAGATCAACCTGACCAGGTTCAGGCTGTTTTATCCCGAAAAGAGGGACTTTTTCCTGGATGGAGCCAATTATTTTAATTTCGGAATCAGCGGGGCAGGCAGCAGTTCTTACAGTACCCGGCTGATCCCTTTCTTTTCCAGGCGCATTGGCCTCGATTCGACCGGGAATCCGATTCCTGTACTCTATGGGGGCAAAATGACCGGTCAATCGGGTCAATGGAACCTGGGCGCCATGTATATGAAGGATCGGCGGGATGACTGGAAGAATTCAAATTTTGTGGTTACACGCATCTCAAGGAATTTCGGAGATCAATCGCAGGTGGGCATGATCTCCACCTACGGAAACTCCATCAGTGATATCCCCAATTACTTGCTGGGATTGGATCTCCGACTGGGGACCTCCAAATTTCGGGGAGACAAAAATATGGCATTTACCCTCTATGGTTTAAAGTCCTTTACACAATATAAAGAACAGGAAATTCGGGATCAGGGAAGGGAGCTGGCCTTTGGTGCTGAATTTGTATATCCCAACGATTTGCTCTATCTCAGGATGGGACATATGCAGATCCAGGAAAATTTTGTGGCTGGCATTGGATTTGTTCCGCGGCCCGGTGTTCGGGAAACCTATGGTGAGTTTTTATTGGGACCCAGGCCGGAGCGCTGGGGAATCCTCCAGGTTCAGACCGGGATGGGAATCGATCATATTGCCGGCTTTGATAACAGCTTATTAACCCGGGCATGGAAGATTACCCCCCTGAATATCCGATTTCTTTCGGGCGACCAGATCGGGTGGAAGATGACCTCCTCCTTTGAATGGCTGGACGAAGCATTTACCATCTACGAAGGACATACCATTCCTGAAGGTGCATACAATTTTTTCTGGCAGACCGTTTCCTTTCATTCGGCGCAGCGTCGTAAACTTTGGGGAACGCTGGATTACCGCTTTGGAGGCTTTTTCAACGGATTCAGAAATGAATTGAAACTAAAAGCCGGATACAAGGTACTGATACCCCTGTTTGTAGGCGGTGAGCTGATCCGAAACAGTGTGGAACTCTCCGACAATGGCTTTATTGCCTATATCTATCGGGTGAACATGAACATTCTCTTCACGCCTGATATCACACTGTATAACTTCGTTCAGTATGACAATCAGTCCGAACGCATGGGTTGGCAGTCCAGGTTCCAGTGGATCCTGAAGCCGGGCCGGGAGATCTTCCTGGTTTGGAACAGCATTATCAGCGATCCCTATGAACGCTTTCAAATGGAAGAAACCACCGCCCGCCTCAAGGTCAAATTCACCATCAGGTTCTAAGGCTCCAGGTTCAATTACTCGTAATGCAAGGCCAGGGCCGGATTGATACGCGCTGCCTTTAGCGAGGTAAAGGTGACCGTGACCATGGCGATAATGATAGCAAGCAAAGCAGCCATGATAAACAATACTGGCTGGAAGCCCACATTATAGGGGAAGTCCCTGAGCCAGTCCTGCATCATAAAGTAAGCCACAGGCATGGCAATCAAGATGGAAACCCCTACCGCAATTACAACACTCTTTGAGATTACAGCGATCACATTTTTTTCGGAAGCTCCCATTACCTTGCGAATACCAATCTCCCTGATCCGCTTCTGGGAATTATAGAGCGTAAGCCCGAAAAGTCCCAGCGAAGCAATGAAGATGGCCAGGATGGAAAAGACCATGGTTACTGTTCCTGTTTTTTTCTCTTCAGCATAGTAGGAATCCAGCTCTTCATCCAGGAAAAAGTATTGAAAGGGCTGATCACTGGTGAACTCCTCCCACTTATCTTCCATATGTGCCAATCCGGCTTCAATATTCTCCTTACCTGGCGCCAGTCTTACGGTAAGATAGCCCGACCAGTCCCAGTTTTGGTCTTTTAAAATGGCTATCTGGGCACCCACTTCATGCTTCAGGGTCAGGAAGTGATAATCCTCCATCACCCCAACAATCCTCAACTCCTGGGCATTCTCGGGGTCATCCATCCCTAACATGATGGACTGATTGAGTGGATCCTCCAGGTTGTACTTCCTGACAGCTGCCTCATTCACCAAACAGGCTGACGAATCGCTGGAAAACTCCTCAGAAAAATAGCGACTGTCGGGAGTGGCCAATCCAAAGCGGTAGGTCTCCATAAAATCCTCATCGGTCCAGAAGGTATGAAAGAGTACTGCCTCCTCCGGTGGCCGGCCCTTTATTGCATAGCCATTGTTGTTGTTCGGGGCCCCCAGGTAGGCGGTGGAATTGGTGGCCGAAAGGACTGCTGAATGGGTAAGCAGCTCCTTTTTAAAGGTCTGTATTTCATTCCCCGCACCCAGGGGATATATGCGTTCAATTACCACCAGCTGCTCCTTGTCAAATCCCAGATCCTTGTTGGTCATATACCTGAACTGCCAGTAAATGACCAGGGTCCCGGCGATAATTATAATCGAAATGGAAAACTGGATAATTACCAGTGCATTTCTCAGCACCGTGGTTCCATTTTTTGCACTGGCATTTCCTTTCAGGGCAAAGATCGGTTTAAAGGAGGCCAGCACAAAGGCGGGATAGCTTCCGCTAAGCAATCCCACCAGAACAGCCAGTACGATAAAGGAGGGAATCATATACCAACGGAATATATCGCCATACTCCAGGTTCAGCCCTACCAGATTATTAAAGGGGGTCAGCAGCACACTTACCAGGGCAATGGCAATCACCAGCGAGACCAGACTCAGAAAAACACTCTCAAAAAGGAATTGCTGAACCAGTTGTTTGCGGTCCGAACCCACTACTTTTCTCAGTTACTTCCTTAGCTCGGCTCAGGGAACGGGCCGTACTAAGGTTCATAAAGTTGATGGAGGCAATGATCAGAACAAAGCAAGCAATAACCCCGAAAATAATCAGATAGGTACGGTTGCCATTGGGACGGTAGCCAATATCGCTTGGCACCTCAATGTCAGCATTCAAATGAATATCCAGCAGGGGCTGGGGATGGTATCCATACTTCGATCCCGAGGCCAGGAACTCTTCCGGACTAATCCCCATAAACTGCTCCAGCTCGCTTCCTATGTTAGCTATGGTTGTTGCCTGCATCTTCTCATCCAGCAGATCCGGATCGGCTCCCGGGCTCACCATCAGGTAGGCCTGCATGTGGTTGTTGAACCAGGTGGTGCGGCGACTGGACTCATAAGTAGAATAGGAGCAGATGAAATCGTAATCGAAGTGGGAGGTTCGGGGAGCCTCCTCTACCACGCCTGTCACCCGGTAGAGGGTAGAATCGTTATTCATGGCGATGGACTTTCCAATGGGGTCCCCATCGGGAAAGTATTGTTTCGCTTTTGATTCGCTAAGCACAATGGTATTGGGTTCATCCAGGCAGGTGTGCGGATCTCCCTGCAAGAGCTCAATGGTAAAGAACTCAAAAAAAGTAGAGTCTGCATATAAGAGTTGATTCTCCAGGTATTTATTGGCAGGGTCGACCCACATCAGGCGGTTGTTGGCCCAGTCGAAGCGACAGAAGTTTTCAACTTCCGGTATCTCTTCATGGAACGCGGGGGCGCATATGGGACTGACCCAGGCACCGGTAAATTCCTCCCCGGCCATCTTTCCTTCCAGAAAGAGCCTGTAGATATCAGCTGAACGCTTATTGAAGCGGTCATAACTGGTTTCGCTTATGATATATAATATGATAAAGATGGCACTGGCTAATCCTATGGCCAATCCAGCAATATTAATGGCATTAAATGCCTTGTTCTTGCTGATGCTTCGGATGGTGACCCGAATGAAATTTCTCCACATAATCTAAGTGTTTTTCTTAAGTATTTGATATTCGTAATGCAGACATATGGCTGGATTGGTACGTGCTGCTTTTAGGTTTGCCTACTATTCCCAGAAATTGTGCCACATATGGTATCTCCCTGTTTATATGATCGTTATATTAAAGACACCCAGATGTTGACTGTTCGTTTGCGGACAGAGGTGTACGTATTCGCACATTGGGTTTTTCAACCCTTTTGCCCTATCTTGTGTTATCAGTAGGACGACCATTCATTAAAAAATGTTACTATGAAGAATCAAACAGTATCCCGCCGTGAATTTGTAAAGCTCTCTGCCGCTGCAGCAGCAGGACTCACCATATTGCCAGGTTTCCGCTTTGGACTGGACCAGCTCCCTGTCCCCATGAAGCGTAGTTTTGGAAAGATTCCCTTCGAGGTAACTACCCTGGGAATGGGCGGACAGGCTTCTCTGCAATGGACCCCCGCAGATGTGGATCCGGTTCCCATTATCCTGAAGGCATTTAAGATAGGAGTCAACTATTTTGACACTTCCAACCTTTATGCCAAAAGTCAGCTCCATTTCGGGAAAGCTTTCCGGAAGCTGAACCTGATTCCAGGAGAAGAGGGCTACGATGAGAAGCTTCGCGAATCTATATTCCTCACCACCAAGACCCATCAACGATGGGGGAAGCCGGGCTTCCCGGAGCTGGCGAATGTAAACAACTGGTCTAATGGAGATTCTGCAGGTGGAGCTGTAAAAGACCTGAAGAGATCACTCTCTCAGATGTTTGGCGACGGAGAAGGAAACTACCCGGAAGGCTCCTACGTGAATATGGTTCTTACCCATAACCTGAATTTTGTGGAGGAAGTAGATGTGATGTATAAGGGTTTGGAAACCCCGTTGAACAAGGATGAGAATTTTGGTGTTCTGGTTACACTCCGGGATTTTCGCGATGGGACCAACCATACGGGACTGAATCCTAAAAATGAGAAGCTGATCAAGCATATTGGACTTTCAGGGCACATTAACTCCCCGGCCATGATGGATATGATCCGAAGGGATAAGTACGATATCCTGGATGCTATGTTGGTGGCCATCAATGCAAACGACAAGCTCTACCTGAACCATCAGCACAATGTGATCCCGGTGGCACAGGCCAAGAATATGGGAATTATAGCCATGAAGGTATTTGCCGATGGAGCTATGTACGGCAAGTATAATGACTGGACCAGGGATTCAGATGGTGTGGTGCGGACCGTGGGAACCAGAGAGCTGCCCAGTAAGCCTCTGATCGAATATGCCTTGACAACCCCCGGGATCCATACAGCCATCATAGGAATTGGCCAGATTTCGGATGATCCCCTGAAGTGCCAGCTGGTACAGAACTTCTATGCTGCGCAGATTACACCAGACGGACTGAATCAGGAGAAGAGAGAGAAAATCGAAAAAAGTGGCAAGATTGCCAAGGATGGCTTAACCAATTACTTCCAGCTTCCAGCCACGGGACTTACTCCACCACAGGATATAAAAATCAAGGCGGGAACGGAGATGGAGATCAGCTGGAACAGCGCCCTGGCTGCGGATGATCCACTCTCACATTACGAAGTGTTCCATGGTGAGGAGCTGGTGGCTACCATTCTGCATATTCCGCAGACCACCACCGCTCCATTCAGGTATAAAGGCACAAAGAAAGAGGGAAGCTATAAAGTAGTCACCATAGACAAAGGAGGTAAGCGGGCCGAAAGTGAAGTAATGAAAGCCTAGGGCTTAGTTTTTCCCGAATCCTTTCCGCTCCATTTTGCCCCATTTGTTGCGATTGAATAACTTGTCGAGATTCCCTTTGATGGTCATCAGCATCACCATGGGGTGATAAAACAGCGGTTCCAGAAAGGCGATACCCACCAGGCGCATTACATCCCGCCTTTTCTCATATTTGTGAAAAGTAATCTCCTCGAACAACACGGCCCAGATGGAGAGAGAAACCGCGAAAAAATAGACAAAGCCAAAGAGCAGCAGGAAGAAGGGCCAGTTCAGGCTGCTGGTAATTACCAGATAGACAAACCAGCAAATCCCCAGGAACTCCACAATTGGTGCCAGATACTCAAAGGCCAGCCAGTAGGGATACCCCAGCACGCCCAGCTTCCCGTATTTCCTGTTAAAGAAGAGCTTCCGGTGCTTAATGAGGGTCTCCATGGTTCCACGTGTCCACCTGCTTCGTTGCCGGGCCAGCACCTTCACGGAAGAGGGCACCTCTGTCCAGCAAAGCGGATCTGGAATATAGATCACATCATAGTCGAGGCCATTCTCTGCCATATACCTCCTGATACGAACCACCAGCTCCATATCCTCTCCAACAGTACTGGTACTGTATCCGCCCGACTTGATCACAATCTCCCTGTCGAACATCCCCAGTGCACCTGAAATAAGCAGGAGTCCATCCAGTTCGCTCCAGGCCATTCTTCCCATGAGGAAGGCCCTGGTATACTCCATGACCTGGGCGCGGGGTAAAAATTTCTTTGGCAGGTGGATCTTCTGGATATGGCCATCAGATATCTCACATGAGTTGGCAATGCGAATCACACCACCCGCACCAATCACCCGCTTCTCTTTGGCTTCCATAAAAGGCTTAACGAGCTTCAGCAAAGCATCCGGTTCCATAATAGAGTCTGCATCAATACATACCACCAGGTCGTTCCTGCAGACATTCAAACCTGCATTCAGAGTATCGGCTTTCCCGCCATTGCTCTTATCAATCACCGTCAATTTTTTAAAGGAGCGGTTCTTGGATTTATAAACTCCCCGAATCCGTTTGCAGGGCAGCCGGTAATCGAAATAATAGTTGACTTTCTCAAGCTCATAGGCAGCAATAATCTTCTCCAGGGAATCGTCCTTGCTGCCATCGTTTATCACTACCACTTCATAATTGTTGTAATAGAGCGAAAGCAGTGTCCTGATATTGTCAATAATGGTCTCACTTTCATTGTAGGCCGGCGCAATTACCGAAAGAGATGGAGCCAGGGGTGAAGCCACAATGGAGTTATAATCCACATAACTGTTCTTTCTAAGGTATTTTCTCAGGGTGATGGCCGAGAAGATGGTAAGCACCAGGTAGGTGGTGAAGATCAGTGATGTAATGATAAATACTGCATTCAGTACAAAAAATTTCAATATTTCATATGCTCTTTCCATAGCTAGTAGATCCGGCCATCCAGCACGTGCCGGATGATGATCTGGTAATTTTTATATTCCGATTTAGATTTCATAAGCTTGATTAACATGGAGATTCCGGGCTCGCCTGTATTTTCCATGGCTTTTGTAGCCTCTATCTGCAACTGAACGTCCTCCTCCATATCCAGCACAGATTTCAGGAATTTCAGGTGTTTCTCATCACTTACCTTTGTAAAAGCCTCCAGGATCTCCAGCTTGTTCTTAAAGTTTTCTTCAGGATACCTCTTGATCATGGCCGGAAGTGCCATTTTGAGTCCAATCTCACCACAAACTTTATAGGAGATATTGCGAACCTGCTCATTCTCATGTTCAAACAGCTCCAGGATCTCCTTGCCCACACCCCGCTGCTTGTACCAGGCAACCATCTCCAGGGAGAACATTACCACACTAATATTATCTGAACTGAACCATTGTCTAAAATCAGGCACATCCAGGTTATGCTGGATCTGAAGTTCATGCAGGGTGACCTGTTCCCAAAGTGAGAGAGGTTTCTTAAGCAAATCCAGAAACTCATAGGGATTTCCATCCGAGAGCCGCACCATGGCAATCTGTGCCTCCATTCTCAGGATCTCGTTGTTGGCATTCAGACTCTTGATAATCTGCTCATTGGCCTCCCGGATATTCATAAATGCCAACTCCCTGAATCCTTTAACGTTTTGGTGCCATTTGCGACTGTAAGCCTTCTCCAGAGAGTCTCTTTTCAATCCGAGCCGGAGATAGAGCTTCTGAATATCCTCTTTTATTTCACCCTTCAGATTAACACTCAGATCGATCATCTGATCGATCAGGACCTGACGGCTGACGTGGTTATCGGCCACTTCATTCAACTCCAGAAATGCCAGTTCCTGATGTTCCTCATCAAAGAGGTAGTTCATCAGCAGGAGCTGGTACCTCTCCAGCAGGTATTCATGCAGAATCTCTTCTCGTTGTATTCTTCTTCTGTTGAGTAAAATGATGATCAGAAGTGTAATCAATGTGACAATGGAATAGAGGATCACAATGTAAAGAATGGTAACCAGCGTAGGGGATTTATCAAAGCGGTTCAGGATCCCTCTGGCATAAGCTGATAGTTCATCAACTGACTCCTGCTCGCTTAGAGTAGTATCCACCACCGCACTGTCAGAAGACATAGGAACCATCCCCTCCTGGGCCTGGGCATTCATGGTCCCAGTGGCTGCCAGCATCAGGCCCAGTAACAGGCCCAGATATGTCTCCTTTAAACTCATTTTTTAATCACGAAGTAAGCTCCAAGTCTCACATCAATCCTGCTCCGGTACTCCTGGTCGATGTATTCCTCCCAGGCATAACCCACCATGGCGACTCCTCTCACTCCGGGAGTAAGTTTTTTTGAGTATTCAATTCTGCCTGAGACAGCACTCAACCTTTCCAGGTCAGAAACCACATTGATGGGTTCATCCGGTGCAGTGCCATATCCCAGTGTAAGAGTCAGGTAATTGAAGCGGGTGTCAAAATAACGCCTTGCACTAAGATAGTAGGAGCCGGAAACTCCATAATCCTTGAAAAAAAGATAGTTTCTAAATGAAAACCAGTAGTTACCCGCGTACTTCTCTGCTGAAAAGGTAAGAAAGGTAAAATGCTGATCCCAGTAGAAGTAGCGCATTCCGGCAGAGATTCCAAATCCTTTGGGCAAAGCCTGCCACAATTCCGCAGCTATCCTGTGTCCGGGAAAGTAATTCAGCGCCCCATTGGGTGAAAAACCATAAGCCAATAGAGCATAAGTTGTTTTACCCAGGTTCAGGTAGGCATCCAGATTCAACTGAAGATCAGTCGCAGGGGATGCGGCTCCTGCCAAATATCCTGCATTTAGAGAAGGGATCAATTTCCCATATTTAATAGGAATCTCTCCACCGGCAGTCAGCATATGCCAGTTGCGCACATAGGGCACTGAAAAATG
>RCND010002329.1_pt1 | contig 10555 bp, 9 predicted proteins | sample 2041351 | NCBI WGS metagenome assembly RCND01 (sample SAMN09708230, study PRJNA481090) | Marine sediment metagenome, whole genome shotgun sequencing project. | biome: marine sediment; feature: ocean; material: sediment; isolation source: Sewage treatment plant 12B marine sediment (STP12B) ...
GCACGCTTCCATGCCGATCTCGCAACCGGGGTCTGTGTTATCCAACAAGGCTTGCAGCCATTGAGCACGCCGCAAGCGCCGCTTCCAGACCATCTTGTCGTGACGATCAACACCGTGTAACTGATACACATTCTTTGCCAAATCCACACCAACTCTACTAAGATTCATAACGGACTCCTTCTCATTCTGTGACTGGAAAGTAAGCATCTTCAGTCTGGCACATTGCGATGCCGTTAAGGTGAGGAGGAGTCCATACCATTGCTTTTGACCCGAAGCAGACGGTCATGAGATTTGCCCTACATACCCACAAGCTCCAGCTTCGACTCTTGATCACGGCCAATAGAGGCTATGGACACGTCCAGGTTCGACTCCCACTCAATAAGCGCGACGAGCGTGCAATGAATGCTGTTATTCTTGCGTCCTTGTTGGGAATTAAACTCGCGGGCAAAACATGAGATCGAAAATATCCAGTGCCATTTTGATGGTGCTCCTGTGCTTCTTTATTTTCGCCTGCCAAATGGAGGTCGAGACCACACCGGTAAATGGCGTCGAGTTTTCGCTTCAATTTGATACAGCGTTAGCTAAAAATGACCAGGATGGTCGCCTGTTACTCTTGTTGGCAACTCATGACGGCGAAGAGCCTCGTTTTCTAGTCAACAATTCTGCCGACACCCAGCTCGTGTTCGGTCGCAATGTGGAAGATTGGCAGGGCGGCAGTAAGATTGTAATTGACAAGCAGGCGATCGGTTTTCCGCTATCGAGTCTTGCTGATGTTCCGGCTGGCACTTACTACGTGCAGGCGCTCCTGAATCGCTACAAAGACTTCTCCCTCGCCAACGGCAAAGTGGTTAGCCTGCCGCCCGATCGCGGCGAGGGTCAACAGTGGAATCGAAAACCGGGTAACTTGTACTCCAAGCCCATTCAGATCGAGATCCACGAATCCGGATCGGACAGGTTCGAGTTGATTCTTGATCAGATCATTCCTGATATTGCCCCGCCCGAGGACAGCGAGTACGTCAAGCACATACGCATGCGGAGTAAGTTGCTTTCCGATTTTTGGGGAGAGGATGTATATCTCGGCGCGCACATTTTGCTACCACAGGGTTTTAGTGACCACCCAGACGCGCGCTACCCGCTCATGATTAATCACGGGCATTTTCCTTCGGACTTCGGTGGCTTTCGCATGGAACCACCCGATGAGAACATGGAACCCGAGTACAGCGAGCGCTTCGATGTAGACGGATACAACATTATCCAACAGCAGGAGGCCTACGATTTTTATCAGACTTGGATTGGCGACGAATTTCCGCGCTTCATCGTTATCCAGATTCAGCATCCGACTCCGTACTATGATGATTCGTATGCCGTCAATTCAGCAAGCCAGGGCCCCTACGGCGACGCGCTCACTTACGAACTGATCCCTTTCATCGAGGAACAATTTCGTGGCATCGGCGAGGGTTGGGCCCGCTTTACCTACGGCGGTTCAACCGGCGGTTGGGAGGCCATGGCAGTGCAAGTATTCTATCCGGACGAATACAACGGTGCGTTCATTTCTTGTCCAGATCCGATCGACTTTCGTGCTTACCTGACAGTCAATATCTACGAAGACGAAAACGCCTATTGGTATGACAGTGCGTTTCAGAAGCTTCCGCGTCCTGGACACCGGGACTACCTGGGCAACGTTCACGCAAGCCAGTATGACTACAATCGACTCGAGGCCGTGCTCGGCGATAACGGCCGCTCTGGCCAGCAATACGACATCTGGGAGGCGACCTATTCACCCATGGGCAAAGACGGCTACCCGCAACGACTGTGGGACAAGGAAACCGGCGAGATCGATCACGACGTAGCGCAATACTGGAAAGAAAATTTCGACCTTCGCTACATACTCGAGCGAGACTGGGACGTTCTGGGACCCAAGCTTGAGGGCAAGTTACATGTTTATGTCGGCGACATGGACAATTACTATCTTAATAACGCTGTCTATCTGACGGAACAATTTCTGGAGAATACGACCAATCCATACTACGGCGGAGAAGTCGACTATGGTGATCGCGCCGAGCACTGCTGGAATGGTGATCAAGAAAATGGCAATCACATATCACGTCTTCGCTATAACACGATGTACGTACCGAAGATTCTCAATCGTATCGAATCAACCGCGCCGGACGGTGCAGACCTATCCAGCTGGCGTTACTGATAGAAAAGCCTTTGTGGTGCCGGTGTAAACATTCTTAACATTCTTAACATTCTTGAGTCGACAGGCTGCTCTTGGCCGAAAGCGGACCTACAGCCACCGTTAACAAGTCTATAGTGCACAGATGAAGAAATCTTCAAAAGCTGCGTTGCTATCTGGCCTAATTTTTCCTGGCATCGGCCACATGGTCTTGAAGCAATATCTACGCGGTTCAGTACTGATGTTTTCGGCGCTGGCGGCGTTTTTGGTAATCGTCACAAGGGTGTTTCAGCGGGCGCTGACAATTGTCGATCGTATCAATAGTGGTGATGTTCCCGTTGAAACAGCTGCTATTGCAGAACTGGTTTCCAATTCCACTAGTGGTGCGGATAGTTTCATAGAGAATACTGCTGTGGTTGTTCTGGGGGCATGTTGGCTAATCGGCATCATCGATTCGTACAGACTCGGCGTCGCGCAAGAAAAATAGAATATGCGACCGTCTCCTTCTGGCCGAAAGCTGCCACTCGGCCTGGAGAATGTGAAGATCGTTCCTCGAACAGCCGTTTTCTGCTCCAAAGTGGACATTAGGCTAAACATACTAAAAAGGTCCGCTATTGACCCAATAGCTGACATTCAAAATGACGTTGTGGCCAGGATTCTCGTCGCCAATGGTTGGTAGACTCCTCCTTTCATTGGCGACACTACGGAAAAGTCGGCTAGCCGATTTTGCGGACGAAGTACTATGATGAGCACCAACGAATCGCCAGAGAACTCTGCTGCCAACGTCAACGGCCCTAAGAATCGTAAGGATCGGTCATTCAAAGCACTGGCGATCGAGGTGGCCTCAATCGTAGTAGGAGTGCTGCTAGAGCGCTTGGTTTGAGCGAATGGAGTGAAGAGCGAAAGCACCTGGAACAAGCCCAAATAGGGTTAGACAATATTGCTAGTGAACAATTTCCTTAAGGTCGAAAGTGACTCGTCATTTTCTCGAAAATTTATAAGTTTGAATGATTGCTTTCGGTGAATGTGGGCATGCTATGCCTTACGATATTTATAGTCTGATCAGAACCTGGTCAATAATTGGCGTATCTCTGGTCAGTGAATAATGAATTTGAGAAAGTTAAATCCTGAGGTCTCATAGTGAGAAAATTTGATTTAGTTACCGTGCTTACACTGCTTCTTATCGTCGTTTGCGCGCCGCCCCAATTTGCACAGGCAGACGAACACGAATTGGAGTCAGATCACGAAGCAACACATGATTTCCACCCAAACATGCTGGCTTTCTTTGTTGGCGTATCTGGTGAAGGACGGAACGAAAATGGTCTCGCGCTGGGCGTTGAATACGAAAGGCGTCTGAACGAGTCCTTTGGTGTTGGTGTGCTGGTTGAGCGTACTTTTGGCGATCTCGATATCTGGGTGTATGCAGTGCCATTCGCCTACCACACCGGGCGGTGGAAATTTTACATCGCGCCGGGCATCGAGAACGGGGACCACGGTAATGAATCTTTAGTCCGTCTCGGTAGCGAGTATGGGTACGAAGTCGGTACGTGGGAGATCTCGCCGCAGATTGACGTGGATTTTGTCGGCGGGGACCAGGTGCTGGTGCTGGGCGTTACTTTTGGGAAGGCGTTCTGACGTCGGCTATCCGGCCGAAAGCGGATCCTCAATTTGTCTTAATTTCGGTGATCCGAACGAGCGCTTTAGGACAAACCGGACGTAGGTCGAACAGCCAGTGTCGGCTGGTTTTCGAAAGTTCTAATTTGCGGAAGGTGTCTGATCGTTCGAGCCAGGCCGATCAAACATGAGTTCCTGCATTGGTACGTTCACGCTAAGTGACTTGACGGCCGCACGCCAGGTACCATCAGGACTCGATACCCACATTGGATGCCTGATGCCATCTTTTTCAACATCCCAGGGCCCCAAAATACTGCCAACTTCATCGTCGTGGGAACCATAAGCATATGGTTCGCCCCTTGCATCGAGTCTGAACCACAATATCCGTTCGCCATCCGCGAAGACCTGAAGTCGCCCCTGATCGTCAAGACCAAGGCTGATCGCCGGATCACGAGCCGCAACCCTGTGAATCGTGCGATAAAGGTGGCCCTCGTACCAGCGTAGTTCTTCATCGACGAGTGTTTCTGGCACATCCTCAATATTGCCTGTTCGTCGCAATCGCCAGTTCCTGTCACCATTGATAACCCTGATGACGTGCAGGTCCTGCGCCATGGTTTCGATACGAAAGCGTGGCTTTTCGAAGTCCATGGTAATAACAGCGTACACAACGGTTGGTTCACCGACGCGGTTTTGCTGTGAACCATTAATAGTATTTTTTAGCTCCGCCCAGGCAGTTCTGCCGCCAAGCGCCTCGAGCATTTGATCTGCTGTTTTTTCCACGGCAGAGTTTTCGGCTCCCGTGGCGACATTTCCAGAAAGCAAAAACAAACCAGCAAAAAAAATCGGCGCTAAGAGTGACCACCGTGGTGACGAAATTGACGAGTTGATAGGAAATGACATAGTTGGACCTTCGTGGTTTTTCGGTTCTTGACGCAAATGCTTCAGTCTTTGTCGACCCGCAAAATCAGCTTTGGTTCCAGCCTTTTACGTCAGTAAGATCGTCCGCTTAAGGCCGCAAGCGGACAATAAATTCAGGTTGCCTGGGCGAGCTTATAGGTGAACACCCCACCATTCTTCCGCACTCGCACGCATCGGTCTGTTAGCCTAGCCTGGGGAGGCGCGCCGATGTCGGAAACCGCAATTATTTCAGCCGTTCTTGTTGTTTACCTGGTCCTGCTTTTCGGCATTGCGATCTGGAGCAGGTCTGCGTCCGGATCGCTGGAAGGATATTACCTGGGCGGCCGGCAACTGCCATTTTGGGTTGCCGGATTCAGTGCCAATGCCACTGGAGAGAGCAGCTGGTTACTGCTTGGCCTGAGCGGCATGGGCTATCTGCTTGGTGTACACGCGTTCTGGATCGTCATCGGGGAAACGCTTGGCGTCTGGCTTGGCTGGCGACTCATCGCCAGGCATCTGAAAATAGCCGCCGACAAACACAGGTCGATCACCGTCCCGGATTTTCTCGAAGATGCACTCGAGGATAAATCGCACTACCTGCGGATATGCGGTGTCTTTGTCATTCTCGTGATGGCCGCCTTTTACGTCTCCGCGCAAATGATGGCGACCGGTAAAATCTTCTCAAGCTTTCTGCCGCTGGAGTATTCGACCGGTGTATTGCTCGGCGGCACAATTACGCTGGCGTACACGGCCTACGGCGGATTCAAGGCAGTGGCCTACAGTGACGTGCTACAGGGCGTCCTTATGCTGATCGCGTTGATCAGTCTGCCCATTATCGGAATTATCGCCATCGACGGCGACTTCTGGCAGGTTGTACGCGAAACAGATCCGGCCTTGCTGGATCTCACCGCCGGTCTGGGCCTGGGACCACAGGGTCTTATCGCCATTGTCAGTTTTATCTCGCTGGGTTTTGCCTTCATGGCTGTGCCACAGATATTGACTCGTTACATGGCAATCAAATCGGTGCACGAGGTGAAGAACGCAGCGCGCCTTTCGATTACCTGCATAATTGCGTTCGATACCGGGGCGGTTCTAACCGGCATCGCCGGACGCGTACTGTTTCCGGATTTGTCGGATGTCGAAACAGTGATGCCGACGATGGCCCGGGAGTTGTTGCCGTCCCTGCTTACCGGTGTATTCCTGGTGATGGTACTCGCAGCGGTGATGTCTACCGTCGACTCGCTGCTCATTCTCGCATCGTCCGCTGTTGTGCGTGACCTTTTGCAAAAAGTGTTGCGAAGCGAAAAGCCGGATGAGCAACTCGCTAAAGTTGGCAAGCTTGTCACCGTCGCAATCGGCGTCGGAGCCATCGCGTTCGCATTATCGGAAACGAAAGTCATATTTTGGTTTGTTGTGTTTGCACAATCAGGGCTTGCTGTCGCATTCGGGCCGCCCGTCATCTGCACTTTGTTCTACAAAGGCATCACCAGGGAAGGTGCTCTGGCAGGAATGGTTGGCGGCTTCGCCACCGACATGCTCTGGGCCACATTCATGAAACCTTACTCCTACGACCTCGTTGAGCTCCTACCCGCGATGATCGTCGGCTTCAGCCTAATTTTTCTCGTGAGCCGCGCGACGCGGCAAAGCGATTCTGTTGAATAGACGTCGACCGACATCTGCTCACAGTGATTGCGATCTCGATAGAAACTCAGGATGTTGATTCATTGAGACCCGATACAGTTCGATCTTATTTTGCTCTGAGACCTGCCCCATGAAACTTTGTTCCTGCCTGTTCTTTTCCAGCTTGCTTTTGCTTAGCGCGTGCAACCGGGAACCCGCAGTTGAGCCTGCCGACATCGTGTTGATGAATGGCGGTGTTTATACGGTCGATGCTGAGCGCGGCTGGGCAGACGCAGTAGCCGTTCGTGACGGTGAGATCGTGTCGGTGGGTAGTAATGACTTAGTTGCAACGTTCATTGGCGATTCTACCGAGGTCATTGATCTCGCGGGCAGCATGGCGTTGCCGGGACTGCATGATACGCATACGCATCCCCTGGAGGGGGGCTACCTCATGCGCCAATGTGACTTGTCGGAGGATGGCTCGTCGGTGGAAGCTATCGTTAAGATTCTGCGGCAATGCGCGTTAGCGTCTGATGACGAATGGATTATCGGCTTTGGGCTGGATCTCGCCTTGTTTGGCAGAAATGGGCCGGACAAGTCATTGCTCGACGCCATCGATCCGGATCGACTGTTTTTTATTATCGCCGCGGATGGTCATAGCGTGCTGGTCAATTCGCGCGTGCTCGAACTTGCCAGCATTAACGATGAATCAGCGGACCCGTCTGAGGGCGTCATTGAACGGCGAGCGGAGACAGGCGAACCGAACGGGACGTTGCGCGAGGCAGCCTACGATCTCGTCGACGTGCTGCGACCGCGACGGCAACTCGATGAAAGTACCGATGCGATGCGGGACGCACTGACCGCAATGACCGCGGTCGGCATAACGTCTTTCAACGACGTTTGGGTCGGAGAACTGGAATTGCAGATCTATCAGGAGATTGAGCGCACCGGCGACCTGAATATGCGTATCCTCAATTCGATTATCGATGAGGGTGTTTTCGGGAAGCACGCCGGTGAGGAACATAAACGAGTCCTGGCATCGCGGGGCGACTATGCCTCGGAGTTGATCAACAATGACAGTGTCAAGATTATGGTCGATGGTGTGTTAGAGGGCGAGACGGCAGCGCTTGTCGATCCTTACATCGGCCTCGATCATGAAGGTGTCCTGAATCATACCAGCGAAGAACTTCGTGAAAGAGTTAAACGCTATGATGCGATGGGCCTGCAGATTCATATGCACACGATCGGTGATGGCGCAGCACGCGCGGGTCTCGATGCTATCGAATATGCCAGGACTGAGAACGCCGGCAATACACAGAGCACCGACCTTCGGCATGCCCTCTCACACCTGGCGTTAATACACGCGGACGATATCGGCCGCTTTGCGGAACTCGATGTCTCGGCAAGCTTCACGGGCGCCTGGGCCTACCCGTCATCCTGGGTCACGGACCTGAACCTGCCCGTTCTGGGACAGGCAAGAGTTGACCGCATGTATCCCATGGGCGCCGTGCATCGGGCCGGTGGTATCGTCATCGGTGGCAGCGACTGGATTTACGGGCCGCTTGATCCGCTGGATTCCATTGAGGTTGCGATCACGCGCCAGGATCCCAACGATGCTAACGGCCCGGTCGGCAATATCCACGGCAGTATCGACCTCGCAACCGCGATCGAGGCCTATACGATCGATGCGGCCTGGGCAATGCACCAGGAAGATAAAGTCGGCTCCATCCGCGTTGGCAAGCGGGCAGATATCGTGATCCTGGACAGGAACCTGTTTGAGATTCCTGCGACGGAAATTAATGAAGCGTCTGTCCGCTACACCATTTTTGATGGGGAGATCGTTTATCGCAAGGCGGCTACAGAAGGCGGATAAAGATTGAGCAGGCGACATAAAACCGAATAGCGCAGTTGTCTCCGTAATTCAAAATGGGTTATTCTAACGCTCGGTAAACATTTTGGGAGTGGATACCGGATATGAATATCCTCGCTTTAGAAATACAAAAACAGAGCACGGCATTTGCACCTGTTGGTGATTCAGTCAATCAACCAGCGGCCGTAAGCTCGATTAAGTCGCTCATTCGAACGGTACTGGCCACACTGTGCTGCTCGTTCTTTGCAATCGGACCGGCGCATGCTCAGTCCGACGGGCCGGACGCACCGGCAGCTCCAATTCGGGTACTCCCGAGTCCTGTCATTCTTCCTCCCGGAACCTACCAGGGTATCTGGCGAGACGAAGACGGACTGACTGGTGAGTGGCACGCCGAGCTCGACATAGACGATACGTCTATCAAGGGGAGAGTTAAGCTCTACGGCGTGGAGGACTACTCGGGCGACAAGATACGCGGAAAAACTGTGGAGAACGACGACGGTACGCTGGGTGTTGAGTTCAAGACCAGGGACGGAAAGTGGAAATCGAAAGGCATTTTCGATGGTCAATTGTTGATGGGCACCTATAACTACGAATATCCAACACGACGAGGCAAGAAGTTGATCCGGGGCGAGTGGGCAGCGCAAATGGTGCCTGATTCCTAGGTCAGTGCGGTTCAGACAGACCCATTGCCGACACAAGACTGCAAAAGTGCCGGATTTATAAATGGTGGCAGGTCACTGCTGTCCCGCAATACCCTGTCTCATGGCCCTGTGATTTGGCATTGATGTAATGATCGGCATTTCTTGCTGATTTGAAACTTCGCCCGCTAGGCGGGCTCCTACAGTTCTAATTAGCAATGTAGGAGCCCGCCCAGCGGGCGATTGCGGGGTTCTGCGGCAATCCGATATTTTATCTTGTAACCGATTTTGAATTTATCGAACAGCAGTGACCTGACACGTATCGACAAGCAGATCAGCGCGGTTCAGACAGACCCATTGCCTGTACAACCAGTCGGGCAAGTTCATCCTGCAATTCAGCGACAAGGCCCCCTACTCTCGGCTCATCGATGAGATTGTGCATCTCATACGGATCTTCCTGTAAATCGTAAAGCTCCTGTTCATCGGGATGCTGTATCCAGTGAATCAGCTTATACCGGTCCGTTCGGACTGCCCGATAGTCCATATCCATGAGCCAGGGCCGGGGGTTTTCATGAGTGTAAAATTCGATGAGAACGGATTCTCGCCAGTCAGTGGCATCGCCTTCAAGGAGCGGCACCAGTGAGCGGCCCTGAATATGATCACCAATTTCTGCACCACCGACATCGAGAACGGTCGGTGCAATGTCGATGGACAGCGCAAGCCCCTCGACACTGCTTCCCGCGGTCGCGAGTGGTGGGTAGCGCAGCAACAACGGCAGGCGCACCGATTCTTCGTAAGGTAGTCGCCGTTCCTGGCTGAGCCAGTGTTCGCCAAAGAAAAAACCGTTATCACTCGTGAACATGATCATGGTGTTGTCGAGTTCGTTATTTTCCTCCAGGGTCGCCATCAAACGCCCGAGGCTTTCGTCAACGGAGAGCACCATCTCAGCCCGTCGACGAATGGTTTCCTCCGAAGTGCCGAGGTCGAGCATGAAAGAAAACTCTTTCGCCATCGCAGGCGAGTCGCGCAGACTCAAACTTCTGCGTAAAGCCGGTTTGTCCTCCAGTGCGTTGGCCGACATGACAACGTTGGGTTGTCGTGGATAGATTTTCTCTTCATACAAACCACGGTGCCGCGGTGCCGGGATATAGGCGCGCGGGTAATCCGGATCCACAGAACCATCGTCATACTGGCGCGCATCCGGATGTACGGCTTTGTGCCCGATGTAGAGCATGAACGGGGCGTCACGTTCGCTGTTAATGAAGTCAACGGCCCGGTCCGTCAGCAAGTCAGTAATATAGCCTTCCACCCGGTGCAGTCGACCACCCTCGAAAATATCCGGGTCAACCGTTCTCCCCTGCCCCGGAATGGCTGCCCAATAGTCGAATCCCGGGCGCGGCGTTGGGTCATTGCCCATATGCCACTTACCGAGAAAACCGGTTTCGTAACCGGCCGCCTGCATGGCTTGCGGAAATGTACTTAGCTGGTGGCTCAGACGATTGCGTGCAACGTTGTCAATGATGCCGTGCCGTGACGGATATTGCCCCGTCATGATGCTGGCCCGGTTTGGTGAGCAAAGCGGTACCGCATGAAAGCCATCAGTGAACATGGCACCTTCGGCAGCCAGTCGATCGATATTCGGAGTTTCCAGATAGGGATGGCCGCCAGCGCCAAATTCATCGAAACGCAGATCATCGACGACTATGACAATGACATTGGGCCGGGTCGCCGCCGAAGATT
>RCND010002331.1_pt1 | contig 10548 bp, 8 predicted proteins | sample 2041351 | NCBI WGS metagenome assembly RCND01 (sample SAMN09708230, study PRJNA481090) | Marine sediment metagenome, whole genome shotgun sequencing project. | biome: marine sediment; feature: ocean; material: sediment; isolation source: Sewage treatment plant 12B marine sediment (STP12B) ...
TTTCGGGAAATAAATCGAGTATTGCGATTTTAGCGCCTTGTGTCATTAAATAGGCGGCCATACTACCTCCCAAAGCCCCAGCACCACCAGTAATGACAATAACTTTTTCTGAAATATCAAATAAATTGACCTTACTCATTCCTTTTAATATGTATTATGATGAAACAATTCTTATTTAGCCCTAATCAAGGTAATGGCCTGTTCTTTATAATTTTGGTTCCCAACCAGATTCGTATGAACGTGACCATAATTTCATGGCTTCCCGATCAAATATTCGACCGGTAGTTGCGTCAACTTCGAAAGATTTACCAATTCTTGAGGCAATATTCGCATAATGTGTCATGGCCTGACTTGTTGCTCCTTGCTGTATTGGCGATGTTAATGTTTCTTTACCACGAATGGTTTCAAAGAAATTAACGGCATGACGCGTCGTTAAATCTCCACCACCACCTAGGGCAAGTCCACCTTCCGAACCACTCGATTTACTATTTCTTATCGATTTTCCCTTAAGGTCAAATAATTCATATCCTCCTCGATCAACATAAACAGAACCTTCAGAACCATAAATTACCGTTCCTCTTCCTTTTCCATATTTGTTGTATCCATTTCTACTTTGTCCATCCCATTCAATAACTTGTCCATCAGAAAATGTAAAACGAGCTTCCATAGAATCATACATTTCCCAACCGTCATTTAAATATTGGTTCTTTCCAGATCTTACATTTACCTGTTCGGGCAATTCCACGTTCAAAGCCCAACGTGCAACATCCAATTCATGGGTTGCATTATTACCCATTTCGGCCGTACCAAAATCCCAACCATACCAGTGCCAATTATAATCAAAAGTATTGTGCGTATATTCTTTTCTTGGAGATGGCCCTTGAAAAAGATCCCAATCCAATCCTTCTGGTACGGTAGCTTTAGTTTGAATAGGCACCTCTCCCCGCTTATTAATATAAAATGCAGTCGCTTTATACGTTTTACCAATTATGCCGTTGTGAATATCTTTAACTATTTGAGTGGTTTCAGCAGAAGATCTTTGCTGATTCCCCATTTGAACCGCTTTATTATATTTCTCTTGAGCAGCCACTACCAATTCGTTTTCATGCATATTATGTGAGCATGGTTTTTCTAAATACACATGTTTCCCTGCTTGCATAGCCATTATTGCTCCCGGGGTATGCCAATGATCTGGGGTGGCCATAAAAATAGCATCAACATTTTTATCATCTAAGATCTTTCGAATGTCATTTTCTAAAGCTGGTTTATAATTTAAATCCTTACCGAAATTTTCTGCAGCCTTATCTCGCTGACTTTTCATGACATCACATAAATAAAGTAGCTTGACGTTGTTTTCTTTAGTTATAATTGGTGTTTTATATCCAGGATATCTTCTCCCCAATCCTTGAATAGCAACATTGATACGATCATTGGCTCCAATAATATTGGAATAACTTATTGCGGACATGGCATTGATGCTACTACTAAGACCTATACCTACTGCTCCAACAGTCGCTTTTTTTATAAAACCTCTCCTATTTGATTCCATATGATTTTCTTAAATGGTTTATTTACTATTATTAGTTATTGGCAACTTATTACTGCAATTTAAAAATAATTTTTACATTTCGTTAACGTTAACGGAATAATTTATTAAATTCGTTAAGGCTAACAAAAATCCTAATTTCTAATCGTAAAACACAAAGAACTTTAAGCAATCATGAAAAAAGTAAAAATTGAATTTTTAGTCCTCCTCTTCATATCCTGTTTCGCTGTATCTGCACAAGATAATTGGGAAGCCCTGTTCAATGGAAAGGATCTTTCAAACTTTCACCAACTAAATGGGGACGCGTCCTATTTAATAAAGAACCAGGAACTAATCGGAACTTCAAAACTTGGGACTCCCAATAGTTTTATGGCCACAAGGAAAACCTATGGTGACTTTATTTTGGAGTTTGATGTATTTGTTGAAAATGGATTGAACTCTGGCGTACAATTCAGAAGTTTGAGCACTCCCGATTATATGGATGGAAGAGTGCATGGGTATCAATGCGAAATAGAAACAAGTGCAAGAAAATGGGCCGGGGGAGTTTATGATGAAGCCCGAAATGGCTGGTTGTATCCACTGACAAGAAATCCCAAAGGTCAAAATGCCTTTAAACCTGGAGAATGGAACCATTACCGTATTGAAGCCATAGGTTCAAACATCCGTACATGGATCAATGATGTTCAATGTACCAACTTAGTTGTCGACACTACTGCTGAGGGCTTTATTGCCTTTCAAGTACACAGCATTCATGATACTAGCTTGGAAGGTAAAATCGTGAAATGGAAAAATATAAAGATCAAGACAACCGATTTAGAGAATTCACGAAAGCAAGTAGATAGTGAAGTTCCTGAAATCAGCTATTTAACGAACCAGTTAACCGACGACGAAACTAGAAAAGGCTGGCGCTTTTTATGGGATGGTAAAACTACCGATGGCTGGAGAGGAGCCAAACTTGATAAATTCCCAGAGAAAGGATGGAAAATGAATGATGGTGTATTAACTGTTTTATCTTCTGGAGGTGCAGAGTCTCGAAATGGTGGAGATATTGTAACGGTGAATTCATTCAGCAACTTTGAGTTAAGTGTTGATTTTAAAATGACCGAAGGGGCCAATAGTGGTATTAAATATTTTGTGGATGCTGAATTAAACAAAGGAGAAGGTTCGGCAATCGGGTTGGAGTTTCAAGTATTGGATGACAAAAAACACCCTGATGCCAAAAAAGGAAAAAACAGCAATAGAACAGTTGGCTCTTTATATGATTTGATCAGAGCCGAAAACAATGGCAGTTCTAGAGGAAAAAACTTCAAAGGGGTGAATTCGTGGAACAATGCCCGTATCGTTGTGAAAGACGGTCATGTTGAGCATTGGTTAAATCATGTGAAAGTAGTGGAATTCAATAGGTTCAGTCAAGTTTTTAGAACCTTGGTGGAGCATAGCAAATATGAAAAATGGGAGAATTTTGGACAGCTACCTGAAGGCTTGATCTTATTGCAAGATCACGGGGACAAAGTTTCCTTCAAAAATATTAAAGTACGGGAATTTTAAATAGTTGATCATGAAAAAAACAAGACGCAATTTTATAAAGAAAACGGCTTTGGCATCTGGCGGAATCGTTCTAGGGGCAAATGCCATGAGTGCAAGTAGCTACAGGAAAATTTTAGGTTCAAATGATCGTGTTCGTGTGGGTATTTCAGGGTTTTCGAATCGTGCAAAAGGGGCATTGATCCCGGCATTTAATGGTCATTCGAAAACGCAGAATTTTGAAATCGTTGGGGTATCCGACATTTGGAATCGTCGCAGGGATGAAGGTGCTGCCTATATCCAAGAAATGACCGGCAACAAAATCAAACAATGGGAGAACAATGAAGAGATGTATGCTAAGGATAAGATCGATGCTGTTATTATTTCAACTGCCGATTTTCAGCATGCCCTTCATACGGTACAAGCAGCTACTGCTAAAAAAGATGTGTATTGTGAAAAACCATTTGCTGAAACAATGGCTGATGCCCGCATTGGTATGAAAGCGGTCAAAGATTCGGGTATTGTATTTCAAATCGGGTCTCAAAGAAGGAGTGGTGCCAACTATCATGCGGCCAATGATTTCATTAAATCAGGGAAGTTCGGTGATATAGTTATGGTAGAAATGACCTGGAATGTGAACCAACCTGGCAGATGGCGTTTACCTAAATTAACAAGTGAAATTAGAGCCTCGGATACAGACTGGAAGCGATATCAAATGAATCGTCCACCAGCGGAATGGGATCCTAGAAAATATTTGGAATATAGATTGTTCTGGCCTTACTCTTCGGGTATTCCTGGCCAATGGATGTCGCACCAAATTGATACCGTACATTGGTTCACTGGCCTAAATCATCCAAGAAGCGTAGCCGCTAATGGTGGAATTTATTTATGGAAAGACGGACGAAAAAATTTTGATACCATGTCCGCTGTTTTTGATTACGGCCCAGCTGACGATATGAGTTCAGGCTTCCAAGTAACCTATTCTTCCAGATTCACCAACTCGGCAGGTGGTACTAAAGAAATTTATTATTCGAATGGAGGAGAGTTGAACTTAGACACCAACAAAGTGAGCGATAATGGCGGACTATCAGAGCGGTTTGCAAAAGCTATGGATATGCAACCAAATAAACTAGAAGGTTTTAATCTTTCGGATAACGCTCCAAAAGTGGTTACATCTGCAAATACGGGTGCCGATAATATGACATCATTGCATATGCTGAATTGGATGGAGTGTTTACGCAGTCGCAAGACCACAAATGGTCCGGTAGAGGCTGGGTATAACCATTCCATTGCCAACATCATGACAACGGCAGCACTTAGAACCGGACTCAAAGCTACCTTTGATGAGGCTACCCAAAATGTTTTGGCTGGTGGACAAGTATTCCAATATTAATAGCAAAGCATGTTGAAAATACCTAGAAATTTAATTGGATGTTGCTTGGTTATTACTTTGTTGCTTATATCCTGCAAGGATAAAAAGGAAGTTACCAAGTCTGATGCTTCCTTAGAAAGTAACCAGACAAAGTCAGCCAAGGTTAGTTTTGTTAGCGATGAACAAAATAAAAAAGTTGACGTCAGGATAAATGGCGACTTGTTCACGAGTTATGTGTACGATGGCCAGACCCCGAAACCCATTTTGTATCCGATAAGAACCAAAAGTGATAAAATTGTCACTAGGGGTTTCCCCTTTGAGCCAAGGCCCAATGAACGTGTTGATCATCCACACCATGCTGGGCTTTGGTTAAATTATGGCGATGTTAATGGATTGGATTTTTGGAATAATTCATATGCCATACCGGAGGATGAAAAGCACAAATATGGTACTATTTTCCATCAGGAAATTTTAGGCCTGAACGAAGATAAAGGCATGCTCAGCGTCAAGGCCGCTTGGCGTTCGCCAAATAACGTTGATCTTTTAGAGGAAACGACCCACTTTGTTTTTACCGAAGAAGGGGATACAAGATCCATTGACCGAACTACGACTTTGAAAGCCCTTCAAGAAGTATCCTTTAAAGATAATAAAGAAGGTATGATAGGAGTGCGTGTTACGCGTGAACTGGAAATTCCTTCTAACAAGCCTGCCGCTTATACCGATACAGCAGGCAACGTAACTGAGGTTAAGGCATTAAACAATGAAGGTGTGAATGGAAATTATTTTGGCAGTGAAGGTTTGACTGGTGATGCTGTTTGGGGTACCCGAAATAAATGGGTAAAATTAGAAGGTACCATGAAGGCCGAAACGGTTTCACTAACCATAATCGATCACGAAAAGAATGTTGGGTACCCTACCTATTGGCATGCTCGAGGGTATGGCCTTTTTGCAGCAAACCCTTTAGGGCAAGCTATTTTTTCAGAAGGAAAGGAAACGCTGAATTTCAAACTGAATCAAGGCGAGTCGGTTACCTTTAAATATCGCATTCTAGTGCACAATGGTTCAAGGCTTTCCAAGGAAGCTATCGATGAATCCTTTGCAGATTTTAATAAATAGTAATTTGAATTTATATTTTAAGAAAATGAGACTTCTTTTTTCATTGATTTTCACATTCGTGATGGCAGTAAATAGTTTTGGGCAAAACAGCGAGCCGATGATGAAATCTATCTTTAACGGCAAGGATTTAAAACAATGGAACATTCCTGAAGGTAATATTTGGTGGACTATGGATGCGGGTACACTATGGGCAAAAAGCGATCCAGATAAAAAAGGATCGATTTTATGGACAAAGAAAAAGTACAAAGATTTTGTGGTTCAAATGGACTTCAAATTTGGAGAAGGCACCGTTGATTCTGGTATTTTTATGCGTGGGGATGATGAAAAAAATGCGCAAATACAAATTGGGGAATCGGGCTCTTTAAAAAGGGATATGACGGCATCGCCCTATGTTCCAAAGTCAGGTTATCCTGTTGAAGCACAAGGCATCAAGGAATTATTGAAATTGAATGATTGGAACACGATCAAAGCGATGGCCAAAGGGAATACCTACAAAGTTTGGCTCAACGGAAAAGAAGTGATGAACTATACCCTTGAAAATGCCAATCTAAAAGGACCCATAGGCATTCAGCTTCACCCGAACAGGGAAATGTCCATACAGTTCAAAAATATACTTGTAGCCCGTTTGTAGTTGGCATTGGGCGTTTATGATATTTTAAATTCTAACTAAAAGTATTAACTAATGAGCCAATCAAACAAATATATTTTTTGATTTAGGAATGGGAATAAAACGTATAGCAAAATTGGCAAATGTTTCTATTGGCACTGTAGATCGGGTATTGCATAAGCGACCAGGTGTATCAAAGGAAACAGAAAAAAGAGTCCTTAAAATTATAAAGGATATAGGCTACGTAAAGAATACAACCGCTAGTAGGCTTAAATTGGCCTCAGTAAAAAAAATAAAGATTGCCATTTTAATTCCTAAAGACGAAAATCCAAATAGATGGAGTTATTGGGAACTTCCAAAAAATGGCATTATAAAAGCAGTTGAAGAGCTTACCGAATTGGGTGTTGAAGTGGAATTTTATAATTTTTCAGATTCCACTTCATTCGCAAATCAAATCAAGGAAATCTTCAAAGTAAATTATGACGCCATAGTTACTACTCCATTTTTTAAAAATGAGAGCAATGACCTCTTGAATCTCGCCAAGTCTAAAAAGATTCCCGTTGTTTTTTTGGATACGGAAATCCAACTGGATTCTCCAGCCTATTTTATTCGTCAAAACTCATACAATGCAGGAATGGTTGCGGGAAGGTTGCTTCATGGTTTGGTCGGAAATGATGGTCAATATTTTATTGTTAACATTATCAATGACAAAGGCGTTCTTGCTAGCGGCAAACAAAGGGAAGATGGTTTTAGAGCGTTTTTTAAGTCCATTAACCAGCATGTAAATATCCAAACTATAGATCATCCTGTAAATATTGAGTTTGCCATTACCAAAGAAATGAAAGGTTGGTTTAATAAAAACAGCCTTAAGGGAATCTTTGTCACCAATTCTAGAACGCATCTCATTCCACCAATACTTAAAAAACATAACATAGGTAAAACATTTGTTGTTGGATTCGATTTGAACGAGAAAAATATAGCGTGTTTAAAAAACAACGAAATCAATTTCATTATTAATCAAAAACCTAAATATCAAGGCTATGCCGCGATAAAAGGATTATATAATTTTTTGACAACAAAGGATTCTTCTAGTCTAAACCTTGATATACCCATAGATATCATTGTTAAAGAAAATATTGCTGATTTTTAACCTGTCTTTTATTGTAGTTTGAACATTTAGAACCAAGAACCGATGTTAGCGTTTTAACTTACACCGAAAACCTATGAAAAAACACCCTATAGGAGGTATAAATTTAATGCAGGGATACTAATATGCAATGCCTATTAATACACCTTGAAGGAAATGCTTATTACGGAGTGCATCTAATTCGCGGCTTACGTATCTTTTTCTTGACCATTCCGTTCTATTATTTTTGAACTTATTAATCGTAATTTTAGTTACAGTAAGCGTTCACCCGGGTTTTCAATTGAATTATCATTCGCTGGATTTATTGTAATACCAAACTCATTATCTATTACTTAAATACTTATTATTAATTTTTATTTTCAATATCATTGAAAGTTTTGTTTTTAATATCTTTGAAAAGTTTGGTTATTTGAACAATTAAAAACCGATTAAGAGTATCAATATTTATAATTTATTTTCCGGAATTAATGAATAATAAAAACCTTATCAGATTTCCTGTTTTTTGGAAACCTATCACCTTGCTCTTTTTATTATTTTCGTTCGGTATTTTTTCTCAATCCAATAACGATACTATTCCAAAGTGTCCGGTTAAATCGTTACCAGAACTTTTTAAAAAGAAAGATTCTATACTTACCTTTAAACCTCTTAAGAATAATTTTTTTTTGGTGATTCCAGTAATTGGATCTTCACCAGCAACAGGGTTTCTTTATGGAGCCGTAACCCAATATACGTTTAAAGGAAAACAAACTGAAGACAAATACTCTTCATTTAATGTTGGAGCGACCTATACCACCAATAAGCAGTTACTGGTAAACGTTAAAAATACTTTGTTACTAAATCATAACAAAATGTACTTGAACGGTGATTGGCGGTATTATCTTTTTTCGCAAGATAACTATGGCTTGGGATCGGATATCATACCAGCAGCAAGAGATGATAATGGTTTTGTGTTAGAAGCATTGGCACAACCTATGAATTATGATTATCTTAAATTTCATCAAAAGGTGTCATTTAGAATAGTGGATGATTTTTATATTGGTGGTGGTGTTCATATAGATGGGTATACCAATATTTCGGATAAACAGTTAGACCTAGCTAACAATATATTAACGGAGCATTATAAGTACAGTGAAAAGTATGGTTTTAGTACTAATGAATATTACGTTAATGGATTGAGTCTTAATTTTGTATTTGATTCGCGCGATAATCAAGTAAATGCTAATAACGGGTGGTATGGCAATATTAATTTTAGAGATAATCCGGCATTAGGAAAAAATCAGTCATCAAGTTCTGTGTTGTTCAGCGAATTCAAGTATTATATCCCTTTGAGCAAAACAAATGTTCAACATGTTCTAGCATTTTGGACCTACGGACAGTTTTTAACCCATGGTGATTTGCCTTATCTGAATTTGCCAGCCGTTGGCTGGGACAAAACTAGTAGAGGAGGTCGCGGTTATACACAAGGTTTAATTAGAGGCCAGAATTTGGCCTATATGGAAACCGAATATCGTTTTCCGATTTCCTGTAACCAGTTAATTAGTGGTGCCGTATTTGCCAATATTACAACAGCTAGTGATAAAGATAGACAGGTTAAACTTTTTGATGCCTTACAGCCTGCCTTTGGTGTAGGTTTGCGTATCTTAATTGATAAAGCAACCCGGACAAATCTGATATTAAATCAGGCTTGGGGAAGGCACTCTAAAGCCTTTTATTTAAATGCTGGTGAAACTTTTTAATTTAGTGAGAAAGGTTATTTAACATAGATCCAACTGAAAACACTCTAGATCCGGCTCATACAACTTCAATAAACTTTCATCGGATGACAAACAAAAATAGTTTGGGAGCAAGGTGTTTTTTTAGACAACTATGTTACCAAAACAGAACCATGCAATTGTGATCCAATAGCTGAATTCTTTGTTTAGGTTGCTCAAGAGATCATGACAAAAGAAAAAGACTATTATGAGGTTCTACAGAATGCCTAGCTCAAAATCCCTGTTAACCTAATCCTAATAGTATAACCAATTGCCCTTAAATGGCTCTTTTAGTTCAAAGGTGGCTTCGGTCCCTTCAAGAAATCGTATTGATGCCCAGGTTTTAACAAGCTCAATGCCCCTACCACGGTCTCTTTTCCTCCGTCAAAAGCTGCCCCGACCCCTGCGCCTATGGCAACTTTTTTCACAGGATAGACTTTACTCAAGAATTACTTTTTTTTGGGTTCGTATTTAAAATGCTGCCCCCCTATAGACGCTTCAAACATCAAACCTCCTTTGACCTGGGTAAAAACCGCTACTCCATCTTGATAGGCGACATCCACTGAAGCCCCTTCGGTAATGGCCACGGCCGAAGCTTGGGCACCGAATTTTAAATTGCCGTTCGTAAAGCGGTCAAAAGATTCTTTATTTTCAAAAAAGATTACTTCAATGTATTGTTGTCCCCCCGCTTGTAGACCAAAACTGGCCTGTCTAAGCTTTGAAGTACCCATAATTTCCTTATTTTTATAAACTATTCCTTTACCCCCAGCGCCACCAATCGCCAAACCGGCCTTGGTTATCTTAGGAAAAACAGCAGTACCATACGCATTGTCATAAAAAGACTGCAACTTGGGTGCGTTTTGGATCATACTGCTCATTGCTTCCTTAGCCTCATTTTCCAGTTCCGGGTTCCAACCCCCGATTTGTGCATAGGAACCATATGAGATGCCTAAGCTAAATAATAGCAATACTAATTTCATAATGTGTTGACTTTTAGTTTTCATAAAATTTATATATTAAAAGATTATTATAATATCCACGGTTGAGTATCTTACTGAAATCGCACAGCTCGCTTAAGGTCTGCACCTAAAATCGGCCAAAGCATGAGCCCTGCACATTATTTTCTTAAATCACCATTTAAACCTACCATTTGAAGGGTTTCCAACCTACTCCAAACTCTATCCAATCGGCTGCAGCTCCGTTTAAGGTTTTAAGGCCCGCCTGTGCAAAGAACCCCTTTGAAATTTCATATTGAAGGGCGGGTCGCAAGAAAAAGCTTCCTTTTCCCCTGTCATCAGAAATGTAGGTACCCACTTGTATCCTTATATCAATCTTCCCGAACATTATATCATAACCTCCATGTATGCCCAACAAATAGCGATCTTTAATATCTGGATAGTTGTCTGCCAATGAATTGTCAAGGAACAGATCCAATCCTACGGTCAATCCATGCATTCTATTAAAGTAACGCCTATAATCCAAAAC
>RCND010003985.1_pt1 | contig 10548 bp, 8 predicted proteins | sample 2041351 | NCBI WGS metagenome assembly RCND01 (sample SAMN09708230, study PRJNA481090) | Marine sediment metagenome, whole genome shotgun sequencing project. | biome: marine sediment; feature: ocean; material: sediment; isolation source: Sewage treatment plant 12B marine sediment (STP12B) ...
GGAGACAGTGCATGAACAGGCAATCAGGATTACCAGTAGCATCCATCATTTCCTGATTCACCTGGTAGGGCATAAGCATTGCAATACGGTCTGCAGCTTTGTCTTCTTCACCCATTGAAGCCCATACATCGGTATAGATGACATCAGCGCCCGTAACTGCCTCTTCCACATTGTCTGTTATTCTGATCTCTGAACCACTGACCTTGGCGAGAGCAATAACAGTATCAACAAGCTCCTGCTCCGGCTGAAGACTTTCAGGGGCAAGAATCGTGCAGTTTACACCCATCATAGCCGTTCCGATCATGAGACTGTTGGCCATGTTGTTTCTGCCGTCACCGGTGTATACGAAATTAACACCCTTTAAATCTCCGAGGTTTTCTTCGATAGTCATAAGGTCGGCAAGAATCTGTGTCGGATGGAACTGATCAGTGAGCCCGTTGAAAACAGGAACACCTGAATACTCGTGAAGTGCTTCCACCATCTCCTGCTTGAAACCGCGGAACATAATGCAGTCAAACATTCTGCCCAGAACTCTTGCAGTATCCTCGACAGATTCCTTTACTCCAAGCTGAATATCGGCAGAGCTGAGGAAAACAGGATGCCCGCCTTCTTCACCGAAAGCAGTTTCAAATGCGCAGCGTGTGCGGGTTGAACGCTTCTCGAAAAGCATGGCAAGAGTTTTACCCTGAAATCTCTGGAAAGTCTGGTATCCCAGTCTCTCCTGTTTCAGGTTATGGGAAAGGTCAAGAAGGTAACGAAGTTCCTGAGGGCTGAGGTCAAGAAGTGTAAGAAGACTTCTTCCTCTGAGGTTAAAAGCCATTGCGGACTCCTCTCGAATGAGTTGTTAAAAAATAGGGATCGACGGAAGATAGTGATTTAAATCTCACCGTCAATGAATCACAATTTTTTTCTACAGAGCATCCCATATCATAGAGAACCCGAGATCTGCTTTGGCAGGACAGCATAGGTCATTGGCAAGCACTGTAATTCCATACCTGGCACCATCCGGTCTCGAAATAATCAGGTTAATGCATCTGGTGTCTTCACGACCGCTGATCCATCCGTAAACAACATTTGACGAGCCCAAAGCCACTTCCAGCTCACCTGAAAGAGGTGGATTGGTGCACATTCTTCTTACAGCTGTTATATCAAGAGCGTCAGAAACTATGCCAATATAATCAAGACAATCTGTAACTGTGGTATAGTTTGGTAAGCTCTCGGGAGCACCCTCCCAGTCTCTGGTTACGCCGTTGAATTCCGTCGAGGGAAACTCGGCTGCGGGTCCCGCCATCCGAGGACGCGACGCGCAGTACATGGCCGTACTTCCCCTGCGAGGCAAGGTCGTCAATGCGGGCAAGGCGACCCTCAAGCAGGTACTCGACAACGCGGAGGCCCAGAACCTTTTCACCGCTATCGGCGGTGGCTCGGGCAAAGACTTCGACCTCGACCAAACCCGCTACGGCCGCATCATCATCTTGTGCGACGCCGATGTCGACGGCAGCCACATCCGCTGTCTCGTGTTGACGTTGCTCTACAAATACATGCGTCCGCTAATCGAAGCTGGGCGCGTCTTCGCTGCACAACCACCGTTGTTCAGCAGCAAAGTCGGGGGTCAGACCTACCGGGCTTTTACCGACGAACACCGCGACGAAATCACCGCCGAGCTGTGCAAAGGCAATCGCAAGCCCGAGAGCATCAAGTGGCAGCGATTTAAGGGCCTGGGTGAGATGAATGTCGACGAGCTCGAACACGCGGCGCTCAACCCAGAGACTCGAATCCTGCGCCGCCTCACAATCGACGACGCCGAGACAGAACGTCGAAGGGCCGAGACCATGTTCGAAGTGCTGATGGGGTCCGATGTAGCGGTACGCCGCGACTACATCATCAATAACTCCGACGACTTCGACGCAGCTGCCCTCGACGTCTGATCCGAATAGCGCCTGGGGTCGGACACTTCTGGCCGCTTCCTGTCGGTATTCCGGTCCGCGAGTCTCGAGGAGACCGTCCAATTCTTCTGAACGGTCAAGGCCGAATAGCTGTCGATTCCTGACAGTTCTGCCGTATTTGGTCAAGTATTCAGTGGGCGACGGCTCGTGACGCTAGCTTCTCCCGCATGGCTATTCGTTCTGTGAAAGAGATGATGACTGCCGCACGTGCAGAGATCGGCAACCTCTCGCCAGAGGAAACCAAACGTCGGGTCGACGAAGAGGGTGCGCTCATCGTCGACATCCGGGAAGCTCACGAGCTCGGCGCCAACGGCGTCATCCCAGGTGCACTCCATGCGCCGCGAAGCTTGATCGAGTTCATGATCTCTGCCGACCTGCCGCTCCACAAACCAGAGTTCGCAGAAGATCGAGAATTCATCTTCCATTGAGCGAGTTAGAGTTTTTCCAACCAAGTCATTTAGTGTTTTTATTCCAGAACCCCTTCTTGCTACAAGATGAATTACTTCTGGGAATAATGTAGCAATTGCCATCATATTTTCTGAAGGAAACTTGAACATCTGGGTACCGTTCTTAAATTTTCCAGCAATATCACTTTGGATAAGAGCGAATTGTACATCATTATTACTCAACAACCATGCATTCTCAATTGATCCAGGCAGTAGGATGAAGTGCAATATTTATTTCGGGGTATGCATTTTCAATAGCAGCTTTAAGACCAAGGCCAATTGAAAAATAAACACTTCCTTCTGAACCGGTGGCTAAGTTGAAAGTTGACTGGGGATATATTGTCTGGCTAAGATTTAAGAAGAATATGAACAATAAAAGAAAATAGAATTTCATATGGGAATTATTTTTATTTACAATTTATTCCAGAATTAAAAATATTCAATCTTAGTTTTAAACTAATTGTTTTTTTTATTAAAACCATATTTTAAATAAATATTGAAAGAAAAATTTAAATTACAATTTTCTTTCTGGCTACTAAACTTTAATCTATTACACCTTTCTTCAATATTATGTTTGCCTATCAAACAGCCTCGCTAGTTGCTGCCTCAGCAAAGGCTTCTTTTGTTCTAATATAAAAATAAATCTTTCAATAAATCCAAATGAACCAACCGCTTTCCCATAGTTACTGACAGGAAATTACAAATTCATTTCCATGTTCATTAGTCTTTTTAATAATTCCGGTGATATAATATTTGGATTTTTTTTTTAGTCTACACCACTTCCTAATAAATATGCTTTCTCTATTGAGTCGAAATGTTCAATCTAAATTATCCTACCCGCTTTAGAGTATAATAAATCATTTTTGTACAATGGATAGAACATTTTTCATTTATTACTTTCTACTTGAATTACTACTGGTCCTAATAAGCCAGACACTTGCAAAGGCATATCTTTTTTATAGAATCTATGTGTTGTAAACGTATAGCGTCCGCTGGTACGAGGTTTACCTTTCAATAGCCATTCTGGCCATTTGTGATCCTTTATTCCATCATCCGGCATGTTCTCATCTCCTACAAGTCTGTTTCGCCACAAATTAACCACTTCAATTTCCAATTTATTTCCTTCCGGTTTGACTGCGTCTGTAATCTTCACTCTCCATGGTGAGGTCCAGATTATACCGAGATCATCACCGTTAAGCTTGACCCTGGCTAGGTTTTTCACTTCGCCAAGATCTAGATATAGTTCTTCATTAAGATTGGAATTATCTAATTCAGGAAGATCAAAACTTTTATTGTAGGTGGCCATGCCCGAATAGTATTTTATCCCTTCTTCTTGTCGTTTTGACCAATCTTCTAATTTATCAAATATTATTTTTTCGGGTCCACCCCACTTAGGATCAAATGAAACAGTCCAAGTCCCTTCAATTTCACTGATCGTTTCAACTTCCGGAAAGTTTTTTATTCCAGTGGCTAGTCGTTTTTTATTTTTAGGAAATACGATAAAGAAACTCTGATCTTTCTCTAATTTTACCGGAATCGATGTGAATCTGTCTTGATAGTAATAATCTGACAACAAGCGTGTTTCCCCTGTAACCGGATCCCATAACTCAGGTGCTCCCCGTTCTACTCGAAACATACATGTATCAAGGACAAGTTGGTTGGTCCGGTTCGAGATAAAATAAATATCCTCCTCTTCAGTAGTACGGTGAGTATAACGAATTGAACCTGATGAAGTAAAATCTTCATCCACTCCCATTTTTTTTAGTAATGAAGCTGTAACATTATAGTGCGGATAGAGTTCTGTAGAACCTTCCGTAGAAATATTTCCACCCCAAAATATTTTCCCTTCACCATATTTCCTTTTCGTAATATTTTCAGGAACTTCAAATTCACCCCAAATTGTTTTTGCTAATGATTTAACTTTTTGATCACATTCAGGATAGCTAGTTAAACTTGGCGATTTAACTGGAGGCGACCCGATAATAATTGCACCAGTTTTAATTAACGATTCTATTTTTTCTAAAAGTTCTGGGGTCATCGTTTCAAAGTTTGGTAATACTAATAATCTGTAAGAAGCTCCGCTAGGAAAAACAATTCGGTTATTTTTAACGCTGGCTTTTTCAATTAATGCAAGTGGAGAGCATCCATCAAAGTTATAACCACGTTTATCCGGTAGTACATCATCACCTCTCAGTGCCGATATTGGAGGACGAAATACATGGGGTGCCCCTTCCGGTGTTAGATATAAAATGTCTGAGATAGTACGCCCTTGCCGTAACATATACTGACATCTTGTAATATAACGGTGATATGCTGATGCCATAGGCCACCAGGTCTGTCCACGATCCCAATGCACACCATAAGGACCCATTGTCATACCAGGGCGATATTCTTCCCCAAGCGGCTTATGAGCAAAAGTGTGATAGACAAACTTATTTATCCCAATGCTAAACGCCCAGTCACCTTGATTCTTAACATTCCCGGGATATTTTCCCCATGCCTCTTTAGACCCTGCCGTAAATGCCTCTGCAGCCACCACCGATCGCCCATGTACATTAGCAATGGAGGTTGCCTCAATACAACTGAAGGAGGAATTAAACCCAAAGTCCTTAGTCCAAAACTCGCACATCGGAACATCTGCTATTGCTCCCAAATCGAGATCGGAAGTAGGATTCATATCGTATGGTTCAATTGATAGCTTTAATCCATGGCGACGACCTAACTCTTTAAAATGACCCGCATGATTTTCAAGAACTAGTTCCATAGAAGTTTGGCGTAAATCCCATAAAAAACGCTCACTCAACTCCAAACTACCTACGATGCGTCCAGTAAATGCTGGAAGAAAAGGCAACAAGTCATATCCTCTGCGGTTTTGAAATTCCTGCTGAAATTTTCCCGTCCAGTTCTGTGCGCCCATCTCCCAACTATCGATATGAATCATAGTCCATCCCCCATTAATCCCTTTTTTTCTAGGACCAACTTTCTGAATAAGTTTTCCAATGTATTCATCGAAATGAGAATTGAAAGCGCTTGTATCAAATTTGTCGCATTCAAAGCCTAATCCAGGTGCTGGAGCCGGACGAGTTACTGCACCATTATTTCGTTTTCCGAATCGCATTATTGTCCAGTTTCCGTTAGGAACTTCCCATTCGAGAGTTCCATCTGATTTAAGTTTTTCTGTTAGGTTAATTATCATATTCATATCTATTGCCGAACCGGTGGTCTCCTGATAATTGGCTATAGCCGGCAAGTATTTTTTCACACCTTCCCTTGAAGTATATGGAGCACGATAGTATAATGCTTTTTCATCCACATCCTCAATCTCTTTTTCTACGGCAGGCGTTGGAAAAGCAATAACAAATACATCTTCATAGTATGCTACCCATTTTTTCCGTAATGATTCAGTTAGTGCTTTTTCTCCGAAATAAGGTTTTTTAGGCAAAGGTTTGGGAAGCAATTCTTGAAACTTTGATGGACCTTTAACTTCTGTTGACGAGGCAACTAGATGCTGCATAGACTGTTCTGGCTTCACCCAAGGACCTCCACTTCCCGCCCATCCAGGACCAGAACCTAACGTAATTTCAATCCCTAATCTTTCTGCTTCACGAACCGCATGTTCATATAGCTCTTGCCACTCTTCACTCAAAAAATCAACAGTCCCGCGGGGAACCCCAACATTTACCTCGAGGAAAAGAACATTACCTATACCTGCTTCTTTCATTGATTCCAAATCTGCGGTCATCCCTTCATGACTAAGATTACCGTCCATGAAATACCAATAAACTCCCGGTCGGGCAGAATCAGGAGGATTAATAAATCCTTCTCTTAGCGAATTTGTGGATTCTGTACTACAATTAGTTATCAGGACAACTAACATTAGATAGACTGAAAATACAGTAATTCGTTTAGTTATTTTAAGTATGTTCATTTTATATATCCTATATAATATATTTTCTAATACACTCTATTTTTGAAAAATCAATTATTTCGGTATTATCTTTTCGTCCAATAACTGCTGAAGTTTCACAATTCTCTTTCTGGCTCATTAAGCTTTAACTTACTACGCCTTTCTTCAATATTATGTTTGCGTATAAAGCAGATTCGCTAGTTGCCACAACAGCAAAAGCTTCTTTTGCTCTATCATAAAAATTATATCTTTCAATAAGTCCAAATGAATCAAACGGCTCATCGCTCTCTTTAATTATTTTTTCATAATCATTCCATATTGTCGGTTTCACGTTATCTCCTGGAACAACTTCCATAAGCCCAACCGGTTTATCATCATAAGTATCAAGTGGAAATAATTTAAGGACAGCTTCTAAAACCTCCGGTACTCCGTGACCATCCAAACGAACCAACCGCTTTGCCATAGTAGCTGCCGGAAAATTTCCATCAGCAATTACCAATTCATCCCCATGTCCCATTTCCATAAGTATTTTTAATAATTCCGGCGATAAAATATTAGGAATATTTTTTAACATTTTTTTCTCCAAGTAATTTATTTTTACAATGTGGTTAAATTTGTAACTGACAATCTTTTCCCGGATTTGAAATATGCATAAAAAGCAATAAACAAGAAGCACAGAAACGGAACAAAATATGCCAAGCTGATACTGCCTGTTATATCAGAGACTTGTCCTTGAACTGAAGTTAATACAGCGCCACCTAATATTGCCATTATTAATCCTGATCCACCAATCTTTGTATCATCACCAAGACCACGAATTGATAAACCAAATATTGTTGGAAACATAAGTGACATACATCCCGAAATACCAATTAAGGCATATACTCCAATGTAACCACCAACGAGTATAACAACTAAAATGAAAACCATCGCTAGCACCGATAACAGAGTGAGTAAAGTAGATGGAGTCGTATATTTCATAAACCATGTACTTACAAATCTTGAAACAGTAAATAAAACCAGTGCTACCATATAGTAGGTCGCAGCCTCATCTTCAACAATATTTAGTTCCTGCATTACATAACGAATAGTAAAAGACCAAACTCCAATTTGAGCGCCTACGTAAAAAAATTGTGCCATAATACCCCATCTATAATGGCGAATTTTAATTAAGCGTTTAAATGTTGGAATCAAATCTAATTTTCCACTTGTATCTGAAGCGCGTGGCATTTTTATGATTGCAATCGCTATCCAAATAATCATTAATAAAAACGCGACTGCAACATAAGGACCCATTACTGCATTTAATTCAGTTGCCTGAATTTCATTTAGTTGTTCGGCACTCATTGCAACTCGTTCTTCCGCACTAGCAAGATTTAAACTAGATAGAATAAAATATTTACTTAGCACAACGCCAAAAATTGATCCGATAGGATTAAAAGATTGAGCAAAATTCAAGCGGCGTGTTCCGGTTTCTTCTGGCCCCATTGCAATTATATATGGATTGGCTGATGTTTCAAGAATTGATAAACCACCTGCTAAAATATATAGCGCTCCTAGAAAATGGAAATAGTTCATTGTAATACTTGCTGGATAAAAAAGTAAAGAGCCTACAACAAACATTCCCAACCCTAATAAGACACCGGCTTTATAGCTGAATTTTTTAATAAATATTGCAGCAGGTAGTGCTAAGCAAAAATATGACCCGTAGAATGCAATTTGAATCCAGGAAGTTTGGAAATCCGTCATACTCATAATTTTCTTAAAGGCCGCTAATAGCGTATCAGTCATATTGTTTGCAAGACCCCACCAAGCAAAACAACTTGTAAGCAAAATGAAAGGTATTAAAACCTTTTTAGGAATAAGTTTCTCTTTTTGTTCAATTTCTAAATTCTCTTTTGAATTCTCTCTCATGAATTATCCTATTAGGTTGATATAGAAATTCCAAGTTTGCAATATTTCTATTAAAATTTGGAGATATTTTATATAATAAAGGAACGGCTAAACATAAGTCATTTATTCAGCTTCATCCTACTACTCATCTGTTGCAAATACTTTTCATTTAACTTCGAATCATTACAATTAATTACACCTATCACAATATTGTTATCCCACAGAAGATTAAGTTCACCCTGGTAAGGATCATTAATCTGAATGTTTCCTTCTTGAATATTCTCTTTATCCATTGTTATCGATGTAAAATAATCTTCTAGCATTTTTCTACAAATATTGGCACTTTTCTTCTGAATAAGGAACATTTTAAAATCTTTCTCTTCAACTTTATAATCCACAGTTAAAACTTCTGATAAAGACTCATAGCCAAGAAAACTCTTATTAATGTATCGTTCCGTGAAATTAATTTTACCATCTTCAGGAAATGCTTCTAATAAATCAGGAAGCTCATTATCGCCTTCAAGATTGTCTGCAACTATTTGGGCTATATGAAATAGGAACTCTTCAATGTTGTCAATCTTGTAACCCATCAATTTTATATAGTATTTCCCTTTATAGAAATTTAGAATCTTACTTTCATAATACCCATGAGCTCCAACATCAACCCAGTCTCCTTTTAACGGTCTTTCACTGCTATAGATACCAAATGCATTTGCATTATTAGAATGTTTATATATTTCAATTTTGAGGAATTGATCGGCATCACCCTTATACCTCATTAGTTTCAATTCCTCAAAATCATATTTCAGATAAGAATCAGCAGCTCCGTTTATGATATCAAATAAATTTCCTGGATTGTAGATTTCAAGCTCTCCCATTTTTTGATAGCTTTCAATTTCCGGGAACGGGCTGTCATAGTTGGACGAAATCATTGATAGCAGCACTGAAAGTTGAAACATATATAGTAATATCGTCATAATATTTTATCCTGAATTTTTAATTATACCAAAAATGTATCGGGTATATTCTGAATCTCATAAATCCGTTGAAGTTTTGCTTTTACATTAAAACCAACTTTACAATTAACGTTACATTCATCACACTTATCGCAAGGCAATTCTTCCAATCCAGCACTGCTCAATGTATCTTTTGCCTGTAATAAATTATTATAGCCAAAAGCGTACATATAACTTCTCATCAAAGTTGGAACATCCAGATCCTCATGACACTGTTCATCACAGACTCCACATTGATTACAGTACAAACCTAACATACCCATTTCTTCGCCTAGCTTTAGATCTTTAACTTCTTCAGGAGATAATTCAATATCATTCATTATTTCAACATCTTCATTTAATTGGTCAAATGTCACAAAACCAGGAATCGTTGTATGAACGTAAGGATTTTGTAACGTCCATTTCAAAGCAGCCTTCATATTTATTTTATTTTTTTTCTCTTCCCAATACACTCCTGCCTGAGTTTTCATTGCAACAACACCAAGCCCAGCTTTTGAAGCATCTTCAATAGCTTTGCCCACACTTTTATAATGATCTTGTCTAAAATTATACGCGGTAAGTACAACATCAAATATTTTTGAATTAATCGCAGCTTGGATAACTTCCGGTTCATTCCGGTGTGTTGAAACTCCTATAAACCTAGTTTTTCCCTGCTCTTTCAGTTTTATCATCACCTCAAGTATCTCCGGCTCTAACGCCTCTTCCTTATTGCTTCTTGAGTGAAGATAAAGAATATCAACGTAATCCATTTGAAGCCTTTCTAAGCTTAGTTCCATTTTTTCAATAAAATCTTTAGCATCGGTTTTCTTCTCCCACTCACTGCTTTTTTTATTAAATTTATTTCCGGGTATCTTGGTTGAAACTATAAAATGACTCCTATCTATATCTTTAAAAACTTTTCCTACCATCTCTTCACTTTTACCACGCTGATAACTATATGCAGTATCAAAATGAACAATACCTTTTTCAATAGCGGCTTTTAACAGATTTGGATTATCAGCATTCAATACTCCCATACTTACTACTGGAAGTTCAAGACCAGTATTGCCTAATTTTCGTGTTATAATTTTGGGATTTTTTTTATCTTCTGTGAGTAAAGACCCTTGCAATATTGATGGTGCCATGCTCAATGTAGCAACACCAGCTATTCCCTTCTTTATAAAATTTCTTCTGCCAAATTTATTTAGGTCACTCTCCATCTCTTCCTCCAATAAGAATTAATTACAAAGAATACGTTTCTTGGATAAACTGAAATAAAATAGATTTCTGACAAATTTAGTAAATATTAAATTAATAGTCCCCTTTTATCTTTTGAATACTTTTTTATTTTTCTTACAAAT
>RCND010002447.1_pt1 | contig 10537 bp, 8 predicted proteins | sample 2041351 | NCBI WGS metagenome assembly RCND01 (sample SAMN09708230, study PRJNA481090) | Marine sediment metagenome, whole genome shotgun sequencing project. | biome: marine sediment; feature: ocean; material: sediment; isolation source: Sewage treatment plant 12B marine sediment (STP12B) ...
CATTACAATAATGAGGCAGATGCACCCTACTGCACTGATTGTCATGGTACGCATGCTACCAAATCGAAATATGACGATACCTCCCCGGTGTACAGAATGGCAATTCCACAACTTTGCGGGGATTGTCACCGCGAGGATGGAAAGGCTTCTACTGTGGAAGGAATTCAAGAAATAAATGCATTGGCCGACTACTCTTCCAGTGTACACGGAATGGGACTTACAGGAAAAGGGCTGACTGTAAGTGCAGTTTGTACCGACTGCCATACCTCGCACATGGAGCTAAAGATGGACGACGAACGCTCCTCTGTATACCCTGCCAATGTTCAGGAGACCTGTGGTGCCTGTCATAAGGGGATCTATGAGACTTATCTGGAAAGTGATCATGCTTACCGGATCGACCCTAAAGTCAAGTGTCACACGGCACATGAGATAAGCCAGGTGGGCCAGGACAAATTTATGAACGAAGTCACCCACCAGTGTGGGGTATGTCATGAGGAAACGGCCAATACCTACATGAAAACCTATCATGGCAAAGCCTACCAGCTGGGATACTTTGAATCAGCCAGATGCTCTGATTGCCATGGTGCACACAACATCCTGAAGGCTGAGAACCCCGCATCCATGGTATCAGAAGAAAACCTGGTAGCAACTTGCGGCGCATGCCATGTGGGAGCCAACAAACGCTTTACCGGCTATCTGAGTCATGCCACTCATAAGGACGATCCCAAATTGCGCGGTGCTTATATCTTTATGACTGCGCTGTTGCTGGCAGTATTTACTTTCTTTGGAATACACCTGCTAATGTGGTTGCCAAGGTCTATTAAAGAGAGACGTAAGAAAAAGAAAGAAGCTCCAATAGAGACAGGCAATCTTTATTATAAGCGTTTCAGCAGGAACCAGCGGATCACCCATATTTTCGTCATCATCAGTTTCGTCCTTTTGGCAGTGACAGGAATGATGCTGAAGTTTGCCCACATGGATTGGGCCAAGTTCCTTTCCAGGTTCCTTGGAGGTGTAGCCACTGCCGGGGTACTTCATCGCATTGGTGCTGTGATCACCTTTGGATATTTTACATTCCATATCTATAACCTTGTCAAGGAGAAGAGACGGAAACGGCTCTCTATGGTGAAATTTATCTTTGGGAAAGACACCCTCTGGTTCAACATGCAGGATATAAGAGATTTCGTTGCTACTATCAAGTGGTTCCTCGGAAGAGGACCCAGACCTAATTATGGAAGATGGACCTACTGGGAGAAATTTGACTACATAGCCGTCTTCTGGGGGGTGGCTGTGATTGGATTCAGTGGCCTGGTACTATGGTTCCCGGTCTTCTTTACCCGTTTCTTCCCGGGATGGCTCATCAATATAAGTCAGATCATTCATAGTGATGAAGCACTGCTGGCCGTTGGATTTATCTTCACCATCCACTTCTTCAACACACATTTCCGGCCGGAGGCATTCCCAATGGATACTGTAATATTTACAGGATACATGCCATTGGAACACTTTAAACATGAACGTCCCCGGGAATACCAGGAGGTAAAAGAAGCAGGAAAACTGGATCAGCGCGTCTTTGAAAAAGAATTCTCCAAAGAACGCATGCGGGTAATCAGGTTCTTTGGTTTTTCGGCTCTGATTATAGGAGTGCTATTGGTTATTGCTATTGTGTACTCCTTCCTGGCGGGCGGAGGACATTAAGATCTATAAGCTCTAAAGAATAGGCCGCCCCATATGACTTATGAGGCGGCCTTTCTGTTTCATCCGCGATATGCTTGACAGAGTAGATTTCCAGAATCTACTTTGCTACTGTAGCCTTTTCAAGGAGGATTTCGTAACTGTAACCGTAACCGAAGTCTCTGTTCAGTGCAAAAATTCCCTCAACAGTAAGCACCTGGCCCACCACAAACCCTTCCTGGGATGTGATCGTAAGGTCATACTTGCCTTCAAAATCGGTTCCATCCTGGAGATGAATCCAGTTGCGCTCCATGATATTGGGATTAAATTTGGCTACCTCTCCTTTGACCCGGATCGTTTTGCCCTCGTAAGCAGCAGGATCTGCATAAAGCTCTGCGATACTTACCGTTCCCTCTTCAGCTTCGATACTGGTTTTCAGCCTGTCGGTTTTAACTTCGGAACCTTGTGTGGTGCCGGCCATCCCTCCCATGGGAGAAGGCTGGCTTCCTTCAAGACCATCCAGAAAGAGCACCTTCTCAAAGGTTCTGTCCAACTCCTTGCTGTAAAAATTTTCCATCAGATTTCCACCCTGATAGGTAATTGATTCACCAACAGCGATATCGCTGGAGGTGATAACAACCCAATACGCGGGCCCCTTCCCTTTAACCATCAAGTAGGTGTAGCTGGGTACCTGTTCAACAGCTTTCACTTTCACGGTAACTGCACCATCGCCGGATGGGCTGCCACATGCGGTGGCCATGGCCATAACTGCAATGATTAAAATCTTCAACGTTCTTTTCATAATCTCTGGTTAAGTAAAAGCCCCCTGGTGACCTTACCAGAGGACTTTCAAAAATAATAAAATATGATTAGTATTCTATGCTTTACTATTTAGCAGGATTGGGATGAGCAATCTTGGCCGACATCTCTGCAAAATCAAAGCCCTTGAACGTAGGACTCTTTTCATTGTGGCAAGTTTTGCAAAGTGCCTCATCGGGAATAACAAGGCCTTTTGTCATGGCAAGCTCACGGTTCTTCATCACTGAAGCTCCCTTGTACATGCTTCCAGGTCCGTGACAGGACTCGCAGGAAACACCTTCATCCATTTTGGCGCTGGCAACAAGTTTTGCATCTACGCTTGCAACAGTGGCGTGGCAACTTGTACAAGCTGCGTCGGTAGTAGGATCGGCAATACCCTTCTCAGTAGCAATTTTCTTAGCTTCATCACTGGCCAGGGTTTTCATGGCACCTGCATGAGGACCTTTCAGCCATACATTGTATTGTTCGCCTGTGGCAGGTTTAACATGGCACATCTTGCATTTGGATGCTCCGATGTACTTAAAATTCTGGGCCATCAGGGCGCTCCCTGCAAAGAAGACCAGAATTGCGATTGATAGTATTCGTTTTGTCAACATAGCTAATTGTTTTTGTATAGTTCTGTACTTAATAGGCTAAAATAATCTATTTATTATCAATAGTAATTCAATATCCGGGCCAAATTCCTTTCAAATGAGTTATCTATAACCATTATAAATTCTATTTCGTTCCGATCTTGGGGGGGGGTACAAGGCTGCTTTTTGCAGTTAAGACCGGAAAAAAAAAGGCCACTTCCGCAGAGTGGCCTTTTTAATCAAAATATCATTCCTACTTAGCAGGAGTCCAGTAATCATTACCCTGGATAGCTCCAACTGTCCATTGTGACTTGGTCATCTGATCATAGATCATTCCATTGGTCCCAAACTTCAGTGACTTGGCATCATATCCAATTACGCGCAAATATGCAGCCAGATTAGCACTGTTCTGACCTGTATAACAATAAACCACAATGGTTTTATCATTTGGCAGGGTTTTCAGAGCAGCATCAAGAGCAATATCCGTCTTGGGCTCATATTGCATAGCTCCAATAATATGACCAGGATCAGCATACTCAGCAGCTGGCCAGTAGTTGACAATATAATAGTCATCTTTATTATCCAGAACAGTAGTATTCCCAATGGCCGCAGTTCCAAATCCTTCAAGCAAAACTGCATCTAAACGCGCCTCGAAGATCTCAGCACCGGTATCAAATCCAGTAGAAAGGGATGGAAGATCACCTTCAGCTCCTTTTGGTACATCCACCTGATCGAAATCAAGGATTCCGCCATTTCCAATGTTGTTATTCCATGATCCTGCAAAATCTTCATGCCAGGAGCACATTCCAAATTTCATGGAATACACATTATCAATACCTGACAATCTCAGCAGACTGGTGAGCCAGGCAGCAGTCTGCCCGCTATAACATACAATGGATATTTCAATGTAAGCGGAGAGGTCAGTGTCCTGAATATGCTCTAATACATCAGCTGCAGGCAGATTCACAGCACCTTCAATATGTGCGGTATCGTATGCAGCAGCACCCCTGATATCAATAATATAGACTTCATTTGTGGCCATCAGAGTCTTAACAGCTGATGCGGTCTTTATGGCAGGCATCTCCGTGTTTACATAATACTTACCCAGCGGAGAATCAGTAGACTCAAGGTAGGTGATCAATGTCTCAGCTTCCGAGGCAACAACTTCAGCTGTTACAGTAATGTAATCAGTCATCGTCACATCATTTGAACCGAACTCATTGGTAGCTGTCAGAGAGACGCTATAGGTACCTTCCGTATCATAAGAATGCGTGGGATTCTGAGAAGTAGATGTGTTGCTGTCCCCGAAGTTCCATGACCAACCGGTAGGAGTTTCAGTAGAGGAGTCGGTGAATTGAATAGCTTCACCGGTTGTGACTGCTACCTTATCAGCTGAGAAAGCAGCAACTGGAGCATCTCCCTCGGGAGGATCCTCCTCTGCAGAGCAGGAAAACACTAAAAACGAAATAACCAGGATGGGTAACATCCAAACTTTGATCTTTGTCATATTCTTCATCTTAAATATTGATTTGGTTAAACATAATTTTCTATTGTCAGGTAAAACTTATTTTTTATTAAACCAGTATGAGGGTAATTCACCATCGACTGCATAGGCACCGGTAGCTTCCAGTTCCCATGTTAACAGGCTATCTCTCCAGAGATAAAGTTCAGAATTGATCAGTGTACCCCCTTCATCGCGTATATGGCAATTTGATGAGCAGGAAGCTCCCTCTTCCACATCAGTGCGTGCGGTTTTTCTCAGTATATTATGTGGTGAGGTGTAATTGTAAGTTGGAAATTCTGCGAAGTTGGAGTATTCAAGCTCTTCTCCATACCCCACCCAGTTATCAGGGTGACCCAGGGTTCTACGAACAAGAGCAAAGTTACCATCCTTTATATCCGGAATGGTATTCAGTGCGATTTTATAGTCCATATAGGGTCCGTATTCAGCATGCCCGTCCTTAATATGGCATTCTCCACAGTTATTATAGTCCTGAGAGTGGCAGACCTGGCACTGGAAATCGTCCGCGTGTACACTGTGATAGTTTAAAGCAGGATCCATAGGGTGTTCAGCATCCTCTCCGTGGCAATCATCACATTGTGGCAGCTCAGTATACGCATAACGCTGATCCACTACTTGCCCGTTACCGTGCAGTTCATGACCATCATGACAGTCCTGGCAATAGTACCCCGAACCTGTCAAATGGACATCGGGCTTAGTTCCGGGTGCTACACCCAGATAGGCATGTCCGCCCCTTGATGTGTGACACTTGACACAAACCTGCTGCATACTGACAGTCTTAGAAAAATTATGGCCGTCTGAAAGCCCTCCACCTGCAATAGGTGGGCGTACTATATGACAGTTTCCACAGGTACCGTGGCAAATGGCGCATTTTTGGCTATATGCCTCAATCTGGTGTGGAGGAAGCTGGTCAAACTCCTCCGGTCCGGCCAATCCTGCTCTCATGGCTACTTTACGTTTCTGACCTGTACCATTGTGAAGATTAGTGGTGAAATCATCAGTAATATCCCCATGGCAGGCTCCGCATTGTTTCTCAAAATACATGGACGGATGAGAAATGAAATCACCTGAATGAGCAAGATCTTTCTCCTCGGCATTATTGTCCCCGTTGTGACATCCGGTACAACCTACAGAGTAGTGCCCCGATTCTTTAAAGGCTTCATAACCTTCGCCTCCCATATAAACCCGATCATAGGGCTCATAGTGGGGAGCATCTCCACCACAACCGCCAATGGGAGCAGCCGTGTCAGGTGAATGAACCTCTATCAATTTGTCATAGTCCGTATGACAATCTTCACAAAGGTTGGCCTGGGGCTGGGGCGGTTCACTTCCCGGAATCTTATAGTTGGTACAACCAATCCCGGCTATCAAGAGCAAAACAAATACTGCAAGCAGTCCTGAACCAAACTTTGAGTCTCTCATGTCTATCCTTATCTTTGTATATATCTATTACTAAATGAATCAGTTAACAGTTGCATAAGCTATTAGAATTATCGTCTGTCAACCGCTATAAAGATTGGATAATTAGGGGATTTGTGAAAGAAAAAACAGCTGAAATAGCTAGGGGTTTAAACTGATCTAAATAGAGCCATAAACTGATTCACATCACATAATTTCATGATTCTTTTGTATATTTGTGAGCTGAAAGAATACATGGATGGAAGAGTCAACTAAATTTTCTGCATGCACTTTAAGTTTCCACGAGTGCAGGTGTTTTGAGAATCTTACACCTGAGCAAAGGGACTATCTGGATGCAAACTCTGTTAAAATCAAATATAAGAAAGGTGAAATTATCTGTAAGCAAGGCGGATTTGTTTCGCATGTAATGTACATGGAATCCGGGCTTGCCAAGGTTTTCCTTGAAAATGGCACTAATTCTCTTGTGCTTCGGATCACGCCTGACAAGAACTTCCTGGGACTCTCTTCAGTTTCAGAAGAGCATTCTTACTTTCCTTACTCTGCCATGGCCTATATTGATTCTGAGATCAGGCAGATCGAGGTGAATGCTTTTCGCACCCTGATGGCCCAAAATTTTGATTTTACAAAAGAGATCATAGATATCCTGAGCTCAAATAGCCTGCAGATCTATGGCAGGTTCTTTTGTTTTACTTACAAACAGGCCTTTGGCAGACTTGCTGACATCCTCCTGTGCCTGGCTGACCGTATCTTTAAGAAATGTGATTTTGACCTGCCCCTATCCAGAAAGGAGCTGGCTGAACTCTCCGGCATGAGCCCCGAAACGGTCATCCGGATGCTGAAAGAATTCAACGATGAAGGCCTTATCAAGATGGATGGAAAATCTATTGAGGTTATAGATTATAAGCGCATTAAAAAGATTAGCGAAACGGGCTGATCCATGACCCAATAATCTGTATCGCTTATTTAGGACGAGACAGTTGTACAAACAAAAGAGGGTGTCTTTTCAGGCACCCTCTTTTTACATAGTGATATTGTTACTCCTTTGGAGAAATACAGTTATCTAGTGGGAGCAGCAGGTATTGCTTTAATTGATTCCGCAATGAGATCTAGGGCATAAGCTGAATTGTGAATCCCCATACTGGCATCTTCCTCCAGCAAAATATAGTTCCACAAAGCACCGGCTACGTCGGCCTCGTAGGAAATAATAAGCTCAGTTACCGGTGGAGTTGCGTCTGGATCCGCTTCATGTGATTCAATGACATGACCGCTTGCATCAACCATTCCGGCATCAAACAGTGCGGTTTGAAGAGCGGCTAACTCAGTATGGACATCTACAACTGTATGACAGGCTACACATCCTTCGACATCAGCAACCCAGGTATGGCCTCCAAGTGTATCACCAACAACCTCAGACATATGACAGCTGATACAATCGTGTGGACCGCCGCCCATTACTGAGGCAACTTCTCCTCTGTATTCATAACCAACAAGGCCATTGATGAGGTTGGCCTGAGGGCCATGGTGTGGTCCCCAATGTTCTTCAATCACCACAATGGCTGTTGCAACTGCGTCGTCCGGGGCCTCTTCTCTTGACTGATGACAGGCCATACAAAGATTGGACTCGGCATTGTCAAATTCTACAACATCACCACCGGCAATCAGTGTCACTGCCATGGTCTGGCGAACGGCAGAGTTGGGCTCATTCTCGAAATCGAGAGATGAGTGGAAGTCGTGACAAGCTTTACAGCGAACTCCTGAAGGAAGTGGGATACCCATAGCTGTTGTGTCCTGACCAGTCCAAACTGTCTCTATAAAACCCTCAGCTGAGTGACACTTGGCACAATCGTTACGTCCTCCTGCATAGTCCTTTGTTAAGGGACCGAAAGGATATAACTCCTGGCTTGTTCCATGCAGAGAAGCAGCCCATAGATCATTCACTGCATCTTTTACGTCCATAGTATGACATTCAAGACATACTGCGTTTCCGGCAACGCCATCAGTACCGTCAGTACCGGCAACACCGTCAATGCCGTCAGTACCGTTAGTTCCGGCAGCACCGGCAGGTCCCTGTGGACCTTCACAACTACTCAGGATAACAGCTCCTACAATAAGGATGGCAATTCCTCCTAGTAGTGATAACATAGATAGTTTCTTTTTCATAGCTAAATTGGTTTTGTGCTAAATTGGTATGCTGCTAAAGTATCCATGTCTGACTTATTGTTCAAAGATTCACGCCACATATATACAGTTGAAAATCGATATATCTCCGGTCTTTGTGTCGATATATATCGATAATATCATCGATGTAACAATCCAAGGGAAAAATGTTACATTCGTAATGAACTCTCCATAATATATTTAAGTCCTATGTCGAGGTCATTTAAGAACGTTTCTAAATATGTGAACACAGCTCATAGCGCGGGATTCATGCTAAAAAATATCGCGAAAAGTAGTCGGATTTTGCACCTGGTAGTAATAATCCTGCTCTTGTTCACCGCCTGCAAACAAGATCAAACCACCGTAAGGATTGCTGTAACAACAGATGTACACGGTATGATTTACCCACACGACTTTATCAACAGGGCTCCTTCCGACCATTCCCTGGCGCATATATATAAATACGTCAGTGAACAGCGGACAAAACAGGATACCTTCTTTTTCCTGCTTGACAACGGTGATTTCCTGCAGGGTCAGCCCACAGTTTATTACTACAATTTCGTGGATACAGTCCATGAACACCTTTCGGCCCGGGTGATGAATTACATGGAATATGATGCCGGGACCGTCGGGAACCATGATATTGAAACAGGTCCTCAGGTCTACAAGCGGGTTGGTGATTCTTTTCAGTTCCCCTGGCTGGCGGCCAATGCAGTGAACAGCACCACCGGAGCACCTTATTTTGAGCCCTATACCATCCTGAAGGCAGGAAGGAAGAAAGTTGCAATCTTGGGCCTTATCACACCAGGGATCCCTGGCTGGCTCCCCAAAAATCTCTGGCCCGAAATGGAATTCCGGGATATGGTTGAGACAGCTCAGGAATGGGTTCCCCGCATCCTTGAAAAGGAAAAACCAGACCTGATGGTGGGACTGTTCCACTCTGGTACTGATAAGTCCTATGGAGGGAATCCCGATGCTTACATGAATGAAAATGCTGTCATGCTGGTCGCAGAACAGGTACCCGGATTCCATATCATCTTTGCAGGACATGATCACAGGGTCTCCACTCAGCAAATAGCCAATATTGAAGGAGACAGTGTGCTGATCATTGACCCGGGTAGCCACGGTCGGTTTGCTGGTGAAGCTACAATTACTTTCGGCAGCCAGGGAATGCAGATCAGAGGAGAGAACATCCCCATGCAAGCATATGATCCCTCCGAAGCCTTCCTGGAACAATTTGCAAAGGAATTTGAGACCGTTTCTGAATACCTGGAAGATACCATCACCTGGCTTGCAGATGATATGGTGGGATTGGATGCCCTGTTCGGCCCCTCCTCCATGCTATCGCTGATCCATAATGTTCAACTGGACCTGAGTGCTGCTCAAATCTCATTTACAGCTCCTCTATCCATATCAGCTGTGTTGCGGGGGGGTCCCCTGCTGGTCTCCGATATGTTTAAACTCTATCGTTTCGAGAACATGCTTTACCAGATGGAACTCTCAGGAGCTGAAATCGATGGATTTCTGGAGCATGCGGTGGGTTCCTGGTTCAACACTATGTCGGGTCCCGGGGATCACCTGCTGCTCTTCAGTCCCGATCAACCCGGACGGCTGGCATCGCCATACTACAACTTCTCTTCGGCTGCCGGAATAAATTATACCGTTGATGTTACCAGGGATCCCGGTGACCGGGTATCCATCCAGGCCCTGTCAGATGGAAGCCCCTTTAATGAAGCGAATACCTACAGTGTAGCCCTTAACTCATACCGTGGAAACGGAGGTGGCGGACATCTGACGGCCGGAGCCGGGATTCCGAAAGAGGAACTGGCAAACCGTATAGCATGGTCCACCGACCGCGACCTCCGTTTTTACCTGATGGAATATCTCCGGCAACAGGACACACTTTACCCCCTGACAAAGCAAAATTGGGCATGTATTCCGGTTCATTTCACCGGACCAGCTTCCTTATTTGACCGAAAAATCTTAGATTAGCTGGCTATGCCCTTAAATAATAATTATTTTTAGTTTTGCACCCGTGAGCTTAAGATTGAAAACATTTTTCAGACTCATTGGTTCTATTTATGCATAAAGAATTGAAGCATGGATGTGAAAGGAAAAAATTTTACCCGTTTCCTGGAAAGGCAACTGGCCCATAATGAGCAGCATGATGCCAGGGCGGAAGCCAAACAACACTCCAAAGGGAAATTGACTGCCTGGGAGCGACTCGATATCCTTTTTGATGAAGATACATTTGAAGAGGTGGATGCCTTTGTGACCGCCGATAAATCGGATACTGGATTTGGAAAGGTCCAGAAGGCATTTGGAGATGGAGTTATCATAGGTCATGGGCTCATACGTGGCAGGCTTACCTTTG
>RCND010002971.1_pt1 | contig 10536 bp, 3 predicted proteins | sample 2041351 | NCBI WGS metagenome assembly RCND01 (sample SAMN09708230, study PRJNA481090) | Marine sediment metagenome, whole genome shotgun sequencing project. | biome: marine sediment; feature: ocean; material: sediment; isolation source: Sewage treatment plant 12B marine sediment (STP12B) ...
ATCGCTAGTTATTATACTGAAAGCGTTAGGGATAGCTCTATGTTTTATAATCAAAAAAGCATCACATATGCAGAGTCGCTAGACCAACCCCTCTGGAAAGCACGATTCTTATTGACCAAAGCATATCTTCTCCAAAAGGAAGTAAACCTAAGCGCGAGCCTCAAGTTATGCAACGAAGCCTTAACCATTGCAAATGATGCCAAAAACGAAAAAAACCTTTTTATTCCTAAGAATGCTAAAGTTATAGACTTCCCTTCAAGATTTAGACTTTGGATTATTTCTAATGCCTACCATCAATTGGGAGTTACCTACAGTGGTATAGGACTTAACTTTGGGAATACAGATGATTTGGAAAAGGCAATGGACTATTATAAAAAAGCAATAGCGCTTTCAAAGGAAAATGACAGCACCTATAGATCCGTGACTAGTACTGCGGATATTGGGGAAATTTATGCCAACATGGATCAACCAGACTCCGCTTTTATGTATTCTATGAGAGCTTTAAAAAATGCTAGACTTACAGGATATAAAACCTATGAAGGTAGTATAGGAACTAATATAGGAGACCTCTATTTTAAAAAGGGCGTGTTAGACTCCGCTAAATATTATTACCAAACGTCTACTAAAGTAAATAGGGAACAAAACAATGTTACGAGTGAAATTAGGAGTCATCTATCTTTAGCAAGGCTTTACGAAAAGCAGAAACAGCCAGATTCCATGCTTTACTTTGCTGCGGCTGCCATGAAGTTAGCTTATCAGCTAGAGTCTGCTGAAGATATAAGTACCACCACGCAAACTGTTGCGCTTGCTTATGAGGAATTAGGGAATAATGAGTTAGCATTAAATTATCTCACCATCTCAAAAAAGATAGGAGACAGTTTACAGAGTGATCGAAATAAAAAATTGCTTCAATTTCAAAATCAAAATTTTGATGAACAAATTAGGCTTGAAAAAGAAGCGCAAGAAAGTGTTGTTGCCAAAAACAGAATCAGAACCATTGCATTATTTATTGGTTTAGGGCTTTTATCTCTTTTGGCGCTCGTCATTTACCGTAACAACAGGAAAAAAAATAAATCAAACAAAATTTTAGAAACAACATTAACTAATTTAAAAGCAACACAATCTCAATTAATACAATCTGAAAAAATGGCAAGTCTAGGGGAACTGACTGCTGGCATTGCTCATGAGATACAAAACCCACTCAATTTTGTCAATAATTTTTCGGAAGTGAGTAATGAGCTTATTGATGAAATGAACGAAGAATTGGATAAAGGCGATATTAAGGAAGCCAAGGAAATTTCCGAAGACATAAAACAAAAAATAAACCATCATGGCAAACGTGCAGATTCAATTGTAAAAGGGATGCTGCAACATAGTAGAAGTAGTAATGGTAAAAAAGAACCAACCAATATAAATGCACTTGCAGACGAATATTTACGATTGGCTTATCATGGTTTAAGAGCTAAGGATAAATCTTTTAATGCAGATATGCATACCGATTTAGATGACACCATCAAAACTATTACTGTCATCCCTCAAGATATTGGGCGTGTGGTTTTAAATTTGGTGACCAATGCTTTTTATGCGGTGAATGAGAAATCTATTGCTGCTAAAGCTTCAGGAGATAAAACCTATAAACCCCTTGTTTCCGTATCGACAAAGAAGAAAAAGAATACTGTAGAAATTACAGTCACCGATAATGGAAATGGCATGCCAGATGCGGTTAAAGAAAAAATATTTCAACCATTTTTCACCACCAAACCCACAGGGCAAGGTACAGGTCTTGGGCTTAGTATGAGCTATGATATTGTTACCAAAGGGCATGGTGGCGAATTACAAGTTGAAACTGAAGAAGGAAAAGGCCTGCCTACCTTACAGGCAGGCACTACCTTTATAATTACATTACCAATATAACCAGTATTAAATCTATTATTAATGATATATAATCAAAAATTAATTCAAATCACATTAGGGTTTTTACTGAGCTCGCTATTCTTAGCTCCTGGTTTGTTGGCACAAAAGAACGAAATAGCTTTTGAAACATTTGGTGTTACAGAGGGGCTTCCAGAACCATGGATTACTTCTGTTGTTCAAGACAATAACGGCTTAATATGGCTAACAACACAAAATGGTTTGGTAAAATATGATGGTTATGATTTTAAAGTCTATCGAGGTGATTCTTATAAAAAAGACAACAGTATTAATGAACTTTATGGTAATGCCCATGATAATATGATTTTAGGGAAAGATGATAAACTGTGGATAGGCAGTATGTGGGAAGGATTTACTTCTTTAGATCTTAAAACGGAACAATTCAAAAATTATTTATATGATCCCAAAGATCCAGATCATCTCCCATATGGACCGTGTCGTATATATTTTGAAGATTCAAGAAATAACATTTGGATTGTTAAATTTTTACCCGGTTACAAAGAACCGAAATTGATGCGGTATAATAAAGCGTCAGGAACCACATCAACGTACCCAAATGAATTTATAATAAAACAAAGAAATAGTTTTAAACTAAAATCTGAATTACTCGAATCCGCAGCCGATAGTAGTATTTGGCAACTGAATAACCAAGGTCATCTTAAGGTATTAAATCGTATAAATGACACCTTCGAAAATGTTATTTCTTCGGGGGCTATTATACCTGGTACTTCTGCAAAAGATACTATTCGACTAATTTCAACTGGTAAGAACCGTCATTTTCTATTAACGGGAGATCATGGTGTTTATGTTTGGGATGCAATCTTAAGAAAAACATCTAAGGCCTATACTAATCTCACTAAAAAAGATAAATTATTAGCATCCTTTAAAGTTAATTATGCGTTTGAGGACATTCTTGGTCACTTATGGATATTTCAAGATCAAGGCCATATTACTTTAATAGACCTAAAGAAAGATGACGTAAAATATTTTGTTTATGGCGAAGGCATGCTTAAGTTTAACGAGGCCACGACTAAAGTGGATCAATTAATTATGTTAGACCAAGACCATAAAGGAATTTGGTTTGGAACTTTTTCTAACAATTCAAATGATGAGCCGTTTGCTTATATCTATTATGATTTTGAAAAAAAAACGTTTGAACACTTTTCTGAAAAATTTAACGATAAGGAAAATAAATTTCGAAAAGGATATAATTTTATTGAAGATACCTCTCTACTAGATCATTCTGGATTGTTATGGATAGGTACTAGACCCTATTTGTTTAAACAAGCTCCAAAAATGAGACAGATGGATCTTTATAACCATGATGTAACGGACAATTACTCAATTCCTTCAGATACTATACTTGAACTTTTTGAAGATAGTAAACAAAGACTTTGGCTAGGCACGATTAAAGGAATTGCGTTAAAAACTTCAGAAGGGAAATTCAAACACATTTTTTCTAAAAAAAATAAATTCGCAAAAGAGTTATACGAAGATTCACGAGGAAGTATTTGGTTAAGCGCAGTCAATAATGGCCTGTATCGATTTATGGAAGATGAACAAAAATTTGAAAAAATAGATTTTATTTCTGAAACTAAAAATGTATTGACAATACAAGAAGATGCAAGGGGGCAATTATGGGTTTCGATTTATCAACAAGGTGTCTACATATTAAATGGAACCACAGGTAATCTGATTGAAAAATTTGAAATAAAGGATAAAGAAAACCATGGAATGTCTAGTAACTTTATTTCTACAATGTTTCTTGACTCGAAAGGAGAAATGTGGTTTGGAGATTACGGCGGAGAGTTTGGTCTTTTTAAATACGAAGAAGATAAAAAGCAATTTAAACAGTATGTTTCTAAACCTAATAACTCTGCCTCCTTGACGAGTAATCAAATATTGTTCATAACTGAAGATGATCAGGGCAAAATATGGGTGGGAACTGACGATGGGCTAAATCTTTATGATCGTGAGAAAGATATTTTTAATGGAAATGAAGGAGCATTAAAAATACCCTCTGCATTATCTTATGCGCAAGCAGGTAATGGTCGTATTTGGGTAAATACTTACAGTGGTGGTGGGCTAGCTTTAGTGGGGCCTGGTATTAATGATGTTGAAATGTATGGAGAAGATAAGGGATTATTGCATTTTGACATCTCTACTAAATTTTTAAGTAATGGTGAATTAACCATGGATAAGAATGATCAGCTTTGGCTTCCAACAAGACGCGGCTTATCCGTTTTCAACACCAAATCAAAAGTTTTTAAAAATTATTTTGAAAAAGATGGCCTCCAAAAACATGGGAGAACATATGTGACAACAATTACGGCTAATGGAAATATCTGGATCGGCGGCTTAAACGGTTTAAACCGAATAGATCCAAGTCAACTATTTAAAAAAGATTCTATACCACCACAAGTATTAATTACAGCTGTTGGTGTTTTAGATTCCCTTTATTCAGCACCTGATGGCAAACTCTTTAAAAAAGCAGTATCCTACACCGATAAAGTCGTACTCGACTATTCGCAAAAGGATTTAAGTTTTGAGTTTGTGGCATTACATTATTTAAGATCAGAAGACAACCAATATTCGTGGAAATTAGAAAACTACGATAAAAACTGGTCAGTTCCCTCTAAAGAAAGACGTGCTGTATATACCAACTTAGCCCCTGGAACCTACACCTTTAAAGTAAAAGCGGCTAATGCAGATGGTATTTGGAATGAAGAAGGTGCATCTATTACCATTATTATTAATTCGCCATGGTGGTTTACTTGGTGGGCTTATTTAATGTATGCGCTTATAGCTTTACTTATAGGTCTTAAGATTCATAAAACTCAAAAAGAGCGCGCCATTAGAGAATCACGAGAAAAATCACAACAAAAAGAATTAGAACAGGCTAAAGAAATAGAAAAAGCCTACACGGAGCTAAAAAGTACACAAAGCCAATTAATACAGTCCGAAAAAATGGCTAGTCTTGGTGAACTTACTGCAGGTATTGCGCATGAAATTCAAAATCCACTCAACTTTGTCAATAATTTTTCTGAAGTGAGTAATGAACTCGTTGATGAAATGAATGAAGAATTAGATAAAGGAGATATTGAAGAAGCAAAAGCTATTTCTGTAGATATTAAACAAAACCTTGAAAAAATAAATCATCATGGCAAACGTGCTGATGGTATTGTAAAAGGCATGCTTCAGCATAGCCGAAAAAGTACTGGTAAAAAAGAGCCTACAGATATTAATAAATTAACAGACGAGTACTTTAGACTCGCTTATCATGGTCTAAGAGCCAAAGACAAAAGCTTTAATGCCACTCTTGAAACTAATTTTGATGAAAATGTAGGACAAATTTATATTATTCCGCAAGATATTGGGAGAGTTATACTTAACTTGTTTACCAATGCGTTTTATGCCGTTGATGAGAAGAATTCTAAGTCTAAATTAGACACCTATAAACCAACCGTTTCTGTTAGTACAGAAAAAACAAAAGATAAGGTGCTTATTACAGTTAGAGATAATGGTAACGGCATTCCTAAAAAAGTATTGAATAAAATATTTCAGCCGTTTTTCACCACCAAACCTACAGGACAAGGGACAGGTCTTGGTCTAAGTATGAGTTACGATATTGTGACCAAAGGCCATGGAGGAGAATTAAAAGTAGAAACTAAAGAAGCCGAAGGGACTACTTTTATAATTGAATTACCAGTATAATGACAACCAACCAACCACTTATGACCAACAATCGCAAATTACATTACAGTGCTCTAATCGTATTACTTTACTGTTTTTTTATAACATCTAGTTTATTAGCTCAAACAGAAAAAATTGCTTTTAAAACGTTTGGCATTCCTGAAGGGCTCCCTGAAGAGTGGGCAAGAGTAATTCTTCAAGACGAACAAGGTTTTATATGGATTGGCACACAAAATGGATTGGTCAAATATGATGGCTACGATTTTAAAGTCTATAAAGGTGCTAGTAAGACACAAGATAAAAATATACCTATAGGTAATAGTATTTCTAGTTTAATTAATGGAAGAGATGATAAACTATGGCTAACTTCAGATACTGGTCTTTCTTCTTTTGATCCAAAGACAGAACAGTTTAATCAATTTACAATTAAAGACAAGGAAACCGATAGCCTAGCTACCGCTGCATGGTTATCTGTTCTATTTGAAGACTCACGTCAGAATACATGGATGCTAAAGTATCCTTCTAATACAAATGAAAGCGCCATTGTAAGACTTGATCAAAAAACAAAAAAAACGTATACATATCCTCATACTATTAGAAGCCCAAGGTTTAATGATGTGGTGTTAAATTTTAGTTTGCTCGAAGCCAAAGCAGATAGTACTGTATGGCAATTAACGGAGACTGGAGACTTAAATCGTTTTAATGCTTCTAAAGCTGTTTTTGAAAAAATCATAGACTCTAGCATGGCAATTCCTGGAACAAAAATTATAGATAGAATCTCTTCAATTAGTCCAACAAAAAGTGACTATTTTATTCTAACAAGTGAAAAAGGAATTTACCTTTGGAATCCTATCACAGCAAAAAGTATTGGAACCTATGCCAACATTACTGGGAAAGAACAGATATTCAAAGCTCCTATAGTCTATGCTTTCGAAGATTCTAAAGGACATATTTGGGTGATACAATTAGATGACAACTTCAGTGTTATTGATCCAAAAACTGATGCCATAACCCATTATAAATACGGCGTTGGTAAGCTTAATTTTAAAGAAAATCTTCAGAAAATAGATTGGCTAGCTATATTTACTCACAATGAAAAAGGTATATGGTTTAGTATAGTAACGGGATGGACTCCCGCATCATCTCCAGGAACACCAATATCTTTTATGTTTTATAACTACACAGAAGCCACCTTTACCTATTATAATGAAGACTTTAATGACGAAAAAAATACCATGCCAACTGGGAAAACTTTCACAGATTACTCTTACTTTATAGACAAATCAAACCTATTATGGCTTGGTACAAGACCAAACTTATATAAGCAAGACCCAAAAAAAAGATTATTAAACCTCTATAAAACTGAAAAAACAGATGTAAATAGTCTTCATAACAATTCTGTTACTACATTATTTGAAGATAGCCAAAACCATTTATGGATTGGGACTAGAGATGGAATAACACAAAACGTAGGTGAAGGCAAGTTTAAAGAATTCTATTGGGATACTGCAACATCCAAAAACAAAAGGCTAGGTTACATTAATAAAATAATTGAAGATCGTAAAGGTTCAATTTGGGTTGGGACAAGTAATAAAGGCTTATTCCGTTGGAATGAGAGCTCCCAGAAATTTGATAACATTACATTTAATAAGACGGTAAATTCTATTACGGATTTAATTGAGGATGCAGAAGGCAACCTATGGATTAGCAGTTACAACAAAGGAATTTATGTTTTGGATGGTAATAGTGGTAAAATAATAGATGAGTTTACCGCCGAAACATCAGAAAAACATAATTTAATAAGCAACAGAATACGCTATATGTTTCTAGACTCTAGAGGTACCGTTTGGCTCGGTGACCGTGATGATGGCACTAATGGAGTTTTTAAATTCAAAAAAAAAGAAAAGCGTTTTAAACATTATAATTATAATCCAGCAGACCCTTTATCTTTAAGTAATAATGAGGTGTTGGATATTGCCGAGGATGATTTAGGTCGTGTTTGGGTAGCCACCGATGAAGGCAGTGTAAATCTTTACGATTATGAAAAGGATGCTTTTTATCAACATAGCGATACCTACGACTTAGAGAGCACAGCAATTATAGCACCTGCAGGTAATGGTCAATTATGGGCACTTACCTATAGTGGTGGTGGCTTAGCTTTAGTTGGGCCTGGATTAAGTGATGTTGAATTTTTTGGAGAATCAAAAGGGCTCTTACATAATGATATATCAACTGGTGATATTATTACTGATGATTTTGGGCAATTGTGGTTACCAACAGAGCGCGGATTATCTGTGTTTAATACCAAAAGTCAAACTTATATAAATTACAATACTGAAGATGGGTTTCAGAACTATCCCACTAACAGGACCGTATTCGTATTAAAAACTCATGATGGTGATATATGGATGGGTAGTTCCGAAGGAAATGGGCTTAATAGGGTGACACCTAAAAATCTATTGATAAAAGACAGTATTGCACCAAACATTGTAATTTCTAAAATGACCATAATGGATTCTGTGTACTCTAAACCAGATGGTGTTATTTTTAAAAAAGCAGTGTCTTATACAGATGCGATTACGCTGAGTTACAATCAAAAAGATTTGAGTTTTGAGTTTGTGGCTTTGCATTATTTACGATCAGAAAACAACCAATATTCTTGGAAATTAGAAAACTACGATAAAAACTGGACGACTCCCTCTAAAGAAAGACGCGCAGCATATACCAATTTATCTCCAGGAACCTATACCTTCCATGTTAAAGCATCTAATGCAGATGGCGTTTGGAATGAAGAAGGTGCTTCTATTACAGTTGTTATTAATTCCCCATGGTGGCAAACTTGGTGGGCATATTTAATGTATGCACTTATAGCTTTACTTATAGGTCTTAAAATTCATAAGTCCCAAAGAGAGCGAACGCTTAGACTTGAACGCGAAAAAGTTCAGAAGAAAGAATTAGAACAAGCTAAAGAAATAGAGAAAGCCTATACGGAGCTAAAAAGTACACAAACACAATTAATACATGCAGAAAAAATGGCATCTCTTGGAGAGTTAACTGCTGGTATTGCGCACGAGATTCAAAACCCATTAAACTTTGTCAATAATTTCTCTGAGGTAAACCAAGAACTAGCAGACGAGCTTATTGAAGAATTAGACAAAGGAGACATTGAAGAATCTAAAGCCCTTGCTAAAGATATTAAGAGCAATGAAGAAAAAATAAATCACCATGGTAAACGTGCAGATTCTATTGTAAAAGGGATGCTAAAGCATAGTAGAAATCACACAGGAGAAAAGTTACCAACCAATATCAATAGTCTTTGTGACGAGTATTTGAGATTGGCTTATCATGGCTTAAGAGCTAAGGATAAATCGTTTAATGCCACCTTAGAAACCCATTTTGATGAAAACGTTGGTGAAATTTCAGTTGTACCTCAAGAAATTGGTCGTGTGGTATTAAACATCATTAACAACGGGCTTTTTGCAGTTAAGGAGAAACAATCCGATAGTAATGATGACGCATATAAACCAACTATTTGGGTATCAACTAAAGCATCAAAAAACAAAATACTCATAACCATTAGAGATAACGGAAACGGAATTCCTGATGCTATAAAGGATAAAATATTTCAGCCATTTTTCACCACTAAAGCATCTGGTGATGGTACAGGGTTAGGATTAAGCATGAGTTATGATATTATTAAAGCCCATAATGGTGAGTTGCAAGTAGAAAGTGAAGATAAAAAAGGCTCAACTTTTATAGTGAGTCTGCCAAAAAAATAAATTAAAAAGCTATTAATTACAAAACTTAAAACAATGAAAATACTAGTAGTAGACGACGAACAAGATGTAAAAACACTGTTTCAACAACGGTTTAGAAAAGAAATACGCAAGGGCGAATTAGAATTTGTATTTGCATTTTCTGGAGAAGAAGCCATAAAAACGCTTGAAACCATAGCGCATGAAGCGGTCTTGATTCTGTCGGACATAAACATGCCAGGCATGAGTGGTTTGCAACTTTTAGAAATCATAAAAAAAGATTACGTCGCACCTCCACCGGTTGTAATGATGGTTACGGCTTATGGTGATGAAGAAAATTTTAACACTGCAAAAGCACTTGGTGCGGATGACTTTCTAACCAAGCCTGTAGATTTTAAATTATTAAAAGAAAAACTAATCCAAAACATATAATGGCAAAGATATTAGTTGTTGATGATGAAGCCGATTTAGAGGTTTTAATCAAACAAAAGTTTAGAAAGAAAATTAGACAAAATGAATACGAATTTCTTTTTGCAGAAAATGGTGTCGTTGCACTTCAACAAATTGCGGATAATCCCGAAGTGGATATCGTGTTAAGTGACATCAATATGCCAGAAATGGATGGTCTTACTTTACTCACTAAACTAAACGAATTAAGTCCGCTTATAAAATCTGTAATTGTTTCAGCCTATGGTGACATGGATAATATAAGAACTGCTATGAATAGAGGAGCGTTCGATTTTATTACCAAACCCATTAATTTTGAAGATTTATCCATTACCATGGAGAAAACTTTGAGACATGCAGAAGAAATTAAAGAAACCATACAAGCCATCAAAGAAAACAACATTCTAAAAATGTATGTGGATGAGAATGTGCTCAACTTTATGGGTAATCGTGAGTTCGAATCTACAATAATGTCTAATGAGACTATTGAGGGAACGGTTATGTTTATTGACATCTGCGGTTTCACGGCAATTAGTGAATCTACATCTGCCGATACTGTTGTTAAAATGATTAACGCCTACTTCGATGAGATGGTAAAAGAAATTATAAACCATGAAGGCCATATAGATAAGTTTATTGGAGATGCAATTATGGCTGTTTTTAGAGGGCCTTATCATTTAGATAGAGCTGTTGATGCTGCATTAGCCGT
>RCND010002333.1_pt1 | contig 10532 bp, 9 predicted proteins | sample 2041351 | NCBI WGS metagenome assembly RCND01 (sample SAMN09708230, study PRJNA481090) | Marine sediment metagenome, whole genome shotgun sequencing project. | biome: marine sediment; feature: ocean; material: sediment; isolation source: Sewage treatment plant 12B marine sediment (STP12B) ...
GATTTCGAATTAATTAGAGGTTTGTTATATGCCGAGGATATTTATAAAAATAAAGATGAGTTGCAACTGAAACTTATTGAAACAAAGGAAAACGGTTTCAGTATTGTAAATGCTTCTATTCCGCAAGACAAATTAGGAAAAGGATATTTGAACAAACGTACATTACTCTCTGTTTCATCATGCGGTATTTGTGGAAAACAAAAATTAGAAGATATTGCATTAAGCGGTGATTCCTTGAGTACTGCTATTTCTATGAAAACAAAAGATTTAGTACGATTATTCAATGTAATGCAAGAAAAGCAGGCTACTTTTAAAAAAACTGGAGGTTCGCACGCTGCCTCTGTATTTGATTCGAATCAAAAATTACTTGCCGTAAGAGAAGATATAGGTAGACATAATGCAGTAGATAAAGTTGTAGGCCGTTTACTCCATAAAAATAAACTAAAACAAGCTTCCATATTATTAGTGAGTGGCAGAGTATCTTATGAAATAATCTCAAAAGCATTTATTGCTCAAATTCCTATAATTGCGGCAGTATCTGGCTGTTCTTCGCTAGCCGTAGATTTCGCTAAAGAGTTTGGCATACAGCTTATTGGTTTTAGTCGTCACGATAGAGCAACTATTTATGCCAATCCTAATTATACAAAGCTGTAAATATGAATATATAAAATCTGGGCAGTGATCATTATGTAAAAATTCTAGGTATGATAATTTTAACCTTATAATATGGGAATTAAATGCAAATTCTCCCGAGGAAATTATACTTAAGGAAAATTAATGACGCTGCCTTTTATAACTCGTACCTAAGCTATCAATACCTTTTAAAAAACTAAGGCTAGTTAAAGAAACTGTTTTATATGTTTTTGCTTTGAGTAACTTAAAACGATTAAACCCACTCTTTAGGTTCTTTGAGTACTTCTAAAAGTTTAGCTTCTTCACTTCCTTTTTTCGGATGATGGTTATAGACCCATTGCACATGCGGTGGCAAACTCATTAGGATACTTTCGATACGCCCGTTGGTTCGAAGTCCGAAGAGTGTTCCTTTATCATGTACTAAATTAAATTCTACATAACGACCTCGACGAATTTCTTGCCATTTGCGTTGCTCTTGAGTATATACCAAATTTTTTCTTTTCTCAACGATCGGAACATAGGCTTCTAAAAAGCTATTGCCTACTTCGGCTACAAAATTATACCAATTTCGCATCGTCATCTCTTCTGATTTTTTACAATAATCAAAAAACAAGCCACCAATACCCCTACCTTCATTTCTATGTGGATTGTAGAAATATTCATCGCACTTTTGTTTGTAGCTTTTATAAAATCCGTCATTATGACGATCGCAAGAAGTTTTACAAACTGTATGAAAATGACTCGCATCTTCTTCAAATAAATAATATGGTGTTAGATCTTGACCTCCACCAAACCAACTATCGATAATTTCTCCGCGCTCATTATACATTTCAAAATAGCGCCAATTTGCATGTACTGTTGGTACAAAAGGATTTTTAGGATGTAGCACTAAACTCAAGCCACAAGCAAAAAAATCAACTTCGCCCACCTTAAAATAATCTTGCATTGATTTTGGTAGCTTACCGTGTACACCAGAAATATTGACACCTCCTTTTTCAAAGACACTACCATTTTCAATTACACGTGTTCTACCACCTCCGCCTTCTTCGCGTTTCCAAATATCCTCTTGAAATTTAGCCTTCCCATCAACCTCTTCTAGCTTTGCAGTAATGACATCTTGTAACTCTTGTATGTACTTATAAAACTTATCTTTCATTATATAATTCATATAACTCCATATCTAATGGCACTTCGTTAGACGGTGTAAATTCTTTTAGTAATGTTTTTTGCCAAACAAAATTACATCGCTCGGCCACTTTTACACTTGGAGGATTATCCTTATGTACAATAATTTGTAAAATTTCTAAGTCTAATTCCAGGAAAGCATAAGAAGAAAGTGCTTCAATAGTTTTAGTCATTATACCCTTCCCTTCATGACCAGAACCAATGCAGTAAGCGAACTCGCCTTGCTTTTTGCTCCAATCTAATTCTTTAATATAAACCAAACCAATTACAGCAGCCCCTTCTTTTAGGACAAATAGAAATTCCTCTTTCAAATTGAATTGTTCGATTTTATTTTGAACAAAAATTCTTGAAGATTCAGTTGTTCTATTTAGTTCAAGTGTTTTCGGAAAATAACGCTCAAATCGCTTCTGATTCAAATTCATCATTTTGAATATACCATCTGCGTCGCTTAAGGCAATTTTATCAACTCTAAAATTTTTAAAACTAATCATTGAATTTCATGAATATAAACCAATTCAGTACTATACATTTCGATATCTTCTATTTTAGTAATTCGTTTAGCACTTGTAACCTTTTCTTTTAGAAACACTACGAACTTTTCTATTGACTTTTCATTCTCTTGAATAAATAGTTTTCTTCCTACATGATTATTATGTAGATCCATTTCTTTTTCTAAAGGTTCATTTGGCGAAAATTCTTCATGCCAATCCGTAATTTTCTGCGCGAAGCGTATCGCTTTTCTCTTATTTCTTCTCCAACCGGCACATTTTTTTGCAATCAAAAAGTTCCATAATGCGTGACGAAAAGCATTGGTAGCGTTATTTTGATGATGTAAAGTTCCATAATGCTCATCAGATATCTTTACACATTGATACGTGGCTAAAAACGTAGGAATTAAATTCAACGGATGTCTCATAAACAAAAGGATAAATGACCATGCATTTCCTTTATTCAATAATTTTATAAACCCCGTTATTTTCATTTAGCTACGATATTCTTTTACAGCATCAATAAATGCTTTGGCATTGTCTAAAGGTATATTTGGCAAAATACCATGCCCCAAATTTACAATGTATTTATCTTTTCCAAATTCATTGATCATTTGCGTCACCATTTTCTTGATTTCAGCAGGGGGTGATAATAATCTTGACGGATCAAAATTACCTTGTAAAGTTATATTACCACCTGATAAATAGCGTGCATTTTGGGCAGTAATCGTCCAGTCTACTCCTAAAGCAGAGGCGTTCGATTTCCCCATTTCTTGCAGGGCAAACCAACAACCTTTACCAAACGCAATTACTGGGGCATCCTCTTTGAGGGCTTCTATAATCTGATTGATATATTGCCAAGAAAACTCTTGATAATCGACCGGTGATAACATACCGCCCCAAGAATCGAATATTTGAACGACATCTACTCCCGCTTTTACCTTTGCTTTTAAATAAGCAATCGTAGTATCTGTAATTTTCTGTAATAATTGATGAGCAGCTATTGGATTCGTAAAACAAAATGCTTTGGCCTTGTCAAAATTCTTGCTTCCCTGACCTTGTACTACATAACATAGAATTGTCCATGGTGAACCTGCAAAACCTATTAACGGAATCTCATTATTTAGTAATTCTTTCGTTGCTTTAATTGCTTGCATTACATAATCTAACGCTACATCTACATCCGGTACAATGACATTATCAACGCCTTTTTGATCTCTAACTGGATTTGGTAAATATGGCCCAAAATCAGGCTTCATCTGTACTTCAATATTCATCGCTTGTGGTATCACCAGAATATCACAGAATAAGATAGCAGCATCCATCCCATAACGTCGAATTGGCTGAACCGTAATTTCGGAAGCTAACTCGGGTGTGCGGCATCTAGTAAAGAAATCATATTTTTTACGAATGGCCATAAATTCTGGCAAATATCGCCCGGCCTGACGCATCATCCACACAGGTGGTCTCTCTACTATTTCTCCTTTTAAAGCTCTTAAAAATAAATCGTTCTTGATCATTGTTTGTTTTTTCGTCATTGCGAAGCAAACTTGTTTGCTGCGGCAATCTGTTTATTAATTATGAGATTATCACGTCGTTTCGCTCCTCATAATGACATCTCATCTAATTTTTATTTATTCAAGTCAAGCTGTATCGAACACTCAGGAGTTTCAGCTTCTCATAATGGTTTATGGGATTTCGAAACTAATTCGGTATGACAATTGACTACATTTCCGAAACCGCTTTCATTGCCTTATCTATTGCTCGTACCGTTTTATCTAAATCTTTTTCGCTTATCGCAGAAGATAAAAACCATGCTTCAAATTGTGAAGGAGGTAAGAAAACACCATTACGTATCATTTCCCAGAAAAATATCGCAAATTTTTTGGTGTCAGATTTTTGTGCTTCTTCAAAATTTGTTACCGGCCCTTTTACAAAAAACGGGTTCATCATCGACCCGTATCGATTGACAGTTAAGTCTACCCCATACTCTTTTGCCTTTTCTTGTAATACCACTTCTAAAATACTTCCAATTTCTTCAAAATAAGCATAAGGATTTTGACGCTTCAACTCTGTTAAAGTCGCAATACCTGAAGCCATGGCAATAGGGTTACCAGACAGCGTACCCGCCTGATACATTCCGCCCAATGGCGAAACCATTTCCATAATTTCGTTGCGTGCACCATAGGCGCCTACTGGGAAACCACCACCAATTACTTTACCCAGGCAGGTAATATCTGCTTCTACATCGAATAGCTCTTGCACACCACCAAATTTTGAACGAAACCCTGTCATAACCTCGTCAGCAATTAACAATGCTCCGTTTTGTTCAGCCAGTTCTTTCAATTCTTTCAAAAAATCGTTTTGTGGTGTTACTACCCCCATATTTCCACCTACGGGCTCGATAATCACAGCGGCAATATCAGTGTGTTTGTTAAAATGTGTTTTTACACTTTCAATATCATTATAAGTGGCAATCAAAGTGTTTTGTACGGCACCCTCTGGTACTCCCAAACTACCCGGAATACTCAATGTTGCCAATCCGGAACCTGCAGCAACCAGCAGTGCATCTTGATGACCGTGGTAACAACCGGCAAATTTGATGATTTTATCATTTCCTGTAAAAGCTCTAGCCAAGCGAATACCGCTCAAGACAGCTTCGGTACCTGAGTTTACAAAACGTACCTTATCCATTCCTGGAAAAGCATCACACACTATTTGGGCCAATTTAATTTCATTGGTAGTAGATGCTCCAAAAGAATACCCATTCTTCAAAGCTTCTTTGACGGCCTTCTGTACTTTTTTATGACGATGGCCTAAAACCATCGGGCCATAAGACAAAACAAAATCGACATATTCATTGGCATCAACATCAATAATTGTACTTCCCTTTGCTTTTTTTATAAATAAGGGGTTACCACCTACTGAACTAAATGCCCTCACAGGAGAATTTACAGCTCCAACTAAATGCTTCAGCCCTTTTTTGTATAGTTTTTCTGACTTTTTGAATTTCATTTATTTAACTTTTGACTTTTGGCTTTTGGCAACTAGCTCAGCGCTAAGAGCACATAGCCAAACACTATCTGTTTAACAATTTTGCCACATCCTTGGCAAAGTATGTAATAATAATATCTGCACCAGCGCGCTTCATCGACAAGAGACTTTCCATCATAACACGATCACCATCTATCCAACCTTTTTCCGCCGCTGCTTTTACCATGGCATACTCTCCACTTACATTATAACATGCAATGGGTTGCTCAAAATTATTTTTTAAATCACTGATGACATCTAAATAAGACAACGCTGGCTTAACCATTAAAATATCGGCGCCTTCTTCATCATCATAAGTAGCTTCTATCAATCCTTCTCTTCGATTTGCTGGATCCATTTGATAAGTTCGTCTATCACCAAAACTTGGTGCCGAATCTGCAGCATCTCTAAATGGACCGTAAAATGCTGAAGCATATTTTACAGCATATGCCATAATGGGTAAATTTGAAAACCCATTTTCATCTAAGCAATGACGAACCGTTGTAATGGTACCATCCATCATTCCGGAAGGTGCTACCATATCTACACCCGCTTCTGCATGCGAAAGTACTTGCCTAGTAATATTTACCAAAGTTGTATCGTTTTCAACATCATTATTCTGGATAATTCCACAATGACCATGCGTTGTATATTCGCAAAAGCACACATCTGTAATCACATACAAACTTGGGTAGTTTTTTTTAATGAATCGAATAGCCTGTTGTATAATACCATTGGAGTTCCATGTTTCAGAACCTTCCTCGTCTTTTTTAGCTGGTATTCCGAACAATAAAACTGCTGGAATATTTAACGCAACGACTTCATCTAATTCTATAGAAATTTTATCCAAAGAATAACGTTTTATTCCTGGCATAGAAACAATTTCTGTTGCAATATTTGCTCCTTCCTCAATGAATAAAGGGTAGATTAAGTCATCAACTGAAAGTCTAGTTTCTCTAACCAGTCTACGAATATTTTCTGTTTTACGAAGTCTCCGTGTTCTATTCATTTTAACACTCTAAAGCCCCCTGAAGGGTACCGTTATTTTTTATTGAGCACTTATATAGTGCATATTCACCGATTCGATGACACTCTCTACTGTTGGTACTTTCGCTACATATACCTCTTTAAAACTTTTCTTTGCTTCTGTAGCTGTCGTTTCACCAATACAAAAAGCTATTCTATTGGGCTCATTTTTTTCTAAATAGCTCGTCACCGTTGAAGGGCTATAAAATAAAACACTAGTTACATTTTCATCCAACCTTTTACCGCTATAAATAGCTTGATATGCCTCGATTTCATTGACTAAAACACCATGCTTTGTCAATATATCAGGTAATTCATCTCTCCGTAAATCACCACAGAAAAAAGTAATGCTATCACCTTGCTTCAATTCGTTCTTTAAGTATTCTGCCAATTTTTGGGCATTTTTTTCGGCATGCAGAACTTTGCCAATATGTTTCTCAATCAAAGCTTTCGTTCTTCTTCCAACACAATAAATATTCTTAAACTGTAACTCATCAGCAGAAAAACTGTGTAATAATGATGCTACCGAATTTTTACTAGTAAGAATAACATTCTCGATTTCATTACGGACTACTTTTGGTGGAATTCTGTTAAAACGTGTTTTAATAAAATCACTATCCGTTACATCGATATCCTCATGGAATAGTTTTGTTTGGGACTCAGACAATTTCTTTGTTGAAAAAACTGAAATCTTCTTAGGATCCTTTCCTAAGTCATCTAGCATAATTTGCTTTCCACCTTTTTGGATGATTGTACCCGCACAATAACGAGCTATCGTATGCTCTTCTCCTAACTTTGAAATTTTAGTAACTTCTATTTTTCTTTTTCCATCTATACTAAAGAGTGCTCCTTTAAAGTGCACTTCTTCATCCTTAACGTAAGCATAACCACCTATCGGAGCTGTACAACCACCTTCTAAAGCGTTTAAAAATTCTCGCTCAATAGTAGTACACATTTCAGTTTCATCATTATTTAACTTACCTGCTGCTTCTCTTGCATATATATTACTTTCAAGAGCCGCAATCATAATTGCACCTTGCCCTGGTGCAGGAATCATCCAATTTAAGTTAACACTTGTTTCAGGTGTTAATTTGATACGATTTAATCCCGCGGCAGCGAAAATCGCTCCATTCCAATCTTTATGTTCTTCTACCTTTTTCAAACGGGTATTTACATTACCACGTAATCCAACGACCGTATGTGTAGGATAACGATGTAGCCACTGCGCTTTACGACGTAGACTGCCTGTAGCAATAATGGCCTCTTTTCGAGATGTGAATTCTTCATTATCTCTATATACCAGCATATCATTATGGTTACCACGTTTTAAAACTGCGGCTTGCACAATGCCCTCTGGTAATATTGTGGGTACATCTTTTAGTGAATGAACTGCAATATCGATATCATTATTTAATAGTGCAATGTCTAAGTTTCTAGTAAAGATTCCTGTAATACCTAGCTCATATAACGGCTTGTTGAGCACAATATCTCCAGTTGATTTTATAGGCACCAATTCTATTTGATATCCGAGTTCTTCTAACTGACGCTTTACTGCATTTGCTTGCCACAAGGCTAACTCACTCTCGCGAGTTCCTAGTTTTATAATTTGGCTCATTGACTGGAGTTTTCTAATTGAAAAATTGTAGAAATGAGTTCAATACTTTCATTAGAAAATGTCTGCTCATCTTTTAAATGATTGGCAAAATGTTTGGTGATTTTTTGAATGATTCGATCTGATAAGATATCAGCCTGCACTTCGTTAAAATCGGAAGTTTTTTTACGTTGATAATCGATCTCTTCTAACTTAATTTTCTCAAGTTTTTGTTTCAAAGCTTTTATAGTAGGTGCAAATTTTCGTGTCTCTAACCATGCATTGAACTCTACTCTTACTTCCTCGATGATACTTTCTGCCATGGGTATGTGTGATCTTCGGTTCTCAATCGTGTCATCTGTAATTTGTGAGAGATAATCTAAGTGAACCAATTGTACATTGGATAACTCTTCCACATCACTAGATACATTTTTAGGAATTGATAAATCAAGGATTAAAAGTTCTTTCTTAGAATGGATTAAATCTTTTGAAATTGTAGGATGTTGCGCTCCTGTTGCTACAATCAGCACGTCAGCTTTTAAAATTTCTGTTTGAAGGTCACCATAATCCTTCACAATTAAGTCAAATTTTCCAGCAATTCTTTCAGCCTTATTTTTGGTTCTATTTATAAGCGTAATATGATTATTATCAGTATGTTTCACTAAATTATCACAGGTATTTCTGCCTATTTTACCGGTTCCAAATAGAAGAATATTTTTATGTGATATATTTTCAACAGTATTTAATATATATTGTACCGACGCAAATGATACCGAAGTGACGCCCGTAGAAATATTGGTTTCATTTTTTATACGCTTACTTGCCTGAATTACAGCATTTACCAAACGCTCTAAAAATGAATTAACTAAGTTATGCTTTCTTGATAAACCAAAACTTTTTTTAAGCTGACTTATGATTTCAAAATCTCCTAAAATCTGGCTATCTAAACCTGTTCCAACTTTAAACATGTGTGCAATTGCCTCACTATTTTTGCGTACATACGCCACTTGCTGAAATTCTTCAACAGTTCCGATAGTATTATCACAGAGTAATTTAATGAGTTGGAACGGATGCTCTGCAAAACCATAAATTTCAGTTCTGTTGCATGTAGATGTTATCATAACCTCATTAAAACCTTCTGAAACAGCCTGTTCTAGCACAGTATTTTTAGTAGCTATATCTACAGAGAACTTCCCTCTTATCTCAGCATTTGCTTTTTTATAACTTAAGCCTATGCAATAGAAAGTATTGTATTTTGAAATATTATAGCTCTTCATTCATTTTTTTAAATCGCTTACAAAAATATTATTCATAACGGACTAAAAACAACGCTCAAGGGATTTTTTATAACGCTATCGGTTTTTTTAAGTATTTTTAAAGGAATCTATGATATTTATCATATTTTCGTGGGAGAATAACGACCATTTAGTTATTTTATATAGAACAATTCTAAATAAGAGAAATGAAATCTAATTCTAATGCCTCCCAAAAAAGTATCGCTATAGGTTCATTTGAGGAAATCAAGATTGAGGAAGGATTCTTTGTATTAAAAATGTTAAATGAAAGTATTGATACTCAACAATTAATAAGAGAAATAGATAGTAGCTACATACAATTTCACTACTGCTTAAAGGGTGCTGCAAAATTTAATTTTAATAATGGAAACTATACATTTGATATTAAAGATGAGCACGCCTTACTACTCTATAACCCTCAGCGAGACTTACCATTAAATTTAGAATTATCGGCAAATTCATGGGTGATTTCATTGGTAATATCTATAGAAAAATTTCATTCTTTATTCTCGCTAGAAGCTAATTATATTCACTTTTTAAGTGATGAAAATAGGGATAAAAAGTATTATGATAACAAACAGATAACCCCGACAATGGCCGTGGTGTTGAATCAGATCATGAATTATAACCTACATGATTCAATTAAAAAACTTTACTTGAAAGGCAAGGCATACGAATTACTAAGCCTCTATTTTAATAGAAGTAAAGACACCGATATAGAGCAATGTCCTTTTTTGGTTGATGAGCAAAACGTACTTAAAATTAGAAAGGCAAAAGATATTATTATTTCAAAAATGACTGATCCGCCAAGTTTACAAGAACTAGCAAACGAAGTTGGGTTATCTTTAAAAAAATTGAAAGAAGGTTTTAAACAAATTTACGGTGATTCTGTATACAGTTTTTTATTCGATTACAAAATGGAATATGCACGTCAGTTGTTAAGCACTAACAAACATAATGTAAATGAAGTAGGTCATAGAATAGGTTATAGTACTTCTAGTCATTTCATTGCGGCATTCAAAAAAAAATACGGTACAACTCCTAAAAAATATATTGACAGCTAGTATGCGGTTTTATACCTGCGGCTCGGCACAATACGCTTTCTGTTTTTATATCTAATCTTTTCAAGCACTTCTTTAACAAGCACATCTTCTGTGGTTGTTTCGTCTAGTATCACACCTCTACTCATCGATACAAAATATGGTTTCATTATTAGATTAGCGTCTTTATTTTCTAAAGCGATATAATATAAGAAACTTGCATTATTGTATTGATTCACTT
>RCND010002334.1_pt1 | contig 10531 bp, 20 predicted proteins | sample 2041351 | NCBI WGS metagenome assembly RCND01 (sample SAMN09708230, study PRJNA481090) | Marine sediment metagenome, whole genome shotgun sequencing project. | biome: marine sediment; feature: ocean; material: sediment; isolation source: Sewage treatment plant 12B marine sediment (STP12B) ...
TACTACCTACGGGACAATCGGAGTCAAGGTCTGGATATACAAAGGGGAAGTGCACGAGCCACCGATATCCGGTCCTGTGGATAGCAGGTGATCAGCGATGTTGATGCCCAAAAGAACTAAGTACAGAAAGCAGCACCGCGGTCGCATGAGAGGCAGAGCCAAAGGCGGCGGAAACGTAGCATTTGGTGAATACGGCCTGCAGGCACTTGAACCGGGTTGGATTACCAGCGCTCAGATCGAAGCGGCCAGAGTCGCACTCACCAGGCATGTAAAGAGAGGCGGGAAGGTCTGGATCAGAGTATTTCCGGACAAACCCGTTACTTCAACTCCTGCCGAAACCCGTATGGGTAAGGGTAAAGGTGCTGTTGATCACTGGGTTGCTGTTGTGAAACCGGGAAGAGTGATGTTCGAGCTTGAAGGGGTCCCGGTTGAACTGGCTAAATCCGCCATGAGGCTTGCCGGACACAAGCTTCCCATCAAGACCAGATTTATGGTTCGGGATAAGGAGGATATATAGATGAAAACCCATGAGCTTCGTTCGATGAGCCTTGAAGAACTTGAAGAGCATGCTCGGGAGCTCAGGCAGGAAATCTTCAACCTCAGGTTTCGCAGAACTACCCAGCCGCTGGATAACCCCCTGCGGATAAGGATTACCCGGAAAAATCTTGCCAGAGCACTTACTGTAATCAGAGAGCATGATCTGGGATTGATTTCCAGAACCGGGGAAGGAAGTTAATATGGCCGAAGCAAAAACAGGGAACAGAAGAGTTCTTACCGGAACCGTGATTTCCAACACCATGGATAAAACGGTTGTTGTGGAGGTTGTATCCCTCAAGGCACATCCGGTTTACAAGAAGCGCTATAGAGCAACAAAAAAATACTACGTCCACGATGAAGAGAATCAGTGCAATTCGGGAGACAAGGTTTCGATATCTGAGACGCGACCTCTCTCGAAAACCAAGCGCTGGCGTGTTCTCGATATTGTGGAACGGGCACGATAGGAGGAATCGGCGATGATTCAGCAGGAAACAAAACTGAAAGTTGCGGACAATTCAGGTGCCCGGACAGTACAGTGTATCAGGGTTCTCGGGGGCACCAGACGCAGGTATGCAACTATCGGAGACGTTATTGTCGTCACTGTTAAGGATGCCCTGCCAGATGGTGCGGTCAAGGCCAAAGAAGTTCGAAGGGCAGTTGTTGTACGGGTTAAGAAAGAAGTGAACAGGCAGGATGGAACATCCGTCCGGTTCGGAGACAATGCAGCGGTCATACTGGATGAATCCTACCAACCGGTCGCTACAAGAATTTTCGGGCCTGTTGGACGAGAGTTGAGGGAGCATTTCATGAAAATAGTATCCCTGGCTCCGGAGGTGATCTGATGCATGTCAGAAAAGGAGACAAAGTACGTGTCCTGAGCGGAGCGGAAAGGGGCAAGGAAGGTAAGGTCCTTAAAGTATTCACGCAGAAAAATCGTGCTATCGTTGAGGGTCTGAACCTTATCAAGAGGAGTACGCGCCCTTCTTCCCGTAATCAGCAGGGAGGAATCATAGAGAAGGAAGCTGCTATGCATCTTTCCAATCTTCATGTCGTTTGTCCCGGTTGCGGGGAAGCTTCCGGTATAAAGCGGATCAGAGATGAAGAAGGCAGGCTTCAGCGACACTGCAAGGCGTGCAACGAAACAATATCAACCGGTTAGGAGGTGATCAGTGAGAACGTTGCCAAGACTCGAGAAACTTTACGTAGATGAACTTCTGGATAAGATGAAAGAACGTTTTGAATACGATAACGTTAACAGAATTCCCCGCCTTCAGAAAGTCGTAATAAACATGGGGCTCGGAAGAGAAGCCATGGACAACGCGAACAACATGAAGAACGCTACCGAACAGCTTGCTACCATTACTGGTCAGTTGCCGGTGGTTGCAAAGGCCAAAAAGTCAGTTGCGGGATTCCGTCTTCGAGAGGGAACGCCTATCGGAACATTCGTTACCTTAAGAGGTGACAGAATGTGGGAATTCCTTGACAGGCTCATTACGTTTTCCATACCTCAGGTAAGGGACTTCAGAGGTCTTTCCCCTAGAGGATTCGATGGGCACGGCAACTACAATTTCGGTGTTGAGGAACAGGCAATTTTCCCTGAGATCAATGTAGACAGTATTGATAAATTCAGGGGAATGAACATAACCATAGTAACAGACGCATCCACGGATGAGGAAGGCCTTGAGCTTCTTAAGCTTCTAGGCATGCCTTTCCGCACGAGTTCGCGTTAGCAGGGGGTGGAGATAAATTGGCTAGAAAAGCTCTTGTAGAAAAACAGAAGAAAACCCCCAAGTTCAAAGTCAGGAAGTACAATCGGTGCTCTCTCTGTGGGCGTCCGAGGGCCTACTTAAGAAAATACGGTATTTGTCGTATCTGTTTCCGGGATATGGTCAACAGGGGCCTTATTCCCGGCGTACGCAAGGCAAGCTGGTAGGGAGGCAAGAATATGTCAATGACAGATCCAATTGCGGATATGCTTACCCGGATTCGAAATGCTTCCCGGGCAGAACATAAAATAGTTGATATCCCTGCTTCGAAGCTGAAGACTTCAATAGCACGAACACTTTATAACAAAGGGTTCATCAGGGGTTTCAGAAAAATGGAGGATGGGAAGCAGGGCATACTGAGGGTATACCTCGCATTCACCAATAACCAATCCCTGATAGTGGGGATCAAGAGAATATCTAAACCTGGTTGCAGGGTATACGCTGATGCCGCCAATCTTCCCAGAGTAATGGGTGGACGCGGAATAGCTGTTCTTACAACTCCCAGAGGCGTTCTGACCGACGCCGAAGCAAGGAAGCAGCACGTGGGCGGCGAAGTACTGCTTCACGTCTGGTAAGGAGAGGTAGGAGCATGTCACGAATAGGCAGATTACCCATCCCAGTACCCGAAAAGGTAACAGTGACCAGTAAAAAGAACGTGGTCACCGTTAAGGGGCCGAAGGGCGAAATGAGCCTGACAATCCCCTCCGGGATCAAGGTCAAAATCGGTGATGAGATAGTACTATCACGGAAAAGTCAAACTAAGGAACTATCCATGCTTCATGGAACCATCAGAGCGCATCTTGCCAACAATATCAAGGGAGTCTCTATGGGCCACAGCAAGATCCTGATCGTTCACGGCAAAGGATACCAGGCTGAAGTTAAAGGCCGGATTCTTGAAATGCAGCTTGGCTTTTCACATAAAGTGCTATTTGAAATACCAGACGGTCTTGAGATCGTCATAAAACCCGGACAGAACACCTTTACGCTTACCGTGAACGGTATTTGCAAGCATCTGGTCGGTGCCTTCAGCGGAGAGCTGTATAAGATTAAAAAGGTTGAACCATATAATCTTATCGGATTCCGCTATTCCGATCAGCATGTCAAGCGTAAAGCTGTCAAAACAATAACCTAGTGTTAGGAGGAGACTGAAAATGGCTAAGTTAACCAGAAAACAGCGCCTCCGACGTCGACACTTCCATATAAGGAAGAGACTGTTTGGAACGGACGAAAAACCGAGGCTGCTTGTTAGAAGATCCCTGAAGCATATGGAAGCAAGTCTTATTAACGATCTGACGGGGGAGACACTGCTCACACTGACTACCAAATCAGGCAGTTTTTCAACTGTCAAGAAGGAAAGTAAATGCGAACAGGCTTCCAGACTCGGCAAACTTGTTGCCGACAGGGCTAAGGAAAAGGGTATTGATCAAGCTGTCTTTGACCGTGGTGGACATGCCTATCACGGTAGAGTCAAAGCACTGGCGGAAAATGCCCGTGAAGCCGGCCTCAGGTTATAGAAGGGACAGTCATTACATTGGATAGAACAAAGAATAAGAAGGACAGATCTAATCAGAAGCAGAAGCCGAGGGTTTCAAAACTCGAAGAAGCTGGACTGATCGACAGGCTTATTGCCGTAAACAGGGTAGCAAAGGTTACTAAAGGTGGTAGAAACTTCGGATTCAACGCGATTGTTGCGGTTGGAGACGCCAAAGGGAAAGTTGGAGTTGGACTGGGCAAAGCGACCGAATTACCGGAGGCTATAAGGAAAGCACAGGATTGTGCTCGAAAGAACATGATCAGTATCCCACTGATAGATAACCGGACGATTCCTCACAAGATCCTGGGCAGACATGGCGCTGGTAAGGTCATGCTTCGCCCGGCCAGTTCCGGTACAGGTGTTATCGCAGGATCCGCAGTCAGGGCAGTGATGGAATGTGCGGGGATAAAGGATGTGCTTACTAAATCCCAGGGTTCCAATAATCCTCATAACGTTGTCAAAGCTACCATGACTGGCCTGAAGGATCTTGTTCTGATCGACAGAGTCAGCGGATACCGACAGGCAGCTGTGGCCAGAAGGGGAAATGATGGCTGACAGGAAACTCAGAATAACCCAGATTAAGAGTGCAATCGGCCGTAAAGAAGTGCAGAAGCGCACTCTTAAAGCTCTAGGACTGAAAAGACTGCATCAAACCGTTATTCATCCTGACAGACCGGAAATACGCGGGATGGTAAACAGAGTTTTTCATCTTCTAGAGGTCGAGGAGGTTGAATAATGAGACGCTTACAGCATCTGAGACCTGCCAGGGGGGCTACTAAAGCCTCTTCCAGGCGAGGTCGCGGACGGGGTAGCGGCACAGGCGGAACCTCAGGCAAAGGCCATAAGGGACAGAGGGCCAGAAGCAGTATTCAGCCCTGGTTCGAAGGTGGCCAGATGCCTATACAGAGACGCATGAGCCATAAGGGATTCAACAATGCACGGTTTGCAAAGACGTTTCAGATAGTCAATGTTGAGAGTCTTGACAGGTTTGCTGCGGACAGTGTAGTAACGCCTGAGATAATGAAGGAAGCTGGGCTGGTTTCTTCTCGATTCCGCCCCGTGAAGATCCTTGGAAGAGGGGAACTGAAGAAGGCACTAACCGTATGTGCTCATTCATTCAGTTCCAGTGCTTCAGAGATGATTGAATCCGTCGGGGGCTCGGTGGAGGTGCTTTCTTAATGCGTGGTTTTGAGAATATCCTGAAGATTCCGGAGCTGAGGAAGAAGATATTCTATACTTTCCTTCTGCTTGCGGTTTACAGGGTAGGGGGCCATATACCGGTTCCAGGAATCGATGGTGATGCTCTCAACCAGGCATTCAGCAGCGGCGGCGGATTAATGGGTATGTATGACCTGTTTGTAGGAGGAGCTCTTCGGCGGGCTTCAGTATTTGCCCTTGGCATAATGCCGTATATCTCAGCATCGATCATCATACAGCTTCTGACTTCGGTATTTCCCTACTTCGAGAGACTGAAAAAGGAGGGCGAAGCCGGACGCCAGAAAATAACTGAAATCACAAGGTACGGTACCGTACTTCTTGCGATGATACAGGGACTTGGTATTTCGCAGTACCTGATAGGTCTTAATAACCAGGGTATGATGATAGTACCGAATCCGGGTCTTGCATTTACTATTCAGACCGTTGTAACTCTCATAACCGGTACGATATTCGTCATGTGGCTAGGTGAGCGTATAACGGAGCGGGGTATAGGCAACGGTATCAGCCTTATAATTTTCGCCGGAATCGTAGGCAGGCTTCCGGGGGCATTAGTGTCCATCTATCAGGACGTGTTCGTGCTTCAGCAGACCGGTTTCATAACCGCGATCTTCCTGGGCATTTTCATGTTTGCTATTGTAGCATTTGTTGTCCTCATGACTGAATCACAGCGAAGGATACCTGTTACCTACGCCAAACAGGTCAGGGGCAGGAAGGTCTACGGTGGCCAGAGCACCCATATTCCACTGAGGTTGAATACAGCCGGTGTTATACCGGTCATTTTTGCCCAGGCGTTTATGATGTTTCCCAGCAGCATAGCGATGTTCTTCCCCAATTCAGGGATAGATACGTGGGTAAACACGCATCTTGCACCTGGGGGAGTTGTTTATATAACCATATACTCCCTCCTGATCATCCTCTTCGCATACGTCTATACAGCAATAACCTTCAATCCACAGGACCTTGCTGAAAACATGAAGAAATACGGGGGGTTCATACCCGGAAGAAAACCCGGGAAGAGTACCGCGAAGTACATAGAGAAGGTACTTGTAAGGGTTACGCTGCCGGGATCGCTCTTCCTGGCTGCTATTGCAGTTCTGCCTATGCTCATGACCAGGCACGCCAATGTTAACTTCATGTTCGGCGGCACCAGCCTGCTTATCGTTGTCGGTGTTGCCCTCGAGACGCTCAGGCAGATCGAGACACATCTCCTTATGAGGCACTACGACGGATTCCTGAGTAAAGGCAAGATAAGAGGAAGAAGGTAACATGCGGATTACCTTCTTTGGACCACCGGGCTCCGGAAAGGGCACACAGGCGGATAGAATATCCTCCTGCTTCGGCCTGCAGCATATTTCAACAGGTATGCTTTTCCGAGAAGAGATTAAAAGTGGTTCAGAGCTGGGGAATCACATACGCAGACGGGTTGAACTGGGACATCTCGTAAGCGATGAGGTCGTTAACGAAGAAGTTCTGAAAAGAATAGAGAACGTCAGCGACTTCCTTCTCGACGGTTATCCAAGAAATCTGCCGCAGGCGGAATGCCTTGATAAATTCCTTGAGATCAATGAAAAACCACTGTCCGGGGCGGTTTTCATACAGATTTCGGACGAGGAGGTCATAAGAAGGCTTACCGGAAGGCTCGTTTGCAACTGCCAGGGTGGTAACCGGATGATGAGTGATGACAGCTGCAAAGAAGGTAATACATGTCCGGTTTGTGGTCGGGTCTTCGTAAGACGTGCCGATGACAGTCTGGAAGTAATTAGATTCAGGCTTGAACAGGACCACAATCTCAATATTCGCCTTCTGAAGTTCTACGAAAACAGACTTATTGAGATCGATGGTTCCGGTACAATAGATCAGGTGAACGAAAGAATCAGAAAAGAGCTGCTGACATGGGCATAATTGCCGGTGGAGATATCGATCTTATGAGGGAGTCCGGCAGAATAGTCAGACTTGCTCTTGAAGAGATGAAATCCTTCATTGAACCGGGAGTTTCTACAAGTGAGATCGGAGCTGTTGGAAGGAAAGTAATCGAAGCCGAGGGGGCGATACCATCTTTCCTTGGCTATAACGGTTTTCCGGCGGCAGTGTGTGTTTCAATCAACCATGAGGTTGTGCACGGTATTCCTTCCGCCCAAAGGATAGTGAAGGATGGAGATCTCGTCGGTATTGATGTTGGAGCCTTTAAGAACGGTTTCCATGGAGATGCCGCCGATACAGTAGTTATCGGGCTGGCTGATCCTCGGGCAATGCTGCTGGTTAAAACGGTGTACGAAGCCCGGGATAAGGGCATCGAAACCGCCAGACCTGGAAACACTCTGGGTGATATTGGTTCGGTGATTCAGGATCATGTGGAAGCCCAGGGATTCAGTGTTGTCAGGGCGCTTGTGGGTCATGGTATAGGCAGAAAGCTGCACGAACCGCCCCAGGTACCCAATTTCGGTAGAGCGGGAAGAGGGATGAAGATTGCAGAGGGTCTTACTCTGGCCATAGAACCGATGATTAATATCGGCGGATACAGAGTCAATACGCTGCAGGATAACTGGACCATTGTTACCGCTGATGGCAGCCTCTCTGCTCATGCCGAACACTCTATCGTTGTATGTGGTGATGAACCGCTGATATTGACGGCATGATGATAATTACCAATGATATGCGTTCTGTTACAATTTTAGAGAGGATTAACTGTGGCTAAGAATGTTCCAAGAGATGGAACCGTAGTTGATACGCTGCCGAATTATCAGTGCCGTGTTGAACTTGATGGAATGAATGGACATGTGGCTCTATGCTACATATCAGGTAAAATGCGAATGAACAATATACGGATTCTGGTGGGTGACAGGGTAACGGTTGAGCTCTCACCATATGACCTGAACCGTGGCCGTATTACTTACAGGTATAAGTGAGGATCGAACAATGAAGGTACGCAGCTCAGTCAAAAAGATCTGTGAATACTGCAGAATAATTCGAAGACGCGGGAGGGTTCTTGTAATCTGTTCTCGCAACCCAAAGCATAAACAGAGACAGGGATAAATAGAGATCAAGGCAATTATGGAGGTAATCAGTGGCAAGAATCGCAGGAATTGATCTTCCACCTAGAAAGCATATTCTATATGCACTGCCATATATTTATGGAATAGGTCTGGCTTCCTCAAGAGATATTCTTGAGAAAGCGGGAATAGATTTCACTGTAAAAACAGATGATCTTACGGAAACAGAAGTAGCCGCTCTCAGAAAAGTCATCGATGCCGACTATAAGGTGGAAGGTGCGTTGAGAGCGGAAGTAAACATGAACAAAAAGAGGCTGATGGATATCCGGTGCTACCGCGGGCTTCGGCATCGCAGAGGACTTCCGGTCCGAGGCCAGAGAACCCGTACAAATGCTCGTACATGTAAAGGACCCAAGTTCGGGCGAAAGAAACGTTAGGAGGCGGTTGTGCCAAAAGGATCCAAGGTGAAGGCCAGTAAAAAAGCCACTAAAAAGAAAACATTAAAAGTAACTGATGTTCACGGCATAGCTCATGTGAAATCCTCGTTCAATAACACAATGATAACAATCACTGATAGAAACGGAAATGTTATTACCTGGGCAAGCGGAGGAACCACTGGAGTTAAAGGGACACGAAAGGGAACCGCATTCGCCTCCGGGCAGGCAGCGGTTCAGGCGGCTGAGAAGGCAATGGAAGCGGGATTGAAGAAAGTGGAGATCTGGGTAAGAGGACCCGGATCAGGACGTGAAGCCGCAGTCAGGGCTCTCCAGTCAACCAATCTTGAGGTAACAGCAATAAAGGATCAAACCCGGATACCGCACAACGGGTGTCGTCCATCGAAGCGCCGACGCGGCTAGCATGAATTAATAGTCCTCAAGGGGCTTAACACACCCGGGTTGCCAACCCGGGAGGAGGATCAGATGTTATATAAGAGTCTATATCTTCCGGATATGATCAAATGGGAGGAAGATTCTCTCTCCGATACATTCGGCAGGCTTGAGATTACCCCACTGGAAAGAGGTTTCGGACGGACACTGGGCAATGCCCTCAGAAGAGTGCTTCTCTCTTTGCTCGAGGGTTTCGCACCCGTTTCTCTTTCAATCGAAGGAGTTGAACATCAGTTTTCCACAGTTCCCGGCGTTATCCAGGATGTAACGGAACTGGTTCTCAACGTAAAATCTCTGATTTTCAATCTCCAGGGAGAGAGAAAGGGTTCCATCAGACTGAACGTTTCCGGAAAGGGAGAGTTCACAGCCAAAGACCTTAGCGGGGACAAGCATGTGAGTGTTATCAACCTGGATCAGGAAATTGCGCAGCTGGACGGCACCGGAAAGCTTTCCATGGAGATATCTGTTGAGAAAGGGAAAGGCTATATCCCTGCCGATGAGTGGAGTATTCATGGAAAGGAAGAGAAGGCTGGAACTATCCTTCTTGACTCATGGTTCTGCCCTGTAAGGAAGGTTAATTACCAGGTGACAAGCGCCAGGGTCGGAGACAGAACCGATTACGATCATCTTATCATGGATATAGAGACAGATGGAAGCATCGACCCCAAGGAAGCAGTGAATGAAGCCTGTGAGATAATCATTGAGCATCTTCAGATGATACCAGGCGGTCTGGAGCCGGAGGAAAAGCCGGATCTTATTAATGAGGAAAAAGACAGCAAGAACGATTTTCTGTCCTTTGCAGTTGATGATACTGACATTCCTACCAGGATAGCGAATGTGCTGAAATCGGCAGGAATTCAAACTGTAAGAGACCTGATTGAAACCAAGAGCGCGGACATTCTGAAGATCGGCGGGTTCGGCCCCTCTTCACTGGATACCGTAAACGAGGTTCTCAAAAAACAGAATCTATCAATAGACGACTGATACCCAGTCGCCGGGAGAACTGACATGCGTCACAGAAAAAAAATTGCCAAGCTGGGAAGGAAACCTGAAGCGAGAAGAAGAATGCTTCGTAACCTGGTTACCTCTCTGATAATGGAGGAGAGGATCACGACCAGCCTGGCACGGGCAAAAGCTGCGAGAAGTGCTGCGGAGAAGATAATAACAAAGGGTAGAAAAGATTCGCTTCATGCGAGAAGGCATGTAGCGAGATACGTTTACGGAAGCAAAGTGGTTCAGAAGGTTTTCAATGAGCTGGGACCCCGCTATGTAGACCGAAACGGTGGATACACACGTATTCTTAAGCTCGGCCCCAGAAAGGGAGATGCTGCTGAAGCATGCATTCTTGAGCTGGTTGATTCACCCGTTGAATTTACTTCAGACAGCAAGTAGCGTTTGCGGCATAAGCTTGAAAAAATAGCCGTTCTGACCAGCGGGGGTGATGCCCCCGGGATGAACGCCTGCATAAGGGCCACGGTAAGGAGAGCTCTTAACCGTGGCCTTTCCATATCCGGTGTCAGAAAAGGGTACGAAGGTCTGATAGACAACGACTTCGTTGAGCTGAAATCTTCAGATGTCAGCAATATCATTCAGCGCGGA
>RCND010002335.1_pt1 | contig 10530 bp, 5 predicted proteins | sample 2041351 | NCBI WGS metagenome assembly RCND01 (sample SAMN09708230, study PRJNA481090) | Marine sediment metagenome, whole genome shotgun sequencing project. | biome: marine sediment; feature: ocean; material: sediment; isolation source: Sewage treatment plant 12B marine sediment (STP12B) ...
ATGGATATGGAATCCCTGGTGGCACTTCCCCTGGAAGAGGCGATGAATGAGTTGGATGATATCAAACGGATTATTACCAATGTCAGGGATGGCATTGCAGTGATCTCCGTCGAATTTGAATTCAAAACCGATGCCGACGAAAAATATGATGAGGTTGTCCAACAGGTGAATAGCATCCGGAATACATTACCTGCAGAGATATTGCAACTTGAGACCTGGCAGTGGTCCATTTCCGATATGTCCATGATGCTCCTGGCCCTGGTTTCCGAGGATGCTCCATATAGTGAGTTGGAGCAGACCTCAGAGGTGCTTCGCAAACGAATTGAGAAGATAAGGAGCATTCGAAAGGTAAGCTCCTATGCACTGCCGGAGCAAGAGGTTCATATTCATCTGGATTTCGAAAAGATGGCCATGGTGAACACTACCCTGGACCATATTACACGGGCTATTCAAAGCAATAATATGAATATTCCGGGGGGAGATATTTCCCTGGGAGCCACCAACCTGAGTGTGAAATCGTCCGGGTCCTTCAAGGATCTTGACGAGATCAGGAACATGGTGGTTAATTCGAATAAGGGAAGGCTTATCTATTTGCGGGATGTTGCTGACATTGATTACGGGTATGAGAAACAGAATTACATGGCCAGATTTGGGGCCAAATCGATTCGGAGCGACAAGCCGGGAGGTACGCGTTGCATCTTCCTTGGAATCAGTCAGAAGGAGGGCCTGAATGTTTTGAAGACTGGCCAGGATCTGGATCCTGTCATCGAGGCCTTCAGGGAGGAGCTGCCTTCCAATATGCGCATGGAGGTAATCTATAACCAGCCACAGGTTGTTGAAAAGAGAATCAATGGCTTTATGAGTAACCTGCTCCAGGGAATTGTGCTGGTGGGCCTTGTGATATTTCTGTCACTGGGTTTCCGTTCCTCCATGGTGGTGGTAATTGCCATTCCCCTGTCGCTGATCATTGGGTTGGGCTTTGTGGATATGGCTGGCTTTGGTCTGCAACAGACTTCCATAGGCGGATTGGTGGTGGCACTTGGACTGCTGGTAGATAACTCCATTGTGATGGTGGAGAATATCAACCGCTACCTTCAGATGGGGCATTCCCGGAGAGAGGCTTCCATCCTGGCGGCCTCGGAAATTGGATGGCCCGTAGTCACAGCTACTCTTACCACGGTCCTGGCATTTCTACCCATTGCGGCCATGCCCGATAAGGCCGGTGAATTTATTAAATCGCTCCCGGTGACCATTGCGCTTACCCTTACGGTTTCCCTCTTTATTGCCCTTGCTTTTACACCAATGATTACAAGTAAATTATTTAAGGAAGTGAAGCCAGGAACCGTCAAAAAAAAGGGTGCAAGAAAGGTCCTGGCCTGGGTGATTGAACATCCCTTCCGGAGAACCCTGACAGGAGCCCTAAAAAGGCCGGGATTTACCATGCTTTTGGCATCCCTGTTCCTGGTAGGTTCCCTGGCCATGTTTCCCCTGGTAGGTGTTAGCTTCTTCCCCAAAGCGGAACAAGCTAACCTGATGGTACAGGCCACCCTGCCCGAGGGATCGAGCCTTGACCGGACCGACCAGGTAGCAACTTACATAGAGTCTGTTCTGGATACCATGCCCGAGGTCAAGTACTATGCCACCAATGTGGGACATGGCAACCCGAGAATCTATTATAACGTTTTTCCCAAGCGGCATGATAAATGTTTTGCTGAGATTTATGTACAGCTGTATCATTATGACAGTGAATTATTTGCAAACACCATAGATGATATGCGTCATGCGTTTGAAAGCTATCCTGGGGCAAGGATCAAGGTGAAAGAGTTTGAGCAGGGGCCCCCCTTTGATGCCCCGGTCCAAATTTACCTGAAGGGTGATGACCTGGATGTTCTAAAAGAGATTTCGTCAGATGTGGAAGGGATGATACGGGAACAAGCCGGAGCCATTAATATTGAGAATCAACTTGTGAAGACAAATACAGAATTGCTTCTGAAGATCAATAAAGAAAAGGCCAATATATTCGGGGTACCTGTGGTCGAGATCGATCGAACTATCCGGACCGCTGTTGCGGGCATGGTCATATCCAGTTTCAGGGATCCTGCAGGAGAGGATTACCGGGTGGTTCTAAAAATGGATCGTGATGATAAGTTTGGAGAAGAAGAGCTGGAACGGATCTATGTCTCTTCGCTTTCTGGCAAACAGCATCAATTAAAGCAGTTTGTGGATATTCAGCTGCAGCAGGCTCCCAGTTCCATAAGCAGGTATGATATGGAGCGGACCGCGGAGATCCTGGCAGATGTAAAAAGCGGATATACCCTTGATGATGTGATGGATCCGGTCATTGAAAAGCTGGAGAAGTATCCCATGCCTGCTGGCTACTCCTACACCATAGCTGGTGAACTTGAAGGAAGAAGTGATGCATTTGGTGGGGTAAGCAATGCCGTGATCATAGCCATTATTTCCATTCTGTCGGTACTGGTACTGCAGTTCAGGTCCATCAAGCAGCCACTGATTATATTCCTGGCGATTCCTTTTGCAGTGACCGGGATGATATGGGCCCTGTGGATCACGGGAAACACCTTTTCATTTACTTCCTTTGTCGGGCTGACCAGCCTGGTGGGCATTGTGGTGAATAATTCCATTATCCTGGTGGACTATATCAATAAGCTGCGGGAGCGTGGCATTCCCTTGAATGAAGCCCTTCAACAGGCTGCAGAAACCAGGCTTACCCCAATTGTCCTTACAGCTCTGACTACCATTGGCGGCTTACTCCCTCTGACTCTGCAGGGAGGGACTCTTTGGGCCCCCATGGGCTGGACCATTATCGGGGGATTGCTGGTATCGACCCTGCTTACCCTGGTGATTGTGCCGGTCATCTATAAATTACTGGAGAAGAAGGAAGTGAAAATTGAGCATGTTTGATAGTTGTTTTTATGGGAACTACATTCTAATTTGCCTGTGAATCATACATCGGAAGGAAGCCTGGAATATTCTTCATCCATATCATTACAATAAGGCTGATTCGTAGGAGATTACGTGTATGAAGTAATTGCGCCAGATGGAATGGTGGAAAACTACTTTATAAACCCTTGCACATTTGGTATATATTTATATCATGATGAAAGTCAGGTATATATTGCTGCTTATGCTCCTGGCAGCCGGTACGGCGCTGAACGGGCAGTATACAAAAGAATTTAAACGAATATATTTCGATGCGGATTACCTTCTCGAAACAGAATTTTATGAGGAGGCTTTCAGCCGTTATAAGAATCTCTTAACCCTTGATCCCGGAAACAGTAATATCCTGTTTCACTGCGGAACATGTTGCCTTCATATACTGGGAAGCGAGGATCAGGCCATTACCTATCTGAAAGAAGCCGTTGAAGGAGTTAGCTTGTCTTATAAGGACAAATCACATAAAGAGTCTGGAGCTCCTGTAATATCTTATTTTCTGCTGGGAAAGGCCTATCACCTGGATTATCAGTTTTCCAATGCAGAGGAAAACTATTCAAAGTATCTGGAACTCGGAGCCAACCAGAGGCCCCTTCAACTTGAGTATGCTAAAGTACAGCTTGAGGCATGCAAAAGGGCCTCCAAAATTGTACGTACACGTCCCGTTTTTGAATTTCAGAGTGTGCTGGAACATTTCGATAAGGACCTGCCCTCCTGCAGTAACCCGGTCATCTCGGGTGATGGGAATATCCTTTTATTCCTGGTGGATTATCCTGCTGATAAGAAGATCATGATGACTACCCGCACCGATAGTCTATGGTCAAGACCAAGGGTTATCAACAGCGAAATAGGCATGGTGGGGGAGACATCTCCTGTCTCTCTTTCTTACGATGGCTTAGATCTCTACATGGCACATCAGTACTATTCCCATTCAGATATTTTTGTTTCACATTTTGAAGGGGGCCGATGGACCGAGGCAGAACCCCTGGGGTACAAAATCAACGGACGAACTTCCGAGAACCATGCCAGTATTTCCAGAGATGGAGAATCACTCTATTTCACCACCGATGTGAGGGGAGGCTCTGGTAGTTACGATATTTACGTATCACGCTTGGAGGAGAAGGGAGAATGGGGTGAACCTATTAACCTGGGACCTACAATCAACACCCCCTTTGAGGAGCGTACACCCTTTATTTCCAGTAACGACTCCATTCTATTTTTTAGTTCGCAGGGACATACTTCCATTGGGGGACTGGATGTTTTTTATTCCCACCTGAACATTGATGGTAGCTGGAGTGAACCTGAAAACCTGGGCTACCCGGTTAACACAACAGGTGACGATCTGTTCTTCAATCCCGGCTGGAACGAACTGGAGGGTTATTATGCGGTCCGGAGGCAGGATGATCCCACCTCAAGTACTATCAATATGGTCATGGAACTGGAATACGAAGAGGAGCTTGCACAGGCAACACCAGTTGATTCGGTGATTACTGATCTCCCTCTTACTAAAGAAGAACCGGTAGCTGTGGTCGAAGTAGCTGTGGTCGAAGTGCCTGTGGTCCAAGTAGCTGTGGCCGAAGTGCCTGTGATTACCGTGGAGAAGGCCATTGAGCCACCCAATACAGATGAGGTTGAAAATGTGTTAAACGAGTGGAGTGATCCCGAACCGGTCGTCCCGGTGATAGTGTACGCTGAAACTCCTGCCTACATAAATGAACTTATAACGAGTGTTCCATTTGATTTCAACAAGTATGAGCTGGGCATGGCAGCCATGCTTGAGGCAGAAAAAATTGCCGACCTGATGAACGAATACCCGGATGCTATTATATCACTTACCGGACATGCCGATGCGACAGGAACTGCAGATTACAATATGTTACTATCTATGCATCGGGCCGATAACATTGCCAATTATCTGGAAATGAGAGGTGTGCGTAGGAGTCGGATTCATGTGGATGGAGTGGGGGAGTCAGCTCCAAAGGCAAAAAATACATTTGAAGATGGGGCGGATGCTCCATTGGGAAGATATCTTAACCGCCAGGTATATGTGAAGATATCAGGAAGGCTTTCTGCTGAATCGGGACTTGCTGGTGTTTATATTCCGGCGAACCTGAAGAGCAGGGGAGATCAGTCTGGCAAGGTTCAGGAGTTCTACTATTCTATCCAGTTGAGTGCTTCCCGGACCTCCAGTTCTTTATCCTTGTTTGAGGGTCTGGAAAATGTAATTGAATACCCATGTAAAGATGGCTTTTACAGGTATGCTACAGGATCATATCGTAATTTCCAGGAGGCCCGGGACCACTTAAAAGAGGTTCAGAAAAAGGGCTACCAGGATGCCTTCATTCAGACCCGGGAGTGGTATGAGAGAGCCATGAAATAGTCCTCTTGCTATTCTGACTTATATAGATTGGGAATAAATTAGAATTTCCATCTCGTGTTCAGCGTATCTTTAAATAAGGTAAGGCCTTTTCTGTCAAAGCATTTGTCCCCCCTTAATATATACCAGAGCATAGCTCATGCCCGGCGCAGTCCTATTTCAACAGATTTGCTACAGAATTGAATGTTATTTTGGCGAAAATGTAAAAATTGAAAACTATGAAGAATCTGATCTACCTGGTGCTCATCCTTTTTATTCTAAGCTCTTGTGACAATACAACTGAGCCGGATCCGCCCATAAGTCTTGCCGATTCCATCAGTATGGGTTCAGGTTATGTTGATGAAGTATATTATAGTCTCGAGAACGGCATTGTACTGGCCTCTCCTCGTTCCGCCTGGGATATCGCATTTTCGACGGATCCAATGAGCTCGACGATTTTAAGCAATGAAGGTTACGGCGTAGAGGTCTTGACTTACCCATCGGGAGACAAAACAGCATGGGATGCCATTGATACCACAGGCATCTCAGAATGGCCCGCCATGTATAATTCAGATACTTCCTGGTATTATGGCGCTTTTGATAGAAATGACACAGGTCATCCCGATTACGGCTGGGGAGTTTATAATACACAAACACATGATGTTATGGGAGATTCACTCTTTATTATTAAAACAGGTGATGGATCAATAAAGAAGATTTTCATAGAGAAACGTGCCGCCATGACAAACTCCTTTTCCATTAAATATGGGGATCTTGATGCTGCGGGTGAAACCAAGGAAATAGCTTGCAGTCAGTATACCTCCAAAAACTTTGTCTATTTCTCACTTACAAGTGGAGAGATACTTGATATTGAGCCTGAGACCAGCTCCTGGGATCTGCTGTTTACGAAGTATTATGATGAGTCAATTCCTTACTATGTTACCGGAGTCCTGACAAACAAAGAGCTTGAAACAGCAGAAGTCAGAGACACTGATCCAGGATTGGCCGATCCATCCACTGCTGTTTTCAGCTCTCATATTTCCATCATCGGTTCTGATTGGAAAGACTTTGATATGGGAAGCTTTAGCTACGTCATTGAGCCTGATCTTTGCTACTTTGTGAAGAAAGGGGAGGATATTTTCAAAATAACCTTTACCGGAACCGACGGCAGTGCTTCAGGCAAGATTGTTTTTGAAAAAGAAAAGTTAGATTAATTGCAATCGCCAGGGATGTTGAAGAGAGCAATTTGTGCCACCGTCATTCTTGCTGTGTGTAGTTATTGTGACGTGTTTTCGCAGTCGAACCTTGTTATCGTAGACAAGGAGACGGGAAACACGCTTCCCAATGCCAATGTATGTTTTGAAAGTCTGGATAAGAAGAATACTTCTTATTCAATTTCTGACGAAAACGGAGTGGTAAAAAATGCCCTGCAAAAGAGATCTCTTGTTTCTGTTTCATTTGTAGGTTATCAGACCTTGTTAGATACAATAACGCCGGGCACCTCGCGATCTTTGTATCTACTGCCTTCAATGACTGGTTTTGAGGAAGTAGTTGTCACGGCTCAATTTTCACCAAAGAGGATCGATCAATCCATCTATAAGGTAAAGGTGATCGACAATAGTACTGTAGAGAAAAAAGGAGCCACAAATTTGTCGGAGCTGATTTCCAACGAGCTGAATTTTTCCTATGAAAGAGATGCAGCCCTGGGGTCGAGTGTTCGGATCCAGGGACTGGGTGGTGAACATGTAAAGATCCTGGTGGATGGCGTACCCATGGTTGGGAGACAGAACGGAATCCTGGACCTAAGTCAGATAAATGTCTCTTCCATTGACCATATTGAGATTGTTGAGGGTCCCATGTCGGTGATCTATGGCAGCAATGCCATGGCCGGGGTCATCAACATTATTACGAAGGAGAACAAGCGAAAAAGTGTTTCGGCCGGCGTAGAGGGCTATTACGAAACAGTGGGGGTCTATGATTTGGACGCGAATTTCTCTGCAAATACAGGCAAAAATGCTTTTGGACTCTCAGCGGGCAGGTATTTTTTTGGTGGATATTCAGAAGTCGATACCTCCAGGGCCAGGGAGTGGAATCCCAAAGTACAGTATAACATAGATGGATACTACTCCCTGACTCTTAAAGATTGGAAAGGGAAACTGTCTGCAAGTTACTTCGATGAAGAACTTCGGGATAATGGGAATTTGAATCCGGATCTTAATTATGAAGGAGCCTTTGATTATCACCATTTTACGAATCGGTGGGACACAAAAATAGACCTGAATAAAATGCTGGGAGATAAGCAATATATTCAGGTAGCCGGAGCATATTCCAGTTACAGAAAATCCAAAATAAGCTATCTGAACGATCTTGTGAACCTGGAGAAAACTGTGCTTCCGTCCGAATCGGCCAATGATACAACCACCTTCACTAACTATTTTAGCCGGGGGACTTACAGCAATGAGGAACTAGGGTGGATCACCTTCCAGGGGGGCTACGAGATTAACTATGAGACAGCGGTCAGCAAAAGGTTGACTGAGACAGAAACCATTGGGGATGCCTCTGGCTTTCTAAGCATGAATATTGTACCATATAAAAGTTTTAATCTGCAGCCCGGAGTCAGGTATATCTATAATTTCAAATTCGAAGCTCCACTGGTGTACTCACTGAATGTCAAGTGGGACATCTTCAAATTAATGAGTCTGCGGGGCTCTTATGCCAAGGGATTCCGGGCGCCTTCCATAAAAGAGCTGTATCTGAATTTCCAGGACATCAATCACAATATTCTGGGAAATCCGGATCTGGAGGCTGAAACCGGTAATAATTATAATGTTTGGCTGGACATAAATCTTGGTAAAAAGAGCCATCAAATATCGAACTCAACGAATGTCTACTACAACAAAATAAATAACAAAATAGAACTCTTGTATGATCCGGACGACCCCACCTCTGCCATCTATTTTAATGTTCCTGCAGGCGCTATGATCTCCAAAGGGTTTTCTTCCAGTATCACCTATAAGCTTCACCCCAGATTAACACTGAATTCAGGAGTATTTCACAATAAGCTCTCCAGTATTATCAATACCAGTGAGTTCACAAAGAATACTGATTTCACTGCGAATATGAAATACAAAAATGTGAAGTACCGCTTCGAACTATCTCTTTTTTACAAGTATACAGACAGATATAGCAGGTATGTGGGTTCCATGGATATGGATAGCGGGGAGATCTACGATGTCTCTCTGAGTTACCTGGATGCCTATCATAATATGGATGTCACCCTGAGTGTCCCCATGTTCAATAGTGCAGTTCGATTAACGGGAGGGGTAAAAAATATTTTTGACAATACCTCCATTAGCTCTTCGGGTGGCGGAGCAGTGCATTCCGGAGGTTCAAGTGGCAGCGCATTGATGAATTGGGGACGTACCTGGTTTCTGAAGGCAAGCTTTGCATTTAACAGATTTGATAAGTAGGAAGAGATGAAGTGGAAGGTTTATAGTGTTTTGATATTCTTTGTTCTGGCTGCAGTGTCCTGTTTTGAAGAAGACCAGGCTGTACCTCCCTATCAGCTCCCCGCAGATGTGGATACGCTATCTGTTCAAAACTCCATTTATCAATACCAGGTATACTTCGATTTTAGTTCCGGGTCTGTTGTATCTGAGAATGAAAATAGTGATTGGGTTTTGTCTTTCGAATGCAGCGACTCCGGGTATCACATCCGGATCAACTCCTCCGATTTCTGGGGTGTTGCCCCTACAGGATCGACAGATATTGAATCTGTATTCACTTCGGATCCGGACTATATATGGAAGCAGGACAGATCTGATGGCAATCCCGATTCCACTGCAGTAGGCTCCTGGGTAAGTTTTGACAATGGAATACCAGGCTATACCAGGGAAGTCTATCTACTTGGTAAATACGATGGAATTGGATACAATCTTGCTAAAAAGGTTCAATTCATATCTGTAAGTGATGAAAGATATACATTCCTCATAGGCGATCCGGAGGTGAGCGATCCGGATACGATCGAAGTACTCAAGGATAACAATATCTCTTACATTCAATTCTCCATGGAAGATAACAGCAGCATTGGGCTGGAACCAGAGAAGGAGAGCTGGGACATCCTGTTCGCGCAGTATTTCACAATTCTGTATACAGACGATAGCATACCTGCTCCGTATTATGTGCGAGGAGTCCTGCTCAATCCAAATCAGGTTGAAGCTGCATTGGACACTACCATACATTTCCTGGATGTGAATTACTCCAATGCCATTCAAAACACCTTCTCCTCGGCACAGGATATCATTGGTCACGATTGGAAATCAGTAAGGGTGGATGAAGCCAGTAATTCAGCCGAGTACAAAGTCAGGCCGGGCTATACCTACATCGTAAGAGATGCAAACAATGATCTTTATAAGTTCCGCTTTAAAAGCTATTTCAGTACCTCTGGAATAAAGGGCTATCCCTCCATTGAATTTGCGAGATTAAGTACTAACTAAATCACTCACTTATGCTACCACTTGCCAGGATCGCCGCCACAGTTGTCACACTTGCCTTAATATCTTACTCTGTTGCCATCATTACCGAACAGAGAAAAAGGAAGGTCATTAACCTGGTACTGGTATTTTTATCTCTGGGTGTCCTGTTGGATATAGGGGCGACCACCATGATGATTATCGTCTCTGAAAATAGTCCCTTCACCCTGCATGGAATACTGGGCTACTCCTCACTGACCGCCATGGTAATTGATGCGGTTTTGCTCTGGAGATTCAGAATGAAGAAGGGTTCCCAGGAGAAAGTTGCCCGTCCGGTGCACCTCTATTCCAGAATAGCCTACATCTGGTGGGTGACTGCCTATATCACCGGAACACTGATGGTGTTGTTAAAGTAAGAAGCGGATTTACATGTGATTATGAATCCTATGAACTTATGGAAATAGCACACTTCACTCCATCTGCAGCACTGGAGATGATGCCTCCTGCATATCCGCTGCCTTCTCCAACGAAATAGAGATTTTCGTAGCCGGTACACTTTCCCTCTTTGTCGCGCGAAACTTGAATGGGAGAGGAAGTTTTACTTTCCAGGCCCATCAGAAGCCCCTTGTCGAAACCACGCAGTTTCCTGCTAAAATCCTTTATTCCTTCGCTTATGGCCTGACTTACCATTTTGGGAATCATGTTAAATAGAGGTGCGGATTGTAAGCCCAGAGGGTAGCTGCTATCTGA
>RCND010002336.1_pt1 | contig 10526 bp, 11 predicted proteins | sample 2041351 | NCBI WGS metagenome assembly RCND01 (sample SAMN09708230, study PRJNA481090) | Marine sediment metagenome, whole genome shotgun sequencing project. | biome: marine sediment; feature: ocean; material: sediment; isolation source: Sewage treatment plant 12B marine sediment (STP12B) ...
GGATTGCAGCCGGGCAGAGTAATGGATACCCTGGGAGATCTGTCCGTGTCGGGAATGGGAACTTCAACTGGTTCGGGAATGACATCGAAGCCCTCCGAGACCTCTCGAGCTGTCAGTGATTCCGGCGCGGTAAGGTATTTATGCGATTTTATTTGAAGTTCCTGCGGAAGGGAACTGCCTTCGATGCTGACCCTGACAGCTTTTCCATAGAAGGTTTTCCCGCTATTCCTTTTAACCGAGGCTGACAGAAAGGGGGTATCAAGGGACGAAAGAATCCTTCCCCTGCGATCGAATTCAGCCCGGAAACTGTCATCTCCGATTTTGAAAAGGTAACTGAATATTTCCCGCCCGGTCTCCGTTCTCTGCTCGTCAGGTTCAACTTCCAGCTCTCGTGCGAAGCAGTCGTACCAGTCTGTATCCCCCAGAAAATCTCTGAATTCAGTCCTGCCTAGAAGGAAGGGCATGTAGTTCTGCATGTACACCATGCTGTCGGGCACCCAGAAGAACCCTGTCTTTTTGTAAAGAGGCATGGCTTTGAGGTTCGCAGGCCAGGTGTGGAGGTCTATCCGGTAGTACCCATCTTCGGCCGTTCTTCTGACAGCGTCCAGAAGGAGTTTTTTGCCAAGTTTTTTGCCATGAAGGTCCGAAACAACATTCAGCAGCGCCACATATGCTGCATCAGGTTCGCCTCCGTAGGGGGTTGTGCGGCAGTAGCCCACAACCCTGCTGCCCTCAATAGCAAGCACCGTGTACAGTTTCCCGGAAGAATTCTCTTCCATCTCAATGCTCTCTGCAGTGAATTCAGATGCGCCAAGAAATCCAGGAGGCCACCCCTCTCTGCTCTCGGACCACATTCTGGCAACCGCGGCGGCATTCAGCTTAGTATATATTTCGAAACTGACCGTTTCCATCATTTTCCAAGGAATAAAGAACTCAGGCTCTTACCTTCATGTGTTCGTTTTATGGCCTCAGCGAATATCCTCGCGACGGATAGCGTTTCAATTTTAGTGACAGGACCCCCTATAACCTTCTCGGCGGCCTCAGTATCGAATTCGACAGTATCAGTAACGTACAGCTTCGTCAGGGGGCTGTCCTCTATTCTCAGAACAGCGTTGCAGGACAGAATTCCGTGAGTAACAAAAGCGTAGACCGCTTCAGCCCCCCGTTCAAGTGCGATTTCGGCAGACATGACAAGGCTTTTACCTGAAAGAGTTTCGTCATCGTTCATGATGACCGTTCTGCCGGTCAGGTCGTCTATGCCCTCGACTGTTTTTATGTGCGGTGTTTCGCTGTCGTCAAGCCTGACCTTCTTGACGTAACCTGTTTCGATATCGGGAGATCGGCCGGCATCCTTGAGGGATCGGGCCACATGCATAGCCAGAAAATCGTTGTTCGTGATGCTGCCCGAATCGGGGGCCAGGAAAGCGAGTTTATCCGAGCCGAATGAGACTATTTTGTCAACAAAAACCTCATCAGCGTGCAGCTGGTCAACCGGGATGTTACTGAAACCCTGGCTCTGGGGGCAGTGGAGTGTCATGGTAAGAACACGATCGGCCTGAACCGATTCAAGCATGTCGAACATCATCTTGGCGGTTATGGCGATTCTGGGCTTATCCTTCTTATCGCTTCTTGCGTATGGGAAATAGGGCGTTACCGCGGTTATTCTTCCAGCGCTGTCCTTGAGAGCGTAGATCATCTGCAGCAGCTCTAGAATATCACCGGAAACCGTGCCGAAAGCCTTTTCCCTGTCCTGAAAGATGGATCTTTCTCCGGACTGAATTACGAATACATCCTTTTCGCGAACGGTCTCTCCAACAAAATTCACCATAAGATTTCCGTTGGAGAACTGTACGAAATCCACAGGCTCAGGTTCTATCCCGAGGATTTCACATATACGTAATCCGAGCGTCTGGCTGGTCCTACCGCAGCATATGGCTATATTGCCGAACATTAGGTTTCCCTCCGTTGCAGGAAATCAGATAGCTAGAAGCGTATCCCAATTTTCATCTACAGTAACCAGCAAAAGGTTTAGCATTACAGCAAATGAATCGTAACCAAGTCCGTTCTCCGTGGAGAATGTGTACATTGCCGATACATCCCCCGATTCTGGATCTATTGCGAACTTGACCCATGTATTGTCCCAGTTAAGCTGCGCAACAACTTCGAGGGCAGCAGTTCTTTCGGCTCCGGACTCGGGCACGACACCGGGAGTAAGAGCCACAAGAAGGCACCCCTCCATCTCCGAGTCCGCAAGAATGTACATATAAGGGATCTGGGTTTCATCCTCTGTTTCCGCCAGCAGCATGAACTCGTTCTCAGCTCTTTCGTAGACCAGATCTTCGCCGATCTGATCAAGGTATCCCTGAACTATATCGCCACTTACCTCTGCGAAGGAAATCGCTGTCAGTACAAACAAAACAGTAAGAACATTTTTCAAACCTGAACCTCCATTTTTTGGGTTATGCATAGAAAATAAAGACCATTATATTATGGTCATTGAAAGAGCTTTCGGGAAGTGTTTATGGCGAAGGTAAAACGAAGGCTATTTGAAAACTGATTGACAGGGTCTCCCGCTGCGAACCAGCGGGATTAGCGTATTTAGAATAACCGGAGGCGGCAATGGATCGCAAAATAAGAGTACTGATTGGAAAACCCGGCCTCGACGGACACGACCGGGGAGCCAAATATATAGCAAGAGCCCTGAGAGATGCCGGCATGGAAGTCATCTATACCGGGATACGCCAGACACCGGAAGCAATCGTCAACGCAGCCATCCAGGAGGATGTTGATTTTGTAGGCCTCTCCCTTCTTTCCGGAGCCCATAATCATCTCTTCCCTGAAGTTGCCGCGCTTCTTGCATCGAAGGGCGGCTCGGACATAATCCTTTTTGGCGGCGGTGTTATCCCGGAGGAAGATATCCCCGGTCTGAAAAAAGCGGGGTTTAAAGCCATATTCACGCCTGGAACCCCCGCAACCGAAGTTGTGGATTTCATTGAGCAGGAAATCCAGACCCGCTGAACCAGCCGCGGAAGCAACCGCGGAGATAGACTTGCTTTCCAGCGAGGCAAACTATTTCGTGCATAAAGTACGGAGTTTTGACCAGCGGGGACTGGCGAGAGTTCTTTCAATGGTAGAGAACGCGCACCCTCTTGCTCCTTCGATACTGCATTCCCTATACAACCCGCAGCGGTCAAACCTTACCATCGGTATTACCGGTCCCCCGGGAGCAGGGAAGAGTACACTTACAAACCGCCTTATATCGTACTATAGACGGCATAACAATAGAGTCGGTGTAATTGCTGTGGACCCATCCTCACCCTTCTCCGGGGGAGCCCTTCTGGGGGACAGGGTAAGGATGCAGGAGCACGCTTCAGATCCGGGAGTATTTATCCGAAGCGCCGCTAACAGAGGTCACCTTGGAGGGCTTTCCGGAACCACGAGAGATGTCCTTGAAATTCTTGTCGCAGCATCGTTTGACCCGGTGCTTGTTGAAACCATGGGGGTTGGTCAGGCGGAGGTTGAAATTGCATCCCTTGCGGACATAACTCTTCTGATGCTGGTGCCTGGTCTGGGTGACGAAGTACAGACCATGAAGGCAGGGATCATGGAGATAGGGGACATTATAGTTCTGAACAAGGCTGACAGATCCGGCATAGAACAATTGGAAATGTCAGTGAACGCAAGTCTTGAGCTCATTCCCGACCAGGCAGACAGGCCCCATGTTATCAGGTGTTCCGCACAGACAGGGGAAGGTATTAAAGAACTTATGGATGCTATTGGCAGCTGTGCTTCTTCGGGAACCGGGCGGAAGGCCACCGCGCGAAGAAGAGCCGTTCTGATACTTAACAGTATTGTACGGGAGAAGGGCAGGGAACTTGCTCAAAAACTGATTCTGGACAGGTACGGCAGTATTGAAGAGGCTATTGAATCTATTCTGCAGGGGAAGACGACACCATATTTGATAGGTGAAATGCTCTCCGGATTTCATAATAATAAACGGGAGAATGAGAATGAGTGTAAAAGGGATTGATCACATCGGTATTGCTGTTAAGAGTCTTGAGGAGTCAATGCCGTTCTACCGGGACAACCTGGGATTGACTTTCCTGGGGATAGAGGAAGTCCCCTCACAGGGCGTCCGCGTTGCCATGTTCAGCGTTGGGGAATCCAGAATAGAGCTCCTTGAGCCGACATCGGAAGAGAGCCCGATCGCGAAAGCAATTGAGAAACGCGGGGAGGGAATACACCATATTGCTTACTCGGTCGACAGCACTGAAGAAGAAATAGATTCAATGAAGCGCAAGGACATAAGAATGATAGATAATGTTCCCCGCTGCGGAGCGGGAGGAACAAGAATAGCCTTCATTCATCCCGCTGCAAGCGGTAAGGTCCTGACCGAATTGTGTGAACATCCGAAACCTGAAAAGGAAAACTAAGATGAGTTCTCTTGAAAAGGCCGATAAACTCCATGCCCTCAGAGAAAAAGCGTTTGCGGGCGGCGGCGAGAAAAAGATCGAGAAGCAGCATGAAAAAGGTAAACTGACAGCAAGAGAAAGAATAGACCTCCTTCTCGATGACGAGAGTTTTGAAGAGTTTGATATGCTTGTTACCCACAGGTCTACAAGCTTCGGGCTGGATAAGAAAAAGATCCCTGGTGATGGAGTGGTCACCGGTTACGGAACAATAGACGGCAGGCAGGTCTACGTCTTTTCACATGATTTTACAGTATTCGGAGGAAGCCTTTCAGAAACCTTTGCTGAGAAGATATTAAAGATCATGGATATGGCCGCCATGAACGGTGCTCCCCTCATTGGGCTTAACGATTCCGGAGGGGCAAGGATACAGGAAGGGATCGAAAGCCTTGCCGGGTATGGCAAGATCTTCCTGAAGAACGTACTCTACTCCGGTGTTATCCCGCAGATTTCTGCAATACTTGGGCCCTGCGCTGGAGGAGCCGTCTACAGCCCTGCGATAACCGATTTCACGCTAATGGTAAAAGACATAAGCTACATGTTCGTAACCGGTCCCACGGTTGTTAAAGCCGTTACCGGGGAAGATGTAACGAAAGATCAGCTGGGCGGGCCTGGAATTCACAGCAAAAGAAGCGGTGTATGCAGCCTTGTCTGTGAAGATGAAAGGGAAGCTCTTCTTATTATTAGAAAACTTATCAGCTACATGCCGCAGAACAACATGGAGGATCCCATCCGAGTGCCCTGCAGTGACCCGCCTGACAGGATGGAAATGTGGCTGGACGAGTTCGTACCTGACAATCCCAACAAGCCGTACGAAATGCGTACGATAATAGAAGCCATCGTGGATAACGGTGAGTTTCTTGAGATCCAGCGGGCTTTCGCTCCCAATATCATTGTGGGATTCGCAAGGATGAATGGTCATTCCATTGGATTAGTTGCTAATCAGCCCTCCTACCTTGCAGGGGTCCTGGACAACGACGCTTCGGTGAAGGCTGCCCGTTTTGTCCGTTTCTGTGACGCATTCAATATCCCCATTATAACCCTCGTGGATGTACCCGGCTTCATGCCCGGAACCACGCAGGAATACGGCGGGATAATCAGGAACGGAGCGAAGCTTCTTTTTGCCTTTGCCGAAGCTACAGTGCCCAAGATTACGGTGATAATCAGAAAAGCGTACGGCGGCGCATACGATGTGATGAGCTCGAAGCATATCAGAGCAGACATAAACTACGCCTGGCCCACGGCTGAGATAGCAGTGATGGGACCCGAAGGGGCCGTTGAGATCATTTTCCGACGAGATATCGACGAGGCGAAAGATCCCGTTGCCAGGAAAAAGGAACTGGTAGACCAGTACCGGGATAAATTCGCAAACCCTTACGACGCAGCTTCAAGAGGTTATCTTGATGATGTGATAATAGCGTCAAATACGAGGTTCCGTATTATCAAGGCGCTTGAAATGCTTGCAGGGAAAAGGCAGACGATGCCTCCCAAAAAGCATGGGAATATCCCTTTATGATTTCGGCCGGAGCGGTGATCCTCTCGATAATTCAATTCAATACCGCCGATATTGAAGGGGGTTTTGGAATAGCCCTTGTAGGAATGACAACCGTATTCACAGGGCTTGTAGTACTTACCTTTATGCTACCCGCCCTTGAGAGGTGGATTAAAGACAGATTTGGCCTGAACCGAAGAAAATTAGACAAATCATCTCTTTCACAGCAGGATACTGAAACCATGACCCCGGAGGAAGTAGCTGCGGTATCTGCGGCGATACATGCTCACTTCTGCCTTCTTGACCAGGTGGAGCATATGAAACTGACCTGGGAAGCTCATGAGAAACCCTATACTCCATGGAAGCTTGCTGGAAGAGCTGAACACATTCAGGAGACAGGATCACTGCAGAACAGAGTCAGGAGTCGCCCAAATGCCTGAGTACAAAATAACGGTCAACGACAGAACTTACACTGTTGATTTAGGAAGAATACTGGATGACACGGTGGATGTGACTCTCGACGGTAAAACCTACCGGATCAAGGTTGAAGCCCCGATGAAAAAGTCATCGAAAACCCCTGTTATAAACAGGCATCGACAGGTTCTTAACCCAGCTGAGGTGCCCGATCGAACATCCGCTCCGGGCACTGCAACCGGACCCGGAGACGTAATAGCACCTCTACCCGGACTTATCCTGAAAATTCTGGTAAAAGAGGGTGACGATGTTACTAAGGGACAGCCTGTTGCGATAATGGAAGCGATGAAGATGGAAAACGAGATAGAGTCCCCTGTTTCAGGGAAGGTGGGCGAAATTCTCGCATCCGAAGGTGAGAGCATCCTTGAAAATGCGGTCATCATGAAAGTCGGAGGCTGATAAATGTCCATTTCCTCTAAACTCATCATGTGGATCACCGGCAGCCTCCAGGGTCACAGCCAGCAGTTGAACCTGCTTTCGTACCTGGATGATACCGGATTCGGCCAGGTGGAGATAGGGAACATCGTAATGATTATTCTCGGCCTTGTAATGATATACCTGGCCATCAAAAAGGATTACGAGCCTCTTCTCCTCGTACCGATCGGATTCGGTATAATCGCCGGCAATATTCCCTACAATCCCGAGCTCATGCCGATCGGTTATCAGGATGTTCTAGGCGGGCAGCAGTCCATCTTCGGTCTGTTCTATTTCGGTGTGAAGAGCGGTCTTTTCCCTCCCCTGATCTTTCTTGGTATTGGTGCCATGACCGATTTCAGCGCCCTGCTCTCCAATCCCAAACTGCTGCTTCTGGGGGCAGCAGCCCAGATAGGCATATTCATCACTCTGCTTGGATCGCTGCTCCTCGGGTTCAGTCTTCAGGAGGCTGCTGCCATCGGAATCATCGGAGGTGCCGACGGGCCAACCGCGATATTCGTCGCCAGCCAGATGTCCCCGACCCTTCTCGGGGCAATAGCGATCGCGGCCTATTCCTATATGGGCCTTGTGCCTGTTATACAGCCTCCGATCATGAGGCTATTAACAACAAAGGAAGAGCGTCTGCGCAGGATGAAACCTGTCCGCCAGGTTTCACAGACCGAGAAAATATTGTTTCCCATAATCGCCTTCCTTATAACGGCGTTCATCGCCCCGGGAGCCATCACTCTTCTGGGGATGCTGTTTTTCGGAAATCTCCTGAAGGAAAGCGGTGTAACAGACAGGCTGGCCAAAAGCGCGCAGGGAAGCCTGAATAACATTGTAGTCATACTTCTTGGCTTCGCTGTGGGAACCAGTACCCAGGCAACCTATTTCCTTACTCTGGATTCTCTGAAGATCTTCGTATTGGGAGCGGTCAGCTTTGCGATTGCTACAGCCGGAGGAGTTCTCTTCGCGAAGTTCATGAACCTTTTTCTCAAGGGAGATAACAAGATTAATCCTCTTATAGGGGCGGCAGGAGTATCAGCAGTTCCCGATTCCGCCAGGGTTGTGGAGATCGAGGGAAGGAAGTATGACAGGAACAACCACCTTCTCATGCATGCAATGGCACCTAATGTCGCCGGAGTTATCGGAAGTGCTATCGCTGCCGGAGTTCTTCTCAGCATTGTACCACACTAGGAAAGGAAATTAGATGTCCGGACCCAGAGAATACGATTACCTTGTAACAGGTGGAGCTGGATTCATAGGCTCGCACCTCTGTGAACTGCTTATTTCAAGAGGAAAAAGTGTTCTTGTTCTTGATGATCTCTCAACGGGAAGCCTTTCCAATCTGGATGGATGTTCCGGCAATCCCCAGTTCAGGCTGGTAATTGGTTCCGTTCTTGACGAATCTCTGACAAAGGGTCTGGCGCATCAATGCGAAACCATTATCCACCTGGCAGCCGCAGTTGGAGTGGAGAACATCATCAGACAGCCTGTGGAAACCATCGAAACAAATGTAAAGGGAACCGAAAACGTTCTGCTGGCTGCTGAATCCTGCGGTACACTTGTTTTCATCGCGTCAACTTCCGAAATTTACGGAAAAAGCGAAAACATTCCTTTCCGCGAGGATGGGGACATCGTTCTTGGAGCTACGTGCCGAAGCAGATGGAGTTACGCCTGCTCCAAAGCGATTGATGAGTTTCTTGCTCTGGCGTACTGGAAAGCCAAAGGGCTGCCTGTTGTGATCGGAAGGCTTTTCAATACCGTAGGTCCCCGTCAGTCGGGAAGGTATGGGATGGTCCTTCCAAGGTTTATTGAACAGGCGGTAAGTGGTAAACCAATAACTGTGTTCGGTGATGGTAAACAGACCAGGTGCTTCAGCCTGGTCAGCGAGATAGTTGAGGCTATAGTTTCTCTGATTGAGAACCCTGATGCCGTGGGCAAAGTTATCAATATCGGATCAACCGGGGAAATATCAATTAGAGAACTTGCTGAGAAGGTCAGGATAATTTCAGGCTCCAGTTCAGAGATAATTCTGATTCCATACGAAGAAGCATATCCAGATGACTTCGAGGATATGCGCAGAAGAGCGCCCGATGTGTCTCTTCTTCAAACCCTGACCGGGAAATCACCTGAAGCCGATATCGACACGATAATCCGGAATATCCTCAGTAAGTGATACATGAGGGGTAAGATCATCAGCCCTTCGAATAACAGGCTGAAAATCGCGAGGAGCCTTCATTCAAGATCCGGTATTCTGAAAAACGGACTGTTCATTATGGAGGGTCCAAGGTTCATATCCGATTACCTTTCGAGGGAAACTCCCCGGTGGATACTGATATCCGATAGTGCCGGGGGACTGTCCGAGACCGTGGCAACGGAGGCTTCCGAAATGAATGTCCCCGTGATGGAGATACCGGAAAAGCTTTTCAGCGATATTTCGGATACGAAGACCTCACAGGGAATTGCGGCCGTCTGCCCTCTTCCATCGGTTAATATCGAAGGGATACCGAGAGAGGGAGTTTTCCTTCTGCTGGACGGAGTATCGGACCCCGGCAACATGGGAACCATAATAAGATCCGCAGCCGCCTTCGGATGCAAAGCGATTATCGCCGGACGGGGCAGCTGCTGCCCGTTTGCTCCCAGGGTTACACGGGCTGCAGCCGGCTTGAACTCAACTGTACCGATAGTATTCGATACGGATCTTGCCGCTTTCATGCAGAGTAATTCAAACGCAATTGAATTTATCGGAGCCGACCCCTCGGGTGAAGACATTGACAGGCTTCGAGGGACGGAAGGATGCCTTGGTCTGGTAATAGGTTCGGAAGCGCATGGGATTTCGGCAGAGACCGCGAAGCATTGCAGCGGAACGGTGGCATTGCCGATGACCGGAGGAGTGGAATCCCTCAACGCCGCCGTCAGCGCGTCAATACTTCTCTACGAGATATATAAACATTTGGGGTCAGGCCTCGATTATTAACATTCTAAGAACAAGGGATCAGGATGAATAAACTACTGGCAGTCCTAACTATTCTGGTTGCTTCACCGGTGATGTCCTCCGGGGAGACACCCATCGTTACAATAGAGGTATTTCACAAGAACATGCCTCCGTCGATCGAGACACTGGAGGAGACGAACGCTGTACTGGCGCACTTTGCAGATGAGTATGAGATCACATACCATCTCATTACGGATTCAGCCACAGTGGAGCTGATTCAGAAGTACAATCTTCCGGATACCCACTTCCCCTTTGCTGTTGTGATTGACGGAAGCTTTTCCGCACTGATAGGTGATGAAAAGATTGACTTTGTCCATTTTCCTCTTTTCATGCACGGTATCGGAAGACACGAAGGAAACTGGTCAATGGAATCCCTTGAGCTTGTACTCAACGACAATACGCTGCTGCTGGACGAAAACATTCTGCCTGTTCTTGATGAAGAGGCAGACAATCAGTGCCCGGACGATAGTTTATCTGCGATAGTCGAGAATATTCTTAGAGATGCTGTTTCCTTTCTTGGAGTACCCTACGTATATGGCGGCACTGACAGTAACGGCTTCGACTGCAGCGGCCTGGCGTGGAGGGTATTCAACGACAATGGTATTCCGCTGCCTCGAACCGTCAGTGCTGTTGAATCGCTAGGAATAGCTGTTGACCGGGAAGACCTTCAACCTGGAGA